>Ga0099826_10001326_pt1 | contig 14636 bp, 7 predicted proteins | sample Mtrugardesep15_FD_76830 | JGI IMG/M metagenome (GOLD analysis project Ga0099826, IMG submission 76830) | Root nodule microbial communities of legume samples collected from California, USA - M. trunc garden sep15 | ecosystem: Host-associated > Plants > Roots > Nodule | place: USA: California... | reverse complement strand
ATATATATATATATATATATATATATATATATATATATATATATATATATAAGTACCTACGCATCAATCCCTTTGCCCCTCTAATGTTATTATGAGCCATATTCAACACTCCATCATGTTTATAAACAAAAAAACAATTTTTAGGTTCATTAAATAACTAATATATTTAATTAGATTTATAAGTAAGATATATTAGTTATTTAATGTACATAAAAAGTTGTTTTTTATTATAAACGTGACCGAAGAGAAAAATTATCTAACTAAAGTTGTTCATTAAATAACTAAAGTTGTTTTCCAGTTTTGTCAAATTATGTTAAAGAAAAACTACCTAGCTATTTTTCATAGCAAAAGAAAAACCATTTTAGTGATATACTCCAAAATTATTCTTGTGTTGCGGCTAACCTTCCACAGCTTTTTCAAACTAATGAATTTTCATTAGTGGGATCCCCATTCTGATCGTCCAAAATTCTTTAATATTGCCCAAACGTGTGATGATAAATCTCAAAATGGGTGCCCAATCCCACATTTTTAATGATACCACGTGTGATGACAAATCACTGTTCAGGTTTTGCCAGGATATATAATCCATGTGCCACTATAAATTGATATAAAGATGACTCATAATAACCACAAAGTTATAATCCGTGAACCTTGATCTACTTTCATGTGATTTCTTAAACACATCAGCATTTTGTTTTTATGGAACAAGAAGAGAAAAGCGTCTCACTTTTTACTATTTTTGTTTTGTTTTGGCTTAAAGAAGAATATTGTTGCCACATATATACACGTATAATCCGTAATTGAACTTTATTTTGTTTCCTTTTAGATCATTTGACATGTCTCACTTGTTCAATAAGATATTGCGTGCAGCTCTTGAATCACATATACTCTTCGTATTAATTGTGTTCTGAGATTGGATATGTGTTATGCTAAATTATACGATTTTTTTTAAATTATTAACAATGTCGACGTGTTAACAATATCGTGTTGTGTCCGATGACTGTATCTATATCTAGCATGCAATGAATAAAATTTTATTATCAAGCTAAACAAAATATTTTCTCTCAAGTGTCTGTATTTTCGAGGAAAGATTACGATCGTCGAAAATGTTATGCTCCATTGAGAAAAATATGCATCTCAGTGACTGCAGACTGCCGTATATTCCTCTCCATGTGCATCCATGCAATGCAACAACTGTACACGTACACTCTAAGATGTTGGAATCTTATTGAACTTCACAAAACGTACACAATTTTAAATAATATACACATTTTTCGCTTTTTAAATTTTACTCTTAAAAAACACACCTATGCACACAAGTTCTCATCATCTGGAATTTTAATTTTTCAACCAATTTCAAGTAAATTAACAATACTGTATGTATGTGGTAGAAACTAATGTTGGTAATAATAAGCAAGTTCTGGTAGTGGCACACATCATATTTGCAATTTTGTGTGTTACACACACTCAAAGCCAAAATAAAAAACGAAAACGTAATTGCCATTGGGTAAGTCTCAGTGCCTTCAATTCAAAGATGGATAAAAACTTATAGTGGACTCCAACATGGAAATGCCACAGCCATCAAATTCTCAAACATTATCCCTAACCCCTCTACCTAATGGAATTGTCACCCCCAAAGTTATTATTATACCAAATTTTTTATATATGTTTATGTCAAATATTGGGGATGACTTATTTGCATGCGAAACCACGCACTTACATATAAGGCCACTCTTCCCGGAAAATCCTAGAGTTTCTTAATTTAACAACAATTATTGGCTATACCCTTAAAAAAAAAATATTGATTAATTTAGTTTAATTTAATTTTTCTTTGACATAAAATATCTTGATGCCGACATACAACTCAAACAACATTTCTATTTTTTATATTTTGAAGTTGTTTGTAGTTTGTTATTTGACCCACATTACTCATGTTCTTGGACCTTTAATATAAATATTAAATATGTTGATACACTTATCCTTTCTTTGAGCTAGTTTTGGGATGAGATTCAAGTCTGTTTAACATCATATATATAATTTTTTTAGTCCATAAATAAAATGAAAAATTTCACGTAAAACTTACACACATCTACGAGGTCTTGGATTCAAACTTAGACAAAAATATCTAGTCTAGCAATATCAATATTGCAGCCGAGTTAGACCTTATGACCAATAAGCTAATGTAATGAAGTGTTAACTAATTATTTGGCCAATCACTAAAAAACAACTAATTATCCAGCCTCTTGATAAAATCCACCATGGCCACATTTTCCTTTTGGGTTTCCCTGGCTCAAATATCTATGATGCATCCATCTATAAAGCTAATTTGATTTCAATGACATTTAGTCCAAAATAAATTGAGGGTTTATATTTAACTTGTTTTCTCACGTTACGTTGGCATAACAAATCAAGGAACTTAATGAAAACTTAGTATCATCAAATCACTAATGCATGTGAGAATATCACAGCTAACGATCCAGATCAGATTTTATAGCAAATGAAAAATTATGAAAATATATATTAAGGGTTCATTAATGTTAGATGAGTGTGCACTGCCCCAAATTTCATGGTTTCATGGGGGAAACATATAGCCTGGGAGTCACGTGCAATAGATGTGGGTATACATCAAAACCAAAGCCCAATATTAGTTAGTTGTTGTCTATTTTTAATAAAGAAAATGCCAATTCATGTATTACCCAAGAAGGTCCCATAAAATTGAATTGAATTTGGTGAAGATAGATGATAGGTCTAATATTTCATCTCCACTAGCTTATAGACTAATTAGGTTGAGATTGCTCACCAACAAATTTTTGGTTGGGAGGTGGTGAAAGACTCCATGTTAGACCTGTTATTAGTGATATTGTACCAAACAGTATACCTAAAAGAATGAGATATAAAAAATTTTCCACAAGTAATGCTATAATATGATACATCATGTTGGTTCAAATATAGTCAAAATTTCCATAAAAAGTTATTCATATATATAGTCAAAATTGTCAATATTTGTATGTCTAAGTGGCAAATAATTTCAATAAAAAAAAAATGGCAAAGAATTTAGTTTCCTCAAGTATATCAAGTTCAAGTTTTGTGTTAGTAAAAAGTAATTTTTTTAAGGATAGTAAAAAACATTCCTAAATTTTGCTCTTTTTTTTTTCTTTATGAGTCGGTCCGGCTCAACTCAAATTAATAGAAATTTGACGAGATTTATAATAATTAAATATGCTCATTTTCTTTTAATCAAGTTTAGGTACACAAATTGAGTAAAAAAAAGTTAAGGCACCTAAATATTTAAGTTTAACCAATTGGATGTTGTTAATGAACTTCGGCTAAGATAAAATTGTTTGGAAGAACCAATTTTTAAATATTTATTGGCTAAACTCAACCTCTATCCCTAAAAAATCGAAGGGTTAAGAAGAAAAAAGAAAAAGATGCATAAGTATTTCTTTGGGTACAAGATACATAAGTATTATTATTTTTTTGTACAAGATACGTAAGTATTTTTACTTGCAACAAATGATATATAAAACCCTACTAATAAATGAATAATTTGCTTAACAAAAAAAAAAAGAATAATTTTCGATCTTGTGTCATAATATCCACAATTAACATTATCAAAGGGACATCACTGTTCTCTGCATGTGATCTGTACTTTCCCTGTATTTAAACTTCTCATAGCCCTTCAAATAGTTTCATCGATTCATTTTCTCTCACTTCTCCTCTGTTCTTTCTCTGTTTCCAAACTCAAAACCACAAACAAATAAAGAAAAGAAGAACCAAAAACAACAAACATGTCAGCTCCTTCATCATCTTCTTCTATTTGGGTACTGTCTAACATAAAGCTTCAATTCTTTACTCGTATCAAACGGTTTCTTCAATCAAAAGCAACCCGAAAGCGCTGTGAATCCTCCGATTATTTAAACAAAGAAAAAACCAGAGCTGAACATAACAAGGTTGAAAAGATTGAAACAGTGCAAGTTATAGAGAAGCATAAGGCGGAGAAGGAGGAGGTGGAAGAAACTGAAATTTTGCTGCAAAAGACAGTGAAGATGCTTCACTTTGGAAGCTGGGAAGAAAAGGAGGTAGCTGCAAAAGAGATTGAAAGTTTAGTTAAAGATGATGTTAAAGTTAGAAAGTTGATAACAGAACTTGGAGTGGTGCCGGTTTTAGTATCTATGGTGGCGTCGCAGATGGTTAGTCACCGGAGAGCAGGGTTGACGGCGTTGATTTACCTAGCTGATGGAACTTACACGTAAGTTTTTTGGAATTCATATGTTTTTTTTATCAAGTAGTCTAATAGCGAACTTCAGACACTAGGTTTAAATTTGCGCCACAATATATGAAATGCCTTTTTGCTTCATGTTTTATTAATTTTTTATATGAATCACTTCTACCAAAGTTACAATGTTTTTTAGAGTTGATAGTCTTAATATTTTTGTTTGAATTAAAAAATATTAACAAGAAGCAAGCAACTCAATAATATATGTTTATGTTATTAACTTTTGTGAAATGTTGTGTTTAATTCAAGTTTGAAAACTTGTGTTGTGATTGATGAGTTTAAAGAGTCTAAATTGTTGGATGTCTATTCAATGGTAGAGAAAGATAAAATGAGTGATTAAAACTTTTAAAATATTTTTAGATTAAAATATTGTGAGAGAAAAAATCATAAAGATATTAGTGCTGAATTTGAACATGGGATAAGAAGCACTAACTTCAAATTGCATGAATTAGTGCTGATTCTTATTCTTTTGTTGTCTTTTCAAGTCTAATTGTCTATATATATTTTTTTTTTACATAACATTTCTTATATTGTTTAACAAATTTCTTAAAATAAGTGTTTATTTTAATGTTATTCCAAAATTAATACGGTTTATATCATTCTTAAATTAATTATACTCAGTGTGTTTTCTTCCACTTAATTATTTTATACAAGAAATTGGTGATAGTTGAGGCATCATGGGTACTGAATACTTGGTAACCACTGATTTTGACTTTGGGGGAGTAAGGGCAATATTTATTGATACAAAGTGGTTATTGGTTTGGCGGGTTTTGTTCATGATTCCACACTAACCACAACCAAACTGTTTTTTTTTTTACTGTAACCACAACCAAAGTGTTATTCTTCAAATTTCCAAAGAATAAATAAACAAATGAAATTAACATTTCAAATACAATCATGGTGGGTGTAATACCTAGCTTTTAGTGTTGAGTGTCTCCCCTAAAGGCAGTAGAAACATGAAAGTTACCAAATTAATTAAATTGCATTAAAGACATCAAATCTGATGATGGAATATTTAGCCAATATTTTGGCATCAAATTTCTTCAAATCTCATTGTGACAACCATAGTACACTTCAACTATGATGGGATACTAGGGGACAAAGTATATATTGAAGAGACAAAATTGTCATAAGAAATTGCACATTGCTAATAAAATATAGTGTAGGTAGTTCATCACATTTCTTTATGATAGTAATGACAATTTTATGTCTTTTATTGACCTCAATTATCCAACACATTAATTTTTTTATTCTCATTGACTAATCTGAATGATGCTTCGAATAATTTAGCCTATAGCATTGTTCAGCTGTTGACTAATTTATGCTGACTTTGAGAATATGTTAAATATTTGTTTCTGACCTAACTTTGACCAAATTAAAACATGCCTAATTTCCTTTCCTTTCTTTATCTAACGTGTGTGTTCTTTCTTCAGGAACAAGGCTATGATAGTGGAGGCAGGAATATTATCCAAATTACCTAAGACAATTGACCTTGTAGATGAGTCAACCATAAGTGAGTTTGCAGAGTTACTTTTATCATTATCATCACTTGCAAACACTCAATACCCTTTTCCTTCATTAGATTTTCTTCCATTTATTATAGACATTCTTAAAAAAGACATGACTTTTGATACCAAAAGATCATGTTTAGGAGCCTTGTACAACCTTTCAACCATGTTAGAAAATGCAAGCCCTTTAGTTTCTTATGGTCTTGTCCCAATCCTCTTGGAACTTTCCTTAGTCAAAGAAATTTCAGAAAAAGCTCTTGCTACTTTAGGTAACTTGTTGGTCACGTTAATGGGTAAAAAAGCAATAGAGAACAGCTCAATGGTGCCACAAAATTTTGTTGAGATTTTGTCATGGGAAGATAAACCAAAATGTCAAGAGTTGTCGGTTTATATTTTGATGATTTTAGCACATCAAAGTTCATCACAAAGAGATAAAATGGCACAAGCTAGGATTGTTCCTATACTTCTTGAAGTTGTTTTATTGGGGAGTCCTTTAGCACAAAAGAGAGCAATGAAACTATTGCAATGGTTTAAGGATGAAAGACAAGTAAAGATGGGACCACATTCTGGTCCACAAACACCAAGATTTGGAATGGGGTCACCTTTAAATCAAAGAGATACAAATGAAGGGAAGAAATTGATGAAGAGTTTGGTGAAACAAAGCTTGCACAAGAATTTGGAAATAATAACTCAAAGGGCAAATGCAAACGGGGAGTCCTCCAAACTCAAGTCATTGGTTATTAGCACAAGTTCCAAGAGCTTGCCTTATTGAAGACTTCAAAGTTGACTCAATTTCTTTTTCCATGTATGTTTGAATTGACGATGAGTTCAACCTGATTACCGTAAACTGCTGGCATTTTGACAAAAGCTACACTCTGAAGCTACAACAATGTTATAGCGTCGATTTCGGCAATCTCAGCTGATTCTCTATAGTGGCTGCAAAATTGTTACATGAATATTTGAATATAGACGGTTGAATTTGAACATGAAAATGTTACCTTGACATTCCTTGCTAAAATACAAGGATGGTTTTTTAACAGGGTTGTTTATTCTTGAATTTCAAAATCAGTGCTTAAAGAGTAATATCATAAGAGGTTATTCAGTTGACATTCACTATAAGAATTCTCTTTTGAGAAACAACTTAATCTTAAAAATGTTTTATGTTTCCTGCTTTTTAAAAATTACCAAGTTTCATGTTTCGTCTCTCTAAAAAAATGTGCATTTTAATTCCTACAGCAATTTTGATTAAAAATAAATAAAAAAAATATTCCTACAACAATTTGTTTGCTTTTCACAAAAATAATCTAACTATAAGTTGCTTTTCACATATTATTTTCTTTGTTCTATACTGTATGTACTCCCCTTTGTAAGAAGAATATCTTATCCTCCTAATTACTTGTGAATTGCGATCATCTCTTGGTCCGGTGAATTTCTTCTACCAAAAAGGAAAAAGGTTGTGTTAGAATTGCCATAGTACCTTAGTCCTTAACATTTGACACATCAGGTGTATCTGGAGATTGAACAGGGTAGAACTTATAAAATCTCAGAGTATCAAATGCAGCTTTAGTTTCCTCACTCATTTCTGCAATGGCTTTTCTCTGTGCTTCCCTTGCCTACAAGAAAATGAGAAGTTAAAAAAGCAGAAAGCAACATAGTATGTGCAGAGGCCCAACAGAAAAAATCACCAAAAGTACTTATCTGTTTGCCTTCTTTGCATTGTCTGTTAATTAAATCTTAAAATATATAACATGTTTTAATTTATAAAAAAAAAGTTGAAATAATAATTGATCCCTCCAGACATAAGATCTTCGACCTAAGTGGTTGTTGAGGGGTTGAAAACATTGGATATCGAGCAACTCCTCCTCATAGGGGGATGTGTCTGCAAACACTCAATCCATCAAGTAAGAATGTGTCACAAATGTGAGTATTTTAGGTTAGAAAAATGTGTAATTTGGTAGAGACTATGAGTTGGCCTTTATAGTGGGTGGATTAGAGTTTCAGGATTTAAAACCCTAGTTAAGACAACTATTTTCTAGGACAGTTATATACAGCTTAACATAGGATCCATTTTAGAAGGTCCTAATATCTTAGGCAACCTTGATTCAATGGTTTTTTAGGCGTGTCTATATTATGATCTACGTTGTGGCTACTCAAGGAATCCGAGTCGTTGATGAATTGGGTCTTGAACAAATTTAGAACCATTTCCCCTAAATATTTAGCCGATAGAGCCAGATGACGGTTCATCTTCGGCCATCTCTTCTCAAAATCATTGTTTGTCTCACTCTCTCGCCTTCACGGGAACATCATTTACTTTTTTTAGGATGGTCTTGGCTCTTTGGTGATATGTGGCCTTAGTCTGATAGCAATGTTTTTTTTTTATGTAGGTTGGTTGATTAAGAGGTGTCTTTGCGGCCCTTTGGTAGACTTTATGAGATGAAGGATAAAGTCTTGTTAAGATTTGTGGATGATACAAGGAGATTGGGAAAATGCCAATATTCAAGGACGATGAGCATGTTGTCATTATGAATGGACAACACATGCTTCTTCCTTGGTCTCTTTACGAATGCCTTGAGAACATTTGGAGGAATATTTATCAAAATTTGTTTTCATATTTATCATGATGGTCCTTAGGGTTGGTGAGGGATGATGAAGTTCCCTGCACAAACGTTGGAAAAGATTAAAGGACTGCAATTGCAGCCAAGCAATGCTATCATAGAACTGGCTAATGAGTAAAAGTTGACAAATTCTCTTTTCCTAGAGATATGACAGTTATGGAGATGACTTTTCCTCACTCCTACGTCATTATTAGGACTACAAATTAAAGCCTTGTATATATAGGTATCGCTCTGCTTGTCTTGCACTTCAAGAAACAACCTTGTAGACTACAAGACTTGTCAAACAAGTAAGTGAAACAGTCACCTTGCTTGTCTTCCACATGGAGAAATAGCCTCATGACCCGTAAGTCTTGGTGGCAACTTCTGACACATAGATCTTAGGTATGTACTTGAGTTGTCTAGAGGTCACTTGTGGATTGATGACGCTTCGTCATCAAGGGGGACGATTGTAACCATTGGAAATGGCAACCCTTCGCTACTAATGATGTGCGAAGATCAAGAGGTCAGATTAGGGCCATTCACGAGAGTTAGGCTGGAAATGTTGTGTTTCCCTCCAACTGGCGTGTTGACACCTATTAAAAGGGAATGTGTGAGGCCTACGTTACCCCTTGATGAATCGGGGGTAATTTACCCCTAATGACAAATACGATTTTGGAATGAAAGAGATGAAGATCACATATTAAATGAAATAAATGAAAAAGTTTGATGTTCTTGAGATAAAAATGGTAATTGATATTAAGAAGATTTTTTTTTTGGTGAGACCTATATTACTCCTTCATGAATTGTGGGTAATTTCCCCAAATCACAAGTTAGACTAGATTATGTAACAAACGAGATGCAGATCACATGTTGAACGAAGCAGATGAATAAATTTGACGTTCTTGAGATGAAAATGACAACAAATTTTATGAAGAAACTGAAATTTTTCTTTAAAAGGGGTAAATTACCCAAAATTCATCCAAGGCTAACATAGAAAAAACTGTGTTTTCTACTGCTTATTTATCAACTTTCTCCCTTCATCTTCCCCCTCTAAATTTGCTATTGTTCTATAGAATATTTCTTTGTTGCAGGCCCCCAATTTTGGTCTTTTCCTTGGGATTCTTCACTATTTGTTGTTCCATCTTCTTTTCTTGTAAGTATCCTTTTTCTCGAGTTTCTTTGCATTCCTCTATACGCATGATAGTTTTTTTGCTTTGGACTTGGTGTTCTTCATCGCTAAGAATTTCACTTTGATGAATTCTTTCGTGTTGTCTTTAAATGACGGTTTTTCCTTTGGTATCCGTCACATATAGTGATGGATCTATTTATTTATGCCATTATAGTGCTAGTGGTGAGCAATGTTGCTCCTCGGTTGTGGGTGAGAAATGTGTGTTTGTTTTCATCATTTTTTACAAATTATTTTGAACAGTTTATCTTAAAAATCTTTTATTTTTTATTCGACAATCCTCTAAAAGCTAATCAATATAAAAATCACTTTTTCTATAATTCCTAAGTCCTAACAAATTACCTTTTGAGTATTGATTGTAAATATTTCCCATTATTTATCATTTTATGAATAAATCATAATCCTTAAACTATCAAAACTCTCGCCAAATTCATAAAAAAAAACATCAATTTAATCGTTAAACTATATAAATATAATAAAAGGTAGTTTTTTGACGATAAATATACTAAGTAGTAGCTAAAGAATATACACCTCATCCATTTAATACTTTTCTTTGACAAAAATAAAATGAAATTCATTCATCCAAATCAAGAGATTACATCATTCAACACTGCTAAAAACGTAAAGGATGAATCTGCGAACAAACTCACAACATCCAAGTTAATAACATATAACAGTATAATGCCTACAAAAATATATGATAAAATTAAAGTCATCGGAATATCCATGACCTCCAGATCTGCAACGTTGACGCTCAAATCTTTGATTTAATAATCGATCTTTCAATATGAATCAAATGAACACCGCAGAAAGACGGGAAATCAAACAACGCCGCACAAGACGACGAACAAAAAACACCACACTTAGGTGATGAAATCACAAAGAAAAAACCTAGATCTATGTGAAAAATCACTTATTTAGATTGAAATGGAGAGAAAAAGATGAAGAAGGGTGATTTCAGGTCTAGAACCCAAAACCACTCCCTTCAATGAAAAATCTCGAATAAAAAACCTAAAGAGAAAAAAAAACTAGGGCCGACTTGTTATCCATTTAATACCTTGTATCTTAATAGTAAAAATTAAATAATATATTTCATATACTTTAGGAAATAGGAATTATTACCATATTTATTTATTTTATGAAAGTAAATTTATTTCCCTAAAAAAAATGAAAGTAAATTTATGATTTATTTATTTTTGATTAAATAAGTTTTTTTCCTTAAAATATTACTAACTTTCAGTTTTCATCGACATGAAAAAAGTGGCATGTTTGCGTTTTTATTATTGAAAAAATACCCCATTTTATTTTCATACAAGAACAAATAGTAGGGGAAAAAACGTATTTAATCTTATTCCATTTTTATCTTTATTATCAAACATGCCTATAATCTGAACTAAAAAGATAAGATCCTTTGGTGATCAGTGAACAGAAGTCAAGTAAAGTGTAAAGTAGAAGATTCCAATAAAATTTGCGAATATGGTGGACACATCAACATTGTTGAGATTGGGTCCCACTTTCAGTTACACTCCTTTACCCTTCACAATCACATTTCCAACTTCCAACAGAATCTTCCATTCTTCTTCTTCAACAATGGCTTCCTTTCCAATTCCATCTTCCCCCAGTCGCAATCACCGTCGATGTTACTCTAACCCTAACAACCCTCACCCTCCTCATCCCCAACCTGCTCTACTCGTCTTCTCCGGTGGAACCGCTTTCAACGGCGTCGTTGAAGATCTTAAGAATTTCACTACACGTGTTGCTCATGTTCTTCCTGTTTCCGATGATGGTGGTAGCACCGCCGAAATCGTTCGCGTCCTCGGTATATCTACATTGCTTAATTAATTAATTGTGTTTCTACATTGAAGATTTGGGGAACTGTTATTTTTACTATATAGTACCGACACCTCTGATCAAAGACGTGTCCTACACGTTCTGACACGTGTGATTAAGTTGAATTAATTCATTTTCTCAAATTATTATTACTGGTGTTGTCGTGTCAGTGTCCATCAATCATATGTTTTTTTAGGGATTTGGTTGATTGTGGTGTGTGTGTTACAGGCGGTCCTGCTGTTGGAGACATACGTTCTAGGTGTCTGAGGCTGTCTGATCAAAGTACAGCGGAGGCTCTTGCGGTTCGAAATTTGCTTGGTCATCGTTTACCACTTGATTCCTTGCAAGCTAAATCAGAATGGTACCATATTTGAACTCTCTTGCTTCTCTTTCAATTATGGAATATGGATAGCAGTGTGGTAGTATATTTATCGAATTATCGTGTTAGTATCTAAGACCGTGTTTCAACAAACGACTTAATTAAGTGCTTTATTGCATATATAGTTATGGTATAAGTGATTATGTATAAGTTGTTTCTATAACAAGAGATAAAATGAAGTTAAACTGGTTTCATATTGCTTTCATATCCTATTCAGGAGAGCTTATTGAAATAAGCTGAAAACACTTGTGGATATGTGTTGTTTCCATAAGCTGTTCCAAACAGTCTCACAAGTATTTACACTTAGTAGATAAGCTCCAATAAGACAATTAAAATAGGCCCTTAAGTTGCTAACTTTCTAGGGGTGGTGCCTTGTTTGAATAATTTAAGAGTCATGGCCATTAACCTCCACATTTTAGAATTAGGCTCTGTTTGGTAAAGAAAAGTGGATAGGTGATACGCTAGCCTATAGCTGATAATCTAGTTGATTGAATTGTAGTGTTTGGTAAAGTTAACTGTTGAACTAGGCCTAGCTTATAAATATGAAATGACATAAAAAACTATGCTTAATTAATATATTTATTTATTTTTCAATAAGATAACGAGGGTAAGATTAAGAGAAAAAAATGATAAGATATAAGCTACTTGATTAGCTTATCAAAAAAGGCTATAAGCTCGTGAGAAAATGATGGTTACCAAATGGGTCGTTTTTAGTCATATGAGCTTATGAGTTAGCTTATTGTGCTTGCCAAACATACCCTTACAACATATTCTTATGCTATATTACCTTTATTTATGTGATATTAATAAGTTTCGTCAGGCAAAATACTATTTTTGAATTGTCCTTTTGTATTCATTTTAATTTACTTATCATAATCGATTATTATAATTCTTGTAAATTGTAATCATGTTTAGGTATTCTATTGTGGAAGGTGATCACGATTTATGGAAAGGCGTGTCAAAACCCTACAGGGAGACTATTCGAGCTTTTTTGGTTTATTTCCAGAATCAGGTGATTTCTACAAAGCAAGCTAAGGCTAATTCTGAATGCTGATAATTTTGTCACTTGCTCTTAATGATCAGTTTCATTGCGCAAAAAATCTTATATCACTCTTATTCTTATAGAATCTGCTTTATTTATATTTTAATAATTTGCTTTTGGGATTGGAGGTATTGCTAGTATTTTACAGCATATCACATCTTATCTTTTTTTCCCTTTTGGGAATGGGAATTAGTAATTGCTTTTCATAGCCTAAAAAGATGCAAAATATATGATACTCCTTTGTTATGATTAAGCCTTTTCAAATTTTATGCTTTTAAGACAATTTGGCATTTGTTTTTGGTCTTTATACAGATTCTCCTCCGGTCTGAAGGGTCATTTTGTTTCAGCAATGGCAGGTCCTCTATTTTTATTCAGCAAGATACTTTCCCTGATTTTCTTTTTTGTGCCGGAGTCTCCCTTCCCCCAAAAGCTTGCTTTTATTGATTTTATTCTTTGTGCTGTAAAGACCACAGTGGCATCATTATAGAACCATATAACTTATCAGGCATAATGCCGTAAGGCCTAATGGTTTGAGCTTAACCATTGTGTTTCACTTTCTCCTTTCATTTGTTGAGAGTTCTATATTTTAGCATGTGGCAGTTTCCAATTGGTTGAGTTGTGAGTACAACATTCATATTTATAACTATATTCCATGGGAAGAATCGTCAAATATTTGTGTTTGGATCAGAATAATTTTAGTTTTATTGTAATGTGAATTTATTGGATAAAAAACTCATAAAATGGATGTTATTTTTTTATTTTTATTTTTTTATCTCTTGATTGTGTTGTATTTTTTTCATCGTCGTCTGCATGATTGGTTTCTTGTAATTCAAGTATGTTCTTTCAATGGCTTGCAATTTTTTTTGTTTTATGTGTTTTGTTCTAATTAAGAAGCAAATGAAATGAAACATTTTATTTAACTTGTTGGTATTTCTATATCTTGAAAATTATAAAGAACAGGTATCCTAATACATGTACCTGACTTCACCTAGAAGGAAAAGGCTTCCATGTCAATGTTGTGTGTGTGTGTGTATTCCGAATTCCGATAAAATTTCCGTTCTTAGCATTAGTAATTTGAATAAAAGATAAAAGTAGACGGGTAAAATGCCTAGTACCTAATTTTTACTGTCTACAATAGCTGTCCACAACAACACCTGATTAAATACCCTGACTTCCTATACAATAATAGGTTGAATGCTAGAGATGACACTTAAGTTTGAAGGCTTGAATCCTTGCAGACTTTTTGTGAAGGTGATTCCCTTTTGGGAGTACACCATTAATACTTAATTGACACCTAATATAGAAGAAAATAACTTTATGAAAAGTAAGTAACAGTTAGGTTGGGTTTGACTGATTTTCTGTCTCCAAAGAATATAAATGATTGCTGGTCATGAGATTGCTGCTGATGATATTATATATTTTCCTTTTGAATTTTCAAATTATAATCCAATGTGAAAGCAACTTCTGTTTTACTTTGGTGATATGCTGGTATTGCCAAGCTGGTTCTTTGTCAAAGTTAAACATATAATGAAATTTTATACTAACTGACTTTACGGCATGCAGCATTCTATTGACATAGCTGACTTTTATAAACTATGCAGCATTGGAAATTTCTTTTTTGCAGGAGCACGTATATTTTTTCAGTCCTTGGATGCGGCAATATTTTTGTTTTCAAGAGTTTCTGATATTCCCCCTGAAAGCCTTGTTCTCCCTGTGATTTCAACCAATGACAGACTTACATTAGGGTGTGAATTATGGGTACGATACATCTATTTAACTGTGAAATTATCTTATGGTTTCATGAGAATTAAATGCTACTCT
>Ga0099826_10001325_pt1 | contig 14637 bp, 9 predicted proteins | sample Mtrugardesep15_FD_76830 | JGI IMG/M metagenome (GOLD analysis project Ga0099826, IMG submission 76830) | Root nodule microbial communities of legume samples collected from California, USA - M. trunc garden sep15 | ecosystem: Host-associated > Plants > Roots > Nodule | place: USA: California... | reverse complement strand
ACCTGCTCTGCTCTTGATGGACGTGGTGGTTGTGCTGCTGATGTCACTGCTGCAGCAGGTGTGTCTCCCATGCCTCAGGTCAGGCCAATGGTTGAGATTGAAGATCACCATGGCCTGTGAGTGCAATGCTTCGATGATGATGAAGATCGCGGTTTACTTCTTTCTCTGCTGAAGTGAAACTCTATGAAATTTGTAGTTAATAAGTTTACACTGATGTCCATCTAATGTAGTTAATTCACATTGTTGCTTAGTTCATTTTAGATTGTGCTGCACTTCTTTGTCTCATGAAGTGAAACTCTGAAATTGTAGTTAATTCACACTATTATCCATCTACTTTGAATTTGTTTGTTCTGCTTAAATAGTTCTTTGATAAAACAATTTGTGGATTTAGTCGTTACAGAATTTGTTTATTTTGATCTCATTGTGTGTTCTTGTTGGCTTCCAAGTTACTAGAGTGATATTTAAAGTCCAGAGACAATGTTTTGGTTAAATGATTTGGTAATCAGTCAAATTGAACAAATCCATTTGAAACTCATTTCAAATGTGAAATAAGTGTGTAATGAATCCTTCTAGATATTTGTTTGATTATTCAAAGGTTAATGATCGAGGGGTAACCTTGGCGCAACTGGTAAAGTTGTTATCATGTAACTGAAAGGTCACAGGTTCAAGTCCTGGGACCCCCTCCCGGACCCTGCATATGCGGGAGCTCTAGTGCACCGGGTTGCCCTTATTCAAAGGTTAATGATCAGTACATTTTGAAAGGTATTTAATGGGAGTGAGGAATCCTTCTAACTTATTAATTCAAGTTGGTTAGGACTACAGCTTCTACCTAGATCTACCAAACTGTTATTTCTTAGGCTGGCTATATACTCTAATAATGAGCTGCACTTTTTCTATGAAGTTACTTAAATAGGATTGCTTGACCTTTAGGCAAATAATAAATTTATGTCGATCTAAAAAACTTTGCTAGATTAGAAGGTAATCCAACATTCCAACTGTATGGTGGGCTAGCTTGTGCATATCATATTTGACCAAGAAAATACAATAAATAAATGACAGGTATTGAAAATGACAGAAGATAGCTTGCATAGAAGTGGCTACTTGGTCAAGGATATAAGTAAGGAATTGACTTTGTAAAGTTGGTATGTAACTCATGTGAAAGTTGGCAGTGTCAATGAGTGGAGGAGACCAGAGAAGTAGTAGTCTACTGTAATTATGCAATTTGATTTGCTCTAACCATTTTTTACATAAAAGAGTCCTCCTAATCATTACAATTACACTTTACAATTTACACAATGAGGCCAGCACAATTTGTATAATAATACTAACATTTAAAAAATATTACAATTTATCATGATGATTCTTTGGCGTAAGAAAAGAATTGGTTTAAACTGAGCTTAAGGCTAATTTGTATGTTCTAAAGTAACAAAGGAAAAATTGAAATTGCTTGTTTAATTATGGCCTAATAAGAAGACCTTTGCTTTTGCCACAACCCATGATGGATGAAGGTAGCTTCCCAACCCTTTCAATTCCTTCTTCAAAAACCACTCCCATTCCCATATAGAAATGAGACTCTATATGACAATGGAAAGCCCAAACACCAGGATTATCCGATCGAAACCTCAAAGCAGTCCAACCAAATGAGTGCACTGGCACAGTATTCTTCATAATGGGGTTCACCAAATTATAATTTTTTGGGTCTTTGTTCACATCAAACTTACCCTTTCCATATCCAAGTACCCAAAAATCATGTCCATGAAGATGCCAAGGATGTGTCTCACTGTTATTTTTATTCATAGTGTTTGCATTTTGTAGTATAATATCCACAGTTGTATTGAACTTCAGCCTATAAATTCCATTGCTAGAAGTAGCATTTGTGTTGTTAGCCACACTGAAAATATCATAATTATTAAAATCATAGCCATCAGGTGGAGGTGTTTGGTTGAATTCACCAGTTATATTCTCTTTAAGCGCAACAAGATAAGGGGTGTGAGGTAGGAAAAATGATACGTTGTTAACAGACCAATGACGAACCTCATCTATAGTGTTTTGTGTGTTGAGCAAAACTATGACTCTATCTGAGGTTGTTGGAGGTTTGATTGTGTAATTTTGGTGAGCTTTGATTGCAAGACTTTGAGTATGTCTTGATTCAACGTTGTCCCAAGCTGGTGGAGGTGGTGGAGATGTTGGTGGCGACCTCATTGGATGGTTTGGGTAGTAGTTGAAAATGCCTAAACCAGGTGGGGTTGTTCTGTTTCTGCTGACAACATTTGAGGTGATCCAGTAGTTTCTTGATGGGTCTTGATCAGTTTTGACTAGAACTGAGTATGTTTCACCTGAGTATATGTAGAGATTCTTAACCACAAAAGGATCAACATAGTGTCCATCTGCTTCAACAACAGTCATGTTATGGCCCTGCATTACTACAAACATGTCAAAACTAGTTCTGGTTGTAAAAAGTGAGAGAAATTAAACATGGTTAAATTGTGGTAGTAGTCGGGTCACAATCTTTTGATATTTCAAAGAATCGTATGTGACTGATGTGGCCTTAATGGTAGTCGTAGTCATTCTGTGATAGTGGATCGATGTGGTCAAAACTAGACCGGTGATCAAACGAGTGAGACTTTTGGGTCATGGTTCAATTGGTTTAATCGGTTTAGCCATTTAACCCTAAATAAATAAATAAATAGATAGACATTAAAAATGTATATTTTTTATAAAGAAGCCAGACTGGTTGAACCAATTGTGGTTGAACCGCAGTTCAACCTGGTTCTATCGGTTCTATAGGGCTGCGAGTGTGAACTGTCTGCGGCTGAACCACATGTTACACCGGCTGGTTTCCAGTGAAACCAGGCGGTCCGATTTTTACAACATTGTTGTGCATACATCAAAGACCATGGTGTCTCAACTGAGATTATTGAGTGAATGAATGATTACCTCTATTTGGAAACTCAGTGCTGATAAAGCAGTCAAGCTAGCAACTCTAATTCTGTATGTTTTTCCCGAGACGACAGTTTGTGAAAAGGGAGAGCATTCAGGATTTGATGAGTTACAAACACCAGCAGGTAGGCTTGGTGCTAACGAACAGTTGTATCTTCCTTTTCCATGAATCAGAAGTGACTGAGGGAAATCAAATATACAAAGAAACAATAAAACCAGCAATTAGACAATTGAAGAAAGAAAATTAAGATATAAGATTTCAATTTGTATTTTTCTGATTAGTATATCCATCTAATTATTACCTCTGGTTCCCCCACCCATTGGAAAGGGACTGCAGACAATCCAGCAGATTGTTCATAAGTACTCTTATGGTACCAATCATTCAATATAATGCTTCTATCAAAGTCATAAGAAAAAGGTTCAGGGTCATTAGGTGCCACACGGATCATTCCATATACCCCAGCTTCCCTTTGCATTCCATAGTGAGCATGATAAAGATATGTACCAGGCTGTAACATTAAATATGTAACCAAATTAGATAGAAATATTTTTTATGCTATGATTGATTATATAAATATAGTATGTTAGTGTTGAAGTTGAAGAGCAACGGATCAAGGAATAGATCATGTTTGATCAACGGTGAGTTTGACAAAATCATGGTGTGTTACTAAGATTTTGACGAAAACCACACTTTAAAGCTTCAATAAAATTATGGTGCCGCCATAATTTCGCCAAACTCACAGTGATTCTAAACATGCACGAATTCATTCATCTTTTAATTTTGACAACTTACCCTATCAACAACAAATCGATAAACAAAGGTGTCTCCAGGTAGTATAGGACACTGAGATACCCCTTCTGTTCCATCAAACCAAGGAGTTCCAATCTGTGTTGCACAAACCACATTAGTCATTATATATTAATTATTAAATACCAAAATAGATTTTTTTTTATCTAATTTTATATTTATTCATATTAAAATTTAAAATATTTTGGACTAGTAAAGCCAACCTGTCTAATACCGTGCCAATGGATAGCAAGGTTTTCTGTGAGCAATTTATTGTTAACTTCAACTACAACAGTATCACCCTCTTGTGCTTGAATGGTTGGTCCAGGAGTCTTTCCATTAATGGTTATAACAAGTTTCTTATAACAATCAGGGGACCTATAATCATACTTCACCTCCCATTTATAATGTCTAACACCAGCCTCAGCTTTTTGGAAATTCACCAGAATGAGACAGAAACATAGAAACAATAATTTTGGTGCTGCCCTTAGGCTTATTTGAAGTTGAACCATGTCTAGATTGTTAAGGATGTGTAGTAGTGGTGTTGTAAGAGAGAGCTCAAGGGAAAGAAAAAAACGGTGTGAAAGTTTAGAAATATGTTGATTTTATCAATTGAACTTTTTTGTACAATTGTGAAGTGGGATTGATTGCTTTAAATAGTGTGTGACATGTTGAACTTTTATAATAAATGTATGTATATTATTATATAGTAGTTGGCTCAACTTGGTCAAACTAAGCTGGTGTTTGAATTTTGAAGTTTCGAAGATTGATATTTTCATGTGTTTTTTTCTTAGCGTGTTTTTTCGGAGGATACATTGCTTCGGAGTTTCCCTTGGGATTCAAATTATGAATTTCAACCCATATGGATTAGAAAGTAAGGTAGAAAATGACATGTTCCAAGATGATTTTTTTTTTTTATGGCCTGTTTTAACATTTAATAAACAAGTTTAATCTTGAAGAAGCTTCATTGAAATACAGTAACAGCTCAATTCTTGACTTTATTATAAACGTTAAAAAAATATATTATTTTTTTGTCAGTTAGCTTAGCGGCTAGAATTCACCTTATAAGGTGAATAAGTGAATGTCTGGAGTTTGAACTCCAACCCCTCCATATAATAATAATGCATTGTCCTACCAACTAAGCTATGCTCACGGGTTAAAAATATTTTCTACTCTATCAATTTATTTATTATATCGAATGATCGATACATAATTAATATTTATGTTACCGACATAATAGTGTATTATGTTTAATAACCATGCAACTAGGCAATTCAATAATTTTTTAAAAATTTATATAAATTTAGAATGATTTTTTTATTATATCGATACATAATTAATATTTATGTTACTGACGTAATAGTGTGTTATGTTTAACAACCATGCAAATGACTTAATTAATATAAGTTTAAAATTTATCATGTAAGTAACAAATATTATTTGCTCTTTTTTTAAAATTTATATAAGTTTAAAATAGTTTTCTAATATATAAATTTCTTGATTTACTCGAAAGTTTTGGTCAAAATAAATACTATTTCAAAGTCTTTATATAATACTAGTGTGTAGTTGTCCGGCTCTTTTTTTTTTTGTATCTTTTTGTTTTTTCTCTATTTAGAACATTGGAAGCAACAACAACTTACGACTAAGACTTTACAAAACTATGATACACATTTTCATTCAAAATTTTAAGTTATCGAATTTTTAAGTCCTACATATATGATCATTTTTGTTAAATTAAGACATTTCTTGCGTGAAACTGAAGAAATTACTACATTAATATAGTTGAAATTCATTTAAAAAATTGAAATATTCCAGCATATGTTAAATATTGACATCACATATCTCATACCTCTTTTGTCAAAAAAAAATATCTCATACCTCACTCGTTTAGTCTACTTAGAATTGATCGCTTGTAATTAAATATTGAAATTTTAAAGAATACTTACACGTCAAATGTTAAAAATAGTCACAAATTAAAGAGTATGTTTCGATGAACCATAATATATGCGATAAACTTGTTTGATTGTGTATATAATAATTATAAACCCCTTCAAAAACAATATATAAACGGTGAAGATTGTCCTTTGTGATGGGATAGAGGTTCAACGCGTTTTCTATCTTCTAAGTTTATTTGAAGAGAATGTACATACATTGGTATAATTTAACATAATCCATCAATTCCTTATAATTAAGTTGTATTTTTGTATTAATTGTGATGTTCTCATGTTTTTAAGCATTCCTAAAATATTATAAACAAATTGACTTGATCGTATATATTTAATAAAGTCTTTGAAAAGCTCGAGTCAATGAATCCAATGTGAAAGAATAGATGATAGTCATCTTTTTATAGAGAACATGATAGTCATCTTAACAAAAGTTGTTATGGCACCTTGGTAAGCATTTGGAATAAGTCATTCTCACACTTTTCCGTCTAAAAGCAATGCAAGTACAGGATTTGTTCGATGTTTGTTTGTATGAGCTTGATTTTACTGCGTTTGTTATATGAGTTTGATATTTTTAGTGGATGCCTGCTTTAGTTTTCAAGAAAAACTTAGTGATTGATTTTAAACGAGGATCAATTTATGATGTGTGAAAATAGAGGGATGAAAAATGAATTAAATCATTTTTTAAGTAAACTAAGCGAAAATATATTAAAGATGCAACTATCAGTCCCTCAAGCACAAGACGTATTAGAGAAAACTAAAAGGTGAGAATTACATAATAGTTAGGTTACAAACTATCAGATAAAAAAAAGAAAAAAAACTCAAAATTAATCAAATAGGAATGATATAGAAACACCGATATGTTTTTTGTTTTGATAATTACAGCTCCCCGTACAAAGACATGCATAATTTAATATTTTACGAAAAATATTTAGTGTATACCCTTTATGGAAAATATTTATTGTACACCATATTTTATTTCCCTTATTTCAATAATCCTTCATGATGGTACATGTATATCTCCTCAACTAAGTCATCGTGAGAAATGCTGTCTTTACATCCAATTGTTTAATATAACACTCTTCACTGGCAACAATACTTAACACGTACTTGAAAAGCTGAAAGTATTGAGATCTACATCCGGAGCTAAACTTTTGGTATTGTCAACTCATTCCTTTTGCTGGAATACTTTTACCATTCGTTGAGATTTGTAACGCTTAAAGCCATCATGGTTCCCCTCAGGGGTAGATCGCCTTCCAAAGTGATGGACTTCGAGAAAAAATTATTGCTCAATATCCTCACCCGCCACTCAAAAAAGAAAAATAAACATGTTTCAATTTCTAAGAAAAAAATCATGTTCCATGTTTTTATTTATAAGTTTAAAAACACGTCTTTAGTAAAAATAATTGCAGATTTTGATTTCAGTGGCTAATAATCATGATACGAGTGTTATTTTCAATTTAAATAGAAGATTAATCTTTTAAAAAAGTTATGCACTTTTTTTTACTAGAGGCCTATTTTTATTATGAGAGCCGACCCTTCGGTTTCATAGGGACGGCTCTGGACTTCCCCTTCACTCGGTACACCCATTTGTTGTGAAACGTCTTATTTCCCTTAGGTAACTTAGTTAGTTCCATGTTTGATTTGAATTCAAAGACTTCATCTCGTCTTTCATGGCAAGCTCCCACTTACTAACATAGTAACATGTTTGGTTTGACAAGATTTTGTATAATCTTCAGGCTCTCGTCCATCAATCAACAACATGTAGCATGTGTATATACGGTTGGAACGCGAGGTTCATAAGGCTTTCTCATTACAAGAGAAGAATGCTCTGGTGTGTCATACGATTATTAGCTACTTGATTCAGTTGTTTCCTCTAACTAGGAACTTTCTAGTTTCAACAGTGAAACTTTCAGAGACATTGTCTAGCTCTATATACACAGGCCCTCTTAATTTCGTGTCACCGGTGGTTGTGTTATGCCTTTCTTTATATACCACTCTTTATTTCTACCTTGGTCACTAATGTCACATATGCTATGCAACCAAAAACTAAGATGTGAGAATTTTAACTCATTTCCGCTCCATACCTCTTCTTGTATTTTGTGTTCCAATGAAACCAATGGACCTCTATTTCTTCTACCCAAAACTGTTTTGGTAAGCCTAACTACACACATGTGCTTTTAGCTCTCTCGGTTAATGTTCTGATTAATTTGAGTAAGTCTTTCTTCATCAGGCTAAAGCATTAGTGTAACATGATTCATTAATAAAAATCACCTTAAAATGAATTAGGTAAATAATAAAATTTGATAATTCAAAAAGGTGCAAATAAAAAAAAAAAAAGGATTAAATGTGCATACACCAAAAAAAAAAGTAGTGATTTTGTTTTTTTTGGAAAAAAAAAGGGCGTAACCCTAATATTTTTTTCTTTTTGTTCGTTTTTTTTTACTAAAAAAACCAAATCACTATGTGGCATTAGTTTTTAGGTTAGTTTCTGAAATATTACAATAAATATTGATTTAATATGACTTGATTTAACGCGCATGTAGAAAAAAATAAATGTAAGTAAATAGTATTTTTTTTACAAACCAAAATAAAATATATTAACAATAATAAGCATTCCTCCTAGCTTAAAATATACTAGAAAGAAACACCAAAAGTTTGCTAATGGTAATCAATTAAACTAAAAAAGAAGGAAAAAAAAAAGTTGTTAGCCAATGCCCAAATAAGAGTCCTAAGTGCATAAAATCAATCTAAAAAATTATATATTTATTGCATACAAATTAAAAAACAATTCTTTCTATTTTTTAATGGAGAAACATGTTTGTGACACAATAGTGATATTATCGTTAGTACTGATAGGGATGATACACAATTTTTTTGACAAAAATAAACGATATTTATTTATTTAAATTGATATAGTATATTGATGCAATATAAATGTAAAGTCATTAAAAACAAATATGATGAATCGAAGAACAAACTCACAACATTCTTTTACATATGTCTACCGATATGATTATATTAAAGTATCCAAATTATCCATGTCTTTGACTCTCCAACGATGACTGACGACGTCAACTTGAATCAAATAAACATTATACCAAAACGTGAAATAAAAAACATCGCACAAAAACGAGAAATCAAAACAAAAAGATTCGTACAAAAATGCCAAAATCATTAAATCAAATGAAAGAAACTTAAAAATATGTGAAACTCACTCATTTAATTAAAAAATGAATGAAAAATATTTGGGAGTGATTATTTTGGATAAAAATTGACGTTAAATTACTGATATGAGCAAGTGAAATTCATTACAGTTCATTCAATCATCCGTTGGTTGTCACTAAGTTTGATTACCTCAAAAGTCACCCTCTTACAATGACACGGCAATACATGATTGATCGATAGAAGGGAAACATGAATCCAATTTAAATTGAAGAAATTTACCTTTGAGAGGTAGGGGACAGTTAGAAAAAGGGAGTTGAGCTTTAATATTTTGTACAGCAGGCTGTTGCAGCTCAAGGAAAGAGTAGAAATCCGAATTTGCATGGCTATTGAATGCTACAAACATTACAGAGTTACAATATTAAAATATACACGAGAAGGTGAATTGAAGAGAGAAAAAAAAATAAGGCGTCTGTCAAAAAAAAAGCTTAATTACTGACAGGGGCGATTCCCTTCTTAGCTATGGGGTAGCTTTGGCTCCCCAAAAGAAAGTAAAATTTAAAAATTGATATAGGTTTATAAGTAGTTATTCTATTAATATATTATGTGGCTATTACAAACAATTTTGTTGGTTTAAAGAGAGATGATATTGCATAAATATTGATAATATATTTAGTTTAGTGTCAATTATAGATAAATTTAAGTTATTACAACTCTATAAAACTGAACTTTTATAAATAATTATTGTTTAACTTTTATTTTCTTCGTTGTCGTTTCACTAAATATAAGTAAAAATTATTGTAAATTTATTTTACTAAGTTTAATATATTAGTTTTAAAATATATTTTATTTTATTTTTTATATTTGGCCTCTTCGTAAAAATTGTATGAGCTTCGCCGCTGAATTTATTGATGTGGTCTTTTAAGTTATTTGTTGGTTACATTTTAGTCTCATAAGTCATTAACGTTACAATTCATCCTTTAATCATCTTCCGTCAACCAAATAAATCTTCACCGTCAAAATCGTTAACCCAATATCTAATGTGGATACACATTGCAAGTTGTCACGTCACGGTTCACACGTTTTGGCAAAAAAATGACGTTGAGTATTTATTTTGCTAAGAGATACTAACTTAAGGAATTAAATTGTAACGTTAATAACTTATAACTTATGAAACCAAAATGTAACTAACAAATAACTTAAGAGACAAAATCATCAATTAAGTCAATTAAATAATAGTTCATTTATGAAAAAAAATACAATAAACGGAGTTGGAATTGATTTTGTGATTTGGTAGCAGCCGAGTTTAAGTTATAGAATTTCACCAACTCTCTCCCCCACCCACTTCTCCACCAAACCCCTCCTACTTTTGTTCTTCTCACACCACTGGCACTTACCAATAATCCATTCTGCTGCGTTTTGTTTGTTTCTTCATTCACTTTCCAAATTTATCCGATATGGCCAACACATTCTTACACAACACCACCACGTGTACAATCTCTTTCCCTGATAAATCTCTCCCCGCTGTTTCCGTTTCTCGCCACAGATCTCTCTCTTTCTCCTCAAACCTTTCTACGTTTCCCAAAATGAACGCTGGGGTAGAGCAGAATAAAAGAGAAGCAATAATTGTCAAGTCAAAATCCGATTCTGATGCTGAATTGGACGTTGATATTTCATTGAGTCCACGTGTCAATGCTGTCAAACCTTCTAGAACTGTCGCTATAACCGATCAAGCTACCGCTCTTGTTCAAGCTGGTGTTCCTGTTATTCGTTTGGCCGCTGGTGAACCTGATTTTGATACACCCGCGGTTATTGCCGAGGTATTTTCAATTTGAATTGACTTATTTCAGTTTATCTATATGGCTTATAACATGTTCATAAGTTGTTTCTAGTTTATTCAAACACGGCCTTAGTTTTATTATGACTTGTATGGTAATGTAGGCTGGTATTAATGCGATTCGTGAAGGATACACAAGGTATACCCCTAATGCTGGAACATTAGAATTACGGCAAGCAATTTGTCATAAGCTTAAAGGTTAGTTAGTTTGATTGTGCTATATTATATGGTTCTCTAATATATTTAATACTAAAATACCATATTGTTCAAAAGAAATACTAAAATACCTTAAACATTACTTCAAATTCATCAAGTATTCATAATTCAAGAAGTTAACGTTTCAAAAATTATAAAACTACCCTTAAAAAGGTTTAAAGTAGCGGGCAAAACCGTCTTTCTGCGTGGTGTGTGTGTAGCGGCTGCTTTGCAGCATTGAATTCCCCCACACTCCTGAATAGCGGGCCGCTTTTTTCCGTCGCGGCTAGGAGCGGTGGGCTGATTTTTTCGGCTACGCTCCGCTATAGCGGGCGACACGACCGCTATTGACAACAGAGATTATGGTTTTATTTGGATTTGATCATATGAGATGTGAATTTTGACAATGTGTCATGATTGGTTGATTTTGCAGAGGAGAATGGACTTGATTATACTCCTGATCAGGTTGTTGTTACTAATGGAGCTAAGCAGAGTATTACTCAGGCAGTGATTGCAGTTTGCTCACCAGGAGATGAGGTGAGTAATGTAGTTTAGTTCATTATACTATTTTTAGGATAAACATCAGAATAACTACTTAGCGCGTGTTTTGAAGACATAACAAATCATGACATCACCACATGTTGAAGCAACCCTACAATTTGTTGATTCGGTATTTACGCATTGAATTGGCGTTGGGACATGAGAAATGCTTCACCAACGTCCATCCAAACATGCAATTAATACTTACGCTGAAAAGTCTGAAATATTCAAATTCTTGCCGTCGTCATAATGAAAACCTAGGAAAATCTTTGATGCATTAGAAATTTCTAGTGATAACTGATCTATCCTCTGGATGCCATAGATGATTAGGCTATTAGCATACAATCTATCTAACTTATTGTGTCGTGTCTTTATCTATTCAAAAGTTACTGCAACCGGCCTTTCATGTTTGTAAAATCCTTATATCTCTGTTAATCTTTTTTACTCACTCTATCATCAATTTATCATTTATGATAAAGTTTATATTCTGTAAGCCTTTTGCTCAAGTAAATTCAAACAAATAAAAAAGCAACTGCACTGTTATGATGTCATTGGTTTTATTTTGGACTACTTATTAGTAATAAGTAGTCCAAATATTAGTTATCACATTTTTTTGAGGTACTTGTTATATAAATACAGAATTATGTCTGATTTGGCTTTGTACAGCTATTATGAATTTTTTTTAGTTATGATGGATTTGAATTTTTTTATACGAATTTTTCAGGTCATTATTCCAGCTCCATTTTGGGTTAGTTACCCAGAAATGGCAAGGTTGGCCGATGCAACACCTGTGATTCTTCCAACGTCAATATCCAATAATTTCCTTTTAGATCCCAAACTTCTTGAGTCCAAAATTACTGAAAAGTCAAGACTACTTATTCTTTGTTCACCATCTAACCCGACAGGATCTGTTTATCCTAAAAATTTACTTGAAGAGATAGCCAAGATTGTAGCGAAGCACCCGAGGCTTCTGGTAAAGTTATACATCTCTGATGAGATCACAAGTGCTTCAATGTATTCAACTTGGATTGTAGTTCCTCTTAAGATCTTAATAGTTTTTTTGTGCAGGTTATCTCTGATGAAATTTACGAGCACATAATATATGCACCAGCAACACATACAAGCTTTGCATCTTTACCCAGAATGTGGAACAGAACTCTAACCGTGAATGGATTTTCTAAGGTTAGTTTGTATGTCATGTTCTCTTTCTATTATAATGGTATTGAGGGATTCTCAGAAAATAATATTTGTCACTACTTTTTCCTTTCTCTTTCTTCAAAGCTATGCTGCATTTCACAATATGGTTGTAGATTATGAAATTAGCATGGATGTCCTCTAGATTTGATCCTGATGATTTTAAACTGTTTTACCCCAGGCCTTTGCAATGACGGGTTGGCGGCTTGGATATGTTGCTGGCCCGAAACATTTTATTACAGCATGTGGAAAGATCCAAAGTCAGGTATGCTCACTCGCCACATTTGTCAGCCTTATTCTATGCATCATCTTGACTTGATTTCTGTTTGAGTTGAGATACTGTGGTTGTTTGACATTATATGTAGTCTTTAGTAGCTGACACGTTTATTTGAATTTAGTTCACTTCGGGGCCTAGTAGTATATCCCAGAAAGCCGGAGTTGCTGCATTAGGACTAGGCTATGCTGGTGGGGAGGCTGTTTCTACTATGGTGAAAGCGTTTAGAGAACGAAGGGATTACTTGGTTAAAAGTTTTAGCGAAATTGACGGTGTTAAAATATCTGAACCACAGGTGAAACTTCATCTAGTTTATCTGCCTTTTCCTTTAAATAGTTATTCTCCATGTTTTGTCACTTTTCTGTCTGCTTTTCTACTCAAATATATACTCTCTTTTCTCTTGCAGGGCGCATTTTATTTATTCATTGATTTCAGCTCCTATTATGGACGTGAAGCTGAAGGATTCGGTAAAATTGAGAATTCCGAGTCTCTCTGTCGATATCTGTTGGATAAAGGCCAGGTATACTAGCGGTATTTTAAAAGCAGAATGACCTTCAATATGAAGTGTTGGTACTAAATAGCTTATAACACCGTGTTTTGTCAACAGGTAGCACTTGTTCCTGGGAGTGCATTTGGTGACGATACTTGCATCCGTATCTCTTATGCGGCATCCCTTCCCACCCTACAAGCAGCTGTAGAGAAAATTAAGAAAGCACTTATCTCTCTTACCTCTGCTGCACTTGTTTAGTATGTTGCGAGTTTGTTTGTTGTCATGTGTGTAATTTTATTTTTGGGTTTGTTATGTGTAATATGTTTACGTTTATGGTGAAAATAATAGGTTGTGTATGTTTTCACAAATAAAGCAATGCATCTGTCATTAATAACTTAAGATCTCAATCACATAGTTGGCCATTTTTCCCCCCCTCCCTTTTTTGTTTGTTACAAATTACAATGGAGGAGCAAAGGAAAGGTGATACCAACACCAAATGTAAATTCAATAAATAATAGAGGGAATGGAAATCAGAGAAACAAGGGTCCTGTTACAAGCTGAAAAATACATTCATACAAGATTGAAATAAAAGTAGAACCGAGTGAAGCACAATTTTGTTGAGTAGCATCTTTATTATCACTAAATGATACTAATACTCTTAATCAAACACACACACTTAGTTATCTGCATCTTCTTAACCAGACAAACAAAAAAATTTAAAATATGCTTATATTTTTATTTTAAATTTGATTGTACTTCACTATCTAAACAAAATAAATTATTTAAATTCAGTTTTTAATTATTCTTAAAGGTAAATAATATTTTTTTTGTTTATTTTTTAATCTTTTTTTTTTTGGACATTCTAAACCAAGGTAAAGTTTAATTTGGACATCATTTGTTTGGGTCCAACTTGGACCAGTTGAATGTAAACCATTGATTTATTATAAATAAAGTTCAATAGTATAGATTAAAGATAAGGAACCTAAGATACAATGCGTATGAATCTTTTCCTCTCTCATGCCCACGTGTAATTGGCTGCACTGAATCTTTTTTTGGTAACTATTTTTTGGCAGAATGTTGGACATGTTTGAATTGTTGTTGAACTTTTTGGCAGACGTATTATTTCATATCTATTGTTATTTGAAGTGCTATATTCATAAAGATTAGAATTTTTATTTTTGAGGGGAACAACATTTTTTTTTTACTGATTTATTCGAACACTTACTAAAATATATGTTTCCATCCTTCAAAAAAGATATATGTTACTAAGTT
>Ga0099826_10001324_pt1 | contig 14638 bp, 6 predicted proteins | sample Mtrugardesep15_FD_76830 | JGI IMG/M metagenome (GOLD analysis project Ga0099826, IMG submission 76830) | Root nodule microbial communities of legume samples collected from California, USA - M. trunc garden sep15 | ecosystem: Host-associated > Plants > Roots > Nodule | place: USA: California... | reverse complement strand
TCGCAACCGGAGATCGACGACACCGGCGGCACCGACGTCGCATTCTCCTCGATCCGTGGTCGATTTCCTTTCAAACGAAACCCTAGCCACCACCGACAAAAATCTCTCTCTTCCGATCGTCAATTACCTCGTTCCTCCACTCGATCGCATCTCCATAACCGTTTCTCTCGCAAAAGCTTACTCTCTCTCTTCCCTAAGTCCGGTTTCTACGCATTGATCTTCGCTGTTGTCTTTCTATTCGCGTTTGCTTCTATGGTTATGCAGAGTTCTATTACGTCCGTTTTTCGACAGAGGAATGAGCGTGGAAGGAATCTTCGTGAAGGTCTTGAGTTTGGTAGTACGCTTAAGTTTGTTCCTGGGAAAGTTTCTCAGAGGTTTCTTTCTGGGGATGGACTTGATCGTCTCAGGTTTCAGCCTAGGATTGGTGCTCGTGCTCCCAGAATTGCTCTTGTAAGTTTTCTTAACTTTCTTCTTTTTCAAATATTTGTAAGATATCGATGAAGATGTTGCATTGGACGCGTGGTAAGATTAGACGGGATAGTATGGGGTAACACCTATTGTAGAAAAGATTTTGGAAACTACTTGGCTTAGAAGAATTGTAGTTTCCGAAGTAAGAAGAGTAGATCGGACGGAGGATAGTCAAATCACTGAATGAAGAGGATAGGCCTAGAAAATCTATAAGTGAAACTATTAAGAAAGATCTAGAGAGTAATGAGATGGATAGAAATATGGTATATGATAGAACATTATGGCGTTGTTTGATCCGTGTAGTCGACCGCACTCAGTGGGATAAGGTTTGGTTGTTCTTGTTGTTGTAGCATTCTTTCCTTTGTTTTTATATAATGACTGTCAGTTTCTTTCTTTAGGCGATGTTTATTTGATACTTTTTTCTTCTGCTAGTTTTGTCTGAGGTAAAAAAAGAAAGGATTTAATGGGCCAAAGTTAGTTATTGGGAATTATATTTACTATCATGGACTCATTTCAGTCATCAAATAATTTGCATAAATAATTTAAGGGAAATGCTAAAGAGTAGGTCATTGGTTAAGAGGGTAAAAATAGAAATATTGCTACTTAATATCTTGAAGAAACTGAATATCTTGAATCTTCATCATTTAGTTTCCATGCAACATACTTTTAAAATGTATAATTTCATAGGTGTTATAGTTGATGTTTGGAAATTTTTATGCAAAACTAAAATGTCAGACAGAGAAGTGAAGGTTTGCTTCAATAAACTGGTGGTCCTGTAATAAAACATGCCACAAACTTCTTCTTAAAAAAAAAACATGCAACAAACTTCTGGTTTTAAGTTTTTTTTTTTGAGTTATTAAAAATGGATGATTATGAAAAGAATGGATAAATAAGATTTGCTATTTTCTATTAACACTGGATGGGGATGCCCACAGTTATGATGTAATTCCACGACAAAAGTGCAAAGTTTATCTGGTTTTCTTATACCAACATTCATTAGGCAAATCCTTATTCCTCTGTTGTTCAAACTGAAAAAAGATGAAATGTTACAAGTTGTTGTTCAGAGAAGAATCCCTGCATATGAGCTTGGCCAGTCATCTTCGGGATTATGGGTTTGTTAATTAATTGAGTAATGAGCACAATCACTGCTCAAAGAAAAGACTATTTGCTTTTCAAAAACATATGGAAAAGGAAAACCATAACTTCTTTGCGGCTCTGAACCTGTACTGTAGCCCTTGGGCCAAAAATGCAGGCCCTAAAAGTGTGGGCTAGCCAATTAAACTTTTTTATCCAAACTATTTTAAAAGAAAGTAAATCGGCGTCACTTAGCATAGTATCATGTATGTAATACATCTTATTCACATCTGTTTGAATGCTTTATGTGGGATAAAGATCAGTTATTTTTCATGTTAAACGCTCTTAGTAAAACCATATGCACTTCTTTTGTATGTCAGATTTTAGGGCACATGACGGTAGATCCCCAATCATTGATGTTGGTTACTGTAATTCAGAATCTACAGAAGTTGGGTTATGTTTTTAAGGTAAGCCATTTATATTTTTTGTATGATATTTTCTTAACTTCATTGTAGATGCTACTTTACTAAAAACCTGGGCCTTAGATTCAACTCTCATAAAATAAGTGTACTTGAATCATTGTAAAAATATGTTTTCTCTAACATTGATGCTGTAGCTTGTTAAAATATCCGTCTGGTGTTGTAATAAAGTAAACATTTTGTATGGCCCCTGATTTTTTTTCCGCGTCTCTTGCCAGATTTTTGGAGTAGGGCGTGGGAACGCTCACTCAATATGGGAAAACATAGGTGGTGGCCTTTCTCCTTTCAGTACAGAACAGCAAGGCCAGATTGATTGGTCAAAGTATGTGTCTTTTACTAAATTTATTTTTTATGTTTTATGTTGGGGGCAGTACAAGTTACCATCCCTTGTGTCATTTTTAATGTCTTAACATGTTTTTTCTTATGGCACAATTTCTTGTTTTAACTTGTTATGGTGTTTAACTTTTTTCCCCTCTTCCCGTTTGGTTTTCCCGCAGTTTTGAAGGTATCATTGTTGACTCCCTAGAAGCAAAAGAAGCCATTTCAAGGTGGGTTTTCTTTTATTTATTAAATTCAGGTCTATAGTTGCGAAATCTTTGAGCTTTGGATTAGCATGTTAGGCTTGTGGTGGGTTTCTGATTTGGTCTCCAAAAGTTGAAGCAGTGTTGCTATTTTTTGGGTGTTATCCAGTAGTTTTTATTAGTTTGCCTACTTTTTACTTGGGAGTAAGCACTTGAAGTTGAAAATTTGTTGTATGAACTGTAGATAACTCTGGCAGGTAGGTTTAGCAATTGAAATTATTCCGCAGATACCGTGAATATGTTTTTATGATGATGGGTTCAACTTTTGCACTTTGTTTGAAATGCTTGATCAATAGGGATGTATTTTGTTTGAAATGGAAATTAGTGATCAATGTTTGTTTACCTTCGTTGGAAACAGAATTTGATAGCAGTGAAATAAAGCTGGACAAGTAATAGTAATAGGATGAACAAATAGATTTTATTGTCGATCAGTGTCAATGTGATGCTTAGGCCATGAATGATACAATGAAACCGTCTTTGTAATTTTCAGGTATTTGAGAGACCTGGTTTTCTCTTTCCATAAAGTCTAATTTCAATTAACTAGCTGATTATATCGTTGTCAACTTATTGAACCTGTTCAATTCTAACTAACTTATTGCTGACATTTGGGGCGTTTCCTGCTTTCACTCCCCCAACTTCCATTCAGTGGGAAATGTTAGGACATAGTTAGGCCATAAGTAGAATCAAAGCTTTTCTCGTAAAAATGTTAGGACACAGTAGAATCAAAACATTTCACGCAAATATATGCAAAAGAGTGAACTGTTGGCTCTCTTTGCTTCCATTAAGAGTTAGGTTTTTATTTTTCATTTTAATGTTGATTGTTATAAGTTAAAATTCTTGGAGAGGCTTGTAAACAGAGTAAGCTTTTTATCCACGTCTTGATACGTAGACCCACATTAGGGTGTATGTTAGGATATACTCCCTCCATTTTTTATCTTTTGATGTTTTAACTCTTGGCACAAGTTTTAAGGAGTAAATAAAGTATAGAAATATCTGTATGTTTTGGACTAAAATGTCCTTATTATGATTAAATTCACATGTGATAAGCCAAAGGTCACATCTCCTTTAATAGTTTTATGGTGTGTTTTTCAACAAGGGTAAACTAAGAAAAAAATACATTAAATATACGAAAACATCAAATATTTTGGAATATAGTTGAAGTTCTAAAACATCAAAAGAAAAGAAATGGAGGGAGTAGAATAAAGGGGAAGTAGAGTAGTTAAGAGTTGTTTGAGACTTAGATAAGTTAGTTAGTTTGTGATGCGGTCGTTCTGCCTGTTAATAGTGTATGATATTTCTGTTGTTTTTCGGTTACTCTTAGCAAGTCTTTAAAAACCCTCAATTGGTACAAAGGAGGATATCTCTGAATAATTGTGTTTTATGACTGGTTAATCCAGTGTGAAAGGAGAGCGCTCCTTTGAGAATCTTCTGTACTTTCTTTCCCTACTGCTGTTGAATAAAGAGTTCTAGTCATTCCTTTGACTAGTCAATACTGTTCTGTTCTGGGAATTCTTTCTTACTCAAAGAAAGGGTCCTAACAGTTTCCTCGACCTTTTTCTTTGCTGAACCTGATTGTTTGAATTTTGCTGTCTCCAATATGCATTCTTGTTTTTCTCCCCTTGTATGTATGAGTACACATATGGAAACTTATTGAGCAATCAGTCTGAGAAATGAATTAGAAATGCAGGATATTTTGTTGGTGGTTTAGGTATTAAGAAAGGTAGTCATATGCTTTATTTAACTTTGAAAGGTTTGTTTACCAATGCATAACCATCCCTGCTTTAGCTCTGATTTTGAAAGATTATATAATTAGGATTTGAACAATGAAGCAGTGAACAATGAAGTTTTAGATTCTATGATTAGTGAGTTTTATATTTGTGCAGCCTTATGCAGGAGCCTTTTTGTTCAATACCATTAATATGGATTATTCAAGAAGATAGCCTTTCAAATCGTCTTCCAGTTTACAAACAAATGGGTTGGCAGCATCTTATTTCTCACTGGAGAAGTGCTTTTAGCAGAGCCAGTGTCATTGTCTTCCCAGATTTTACTTATCCGGTAAAGATGTAGTTACGTTTGCACAAAGACTTGGACATTATTAGTATTAGGAATTAGGATCTCTTCTCAATAAGATCTGTCTCAAATGTTTTGAAGCTAGTGCTCAAAATTTGTTTTTCTTCATGTATCAGATGTTATATAGCGAGCTTGACACTGGAAACTTTTTTGTGATCCCTGGATCGCCAGTAGATGTATGGGCTGCAGAAAGCTATAGTAAGACCCACACAAAGGATCAGCTCAGAGAACTTGGTGGATTTGGTAAAAATGATATGGTGGTTTTAGTAGTTGGGAGCTCAATCTTCTATGATGACCTATCTTGGGAATATGCTGTTGCAATGAATTCCATAGGGCCTCTGCTGACAAAATATGCAAGGAGGAATGATGCAGCCGAGTCATTCAAGTTTGTTTTCCTTTGTGGCAATTCAACTGATGGTTATGATGACGCTTTACAGGTAGTCTCTCCTTAAGATGTACTGTGCATCATATGTTATTATAGTGCTCATGCTATCAAAAGATAACATTAGGCTGCCATTGTTATAAATTTTTTATAAGAAGTTTTAACCCTATCTCCAAGAAATAATTGACAAATAATTGAGTACAAGAAGAATTTCACATTACATGGGAGGTAACAGTAAGAAAAGTGGCAGGATAGGAATAAGTTGGTAATGAAAGGACAGAGAAACTAACGAGGGAAACATAAATCTTAAATATGGTCTCTCTAAATTATACTGATGACATTCCTTTATTCCGTTGTGTTCAACTTGTCTTTAACTAATTGTCTCAGCTTTCAGTATGTTGTATTTGAATTGTTTACTGATCCCATATCTTTTGGTGTAGGAAGTTGCTTCACGTTTGGGACTTCCTCATGGTTCTATAAGACATTATGGCTTGAATGGTGATGTGAATAGTGTGTTACTGATAGCTGATATTGTTCTATATGGTTCTGCTCAAGATGTACAGGGTTTTCCTCCATTATTAATCAGAGCAATGACTTTTGAAATCCCTGTCGTTGCACCTGATTTTCCTGTGTTAAGAAAATATGTAAGTTTGTTCTTGTTCTTCTTTTTCTCATTTTTGTTCTTGTTCTTCTTTTTGTTATTCACTGATTTCTGTAACCATAGCTATTGCTTCATTGTCATTAATTTTTTTTCAACTCTCAGATTCTTGATGGGGTTCATGGGGTTTTTTATTCTAAACACAATCCTGAAGCTTTGATGAATGCTTTTTCGCTTTTGCTTTCAAGTGGAAGACTTTCTAAATTTGCTCAAGCTATTGGATCATCTGGAAGACAATTTGCTAAAAATGTGCTTGCTTTGGATTGCATATATGGCTATGCAAGACTTCTGGAGAATGTACTAAGTTTTCCTTCAGATGCTTTACTACCTGGTCCTGTTTCTCAAATCCAACAAGTAGCATGGGGATGGAGTTTTTTCCAGAATGAAATAGAACTAGATATTGACTTGCTAAAAATGGATGATGATTTTTCGAATGGAAAAGCTACCGTTGTCCATGCCGTTGAGAAAGAGTTGGCTAGTCTTAATTATTCAACAAACATCCTTGAGAATGGAACAGATGTTCCAATACAAGATGAACTGACCAAATTGGACTGGGACATTCTGAGAGAAATTGAAATATCTGAAGAAAGTGAAATGCTCGAAATGGAACAGGTATGATGTAATATTGCAATTGCTGCAATTGGTTTTAACTTTCATCTTCCATTCTACCCTTTTTACTACCCCTTTATTTATTTCATCTATTTGGAATTCATGATCAGTTGATTTTAGAGATACCTGATTCTAAGAATCATTTCTTTTCTGTTATAGGTTGAAGAGAGGCTGGAGAAAGATGTTGGTGTTTGGGATGAGATATATCGTAATGCGAGGAAATCTGAGAAACTGAAGTTTGAAGCCAATGAGCGGGATGAAGGGGAGCTTGAGAGAACAGGACAACCTGTGTGCATTTATGAGATATACAATGGTGCTGGAGTGTGGCCATTTTTGCACCATGGATCTTTATATCGTGGGTTAAGCCTTGTGAGTGTCTTTGTCTGAACTTATGATAATTCATAACTCGTTGTTTTAGTCTTACCCCTCCCCCCTTCTTGCAAGTATATCTAAGATTTTAATCTATATGTCAATCTTGTCTCTAAATAGAGCACTGTTACAAAAGAATTGTAATTCAGAATAGTTATCTTTTTATTTATCTGCCTCTTCTATCCCTTAAAAAGCAAGAGAAAAGCATGAATGTGCTATTATCTTACACTACCTCTGTCCCTAATTATAAGGTCATTTTGTTCAGTGCAAAATATTACTTATAAAAAGGGACGGAGTAATACATGGTTTTTTTCAGATATTTTTTGCGCTATTTCCCTTGGGGGGAGAACCACATTGTTTGAATTTAAGTTTGCTTTTGTTAGTCTTACATGTTAATCTGCTGGAAATATTTTTTCCCATAATAATAGTAAAATATCATTTGTGGCAGTCTAGAAGATCACAAAGACAAAGCTCTGATGACGTGGATGCTGTTGGTCGTTTGCCTCTTCTGAATGACACATATTACCGTGACATTCTCTGTGAAATGGGAGGAATGTTTGCAATTGCAAATAGAGTGGATAGTATTCACAGGAGGCCTTGGATTGGGTTTCAGTCATGGCGTGCTGCTGGTAGGAAGGTATTCCTTATGATATATTTACTTTGAGAAGTATAATAGATCTGTTTTTATGTTAAACCAAGCTAGGTTTCAGAATTTAAATAATCTTAGTTAATATAGCCTTCAGATTTAGATTAGTTTTCTATACAAAAGTTACCTGTTTTGATTCCTTAATCAAAGCACTAAGCGCACTTGTTAGCATTCTCCATATTATATTTTAAGTTATTATGCATCAACTGACACACACAGATTAAGTTTTGTTTTTGGAAAACTTGGCCTTCATTTCTTTTTGTTTCATTTTTACCCTTATTGCACCTGTGTTGCTTGATTTGAATCATTTTGGAAAAGCAGGTTGCATTGTCAGCAGAAGCTGAAAGGGTTTTGGAAGAGACAATGCATGAGAATGCTAGAGGAGATGTAATATATTTTTGGGGACGCTTGGACCTGGACAGGAGTGCCATAGGAAGCAACAATGCACTTACTTTTTGGTCAATGTGTGATATCTTAAATGGAGGGAACTGCAGGTATATAATATGGAACATAACAATATACTCTCATTTTGTTCATTGCTATCTCTTTGCTGCCTGAGAATTGCAAGCATCCCAGCCTTCCCTGATACATTCTATTATATTCTAAAGTTGCATCTAGTGTTCTTCCTACGCATTATAACGTTTGGAATCAGTTAGCTTAATCAAGTAGAAAGTTTATGTTGAAAATATGAGGCTTTCTCTATATTAGATAATGTTTGGAAGTCCAAAATGGAGTTTCTGGATGTTGGTCTTTGAGTAATATGTGTTTCAAACTCATCTGATATTGTGCTTCCTATTGCATTAGAAGTGTTTTTCAAGATAGCTTCCGCCAGATGTATTCATTGCCCCCCCATGCTGAAGCACTGCCCCCTATGCCCGAAGATGGTGGTTATTGGTCAGCACTGCACAGTTGGGTGATGCCAACCCCTTCTTTCCTGGAGTTCGTAATGTTCTCTCGGTAATTAATTAATTAATCAATGTTAGCTTTCATGACAGTCAGTTAATAATTAAAAGCACTTCCTTGACGCGAATGAAACTATAAACCCACAATGTTATCAATTGAATGCAGGATGTTCGTTGATTCCATTGATGCTTTTCACAGAGACTCTGGAAAATACAGCATGTGCTTGTTAGGCTCTTCAGAGATTGAGGTAGGTAACTTTCTTACTTCTTTTGAGGTTTCATAATTGATTGGTTTTCTTACTTTTGCTCGTCCTACGCAGGAAAAACACTGTTACTGTAGAATGTTGGAACTTCTTATCAATGTATGGGCTTATCATAGTGCACGAAAGATGGTATATATAAATCCTAATACTGGTTCTTTGGAAGAGCAGCACCAAGTGGAACAACGGAAGAGTTTCATGTGGGCAAAATATTTCAATTTTTCATTGTTAAAAAGTATGGATGAAGATCTAGCTGAAGCTGCAGATGATGGTGATGATCCAAGGGATAAGTGGTTGTGGCCAATGACAGGAGAAGTGCACTGGCAAGGGATTTATGAAAGGGAGAGGGAAGAAAGGTACAGAATAAAAATGGATAAAAAAAGAAAAACAAAAGAGAAATTATACGAAAGGATGAAGTATGGTTACAAGCAGAAATCACTTGGACTATAACAAAGCTCAGACTTGAAATTTACAAACACAAGCACTTATGGACCCAATTTTGCTTCATTCGGGAAAATTGTCTTGCGAATTGGAGAAGCTTTGAGTCTAACATTGCCACATTGGCACATATCATAGAGACAGTATTCTGTTTCTTTCTTCATTAACTTAATACGTATACTCAACCTCCCGTCTCAGAAAAGCTTGAGACAGAGAGCAAAGGAAATGAGTATGACATCTGCTGTTCACTAGTTTCATGACCATTTTTCATGGTCAATTAAGCAGCATGGAAGATGCAGGTACTTCTGCTTCGAAGTGTACTCAATAGTCTATAGAAATCATTCATCAATTACATTTGATTTAGCTCAAATTTTTATTCTTTCATTTTTGTATAGTCAGTAAACATTAGTGGCAATTTTGAGTAGAATAATAGCTGATTTTCACTTGATTAGTTTAATTATTTTCCTTCTTATTATTGTTGTTGTTAGAAATATTATTATTATTATTATTATTATTATTATTATTAAGTAACAGTAATACCTAATTAGTGTACTCTTGAGCTTCATTTTCACTGGAAATTGAAGGAAGAATCTTGAGTTTTTGTGTTTTTTTTAAAAAAAAATTACATCATAAGGTGATTTTAGAAGCTAATTCTCAAAATAAATAAATAAAAATATTTGATGATATCATTTGTGACCTCGCACTATTCAATAAGAGATAAAAATGAGTGATAGTGGAGAGTGTTATCAACAACAGAGGTGTAATACTAGGTGACAATGGATGCTATTAAGTGTCACAAGTGTGGATGATGATGGTAGAGATACTAGTAAATGTTACTTTCTCCGTTTTTAAATATAAGCAAAATTGACTTTTTAGGTTCATTCATTTAATGATGCATGTAATCCATATTATGAATTACATACATCATTAAATGAATAAACTTAAAAAATAAATTTTGTTTATATTTAGAAACGGAGGGAGTACCAATGAAGGACTGTTTCACCTCAATTCAACAATAACCTCATGCAAGATTTTTATTAGTTTTTCCCCAAAAGTATTAATAATTCTGATATTCTTTTATTAGAGTATTCTCTCGGTTCTAAGAAAAAATTCACTTATTGAAACAATTGAACTAGAGTATTCTCTCTTGATTCTTGAGGTCAAAATATTTTAAAGTGATGTTAACGACTATTTTACGAATGTCGTTGTTAATGTTTAAACTTTGTCTTTGGAGCTACACAACAAAGCTCTCCATTACCGGTATCTCATTTATTGCTTAACTATATATACTTCTCACTCAATTTCTTTTTTTTTTATGTTTTAGAGTTTTAACTATATTTTAAATTTTTTGATATTTTAGTGAATTTATTATTGTTTTCTCAAGTTTACCCTTGTTGGAAAACACCATAAACTATTAAAGTGGTTGTGACATTTGGTTTATCACATGTGAATTTAATGATAAATAAGGTCATTTTAGTCAAAAACACATAAATATTTATATACTTTAATTACTCCTTAAAACTTGTGCTAAGAGCTAAAACATCAAAAGAAAAGAAATGGAGGGAATATTTCTTTTGGTTACACTATATATATATATACACTATTTCATGACAATTTTTATTTTGAATCAAATTATTATGTACATGAACAAGACTCTTAATTATTCGATTTTAGCAAATGCTCAAGTGTCCTTATGGCGTCAAAGTCATTATAAACTCACACAGACACACACATAGGTGGAGGTACCGGGGTTCGAACCGCAGTCATGATATCTGGTCTAACAATTTTGGTATTTTGTCAGTTGAGCTAGAACTTTTGGATGTCGTTGTTTAAACATTCAAAATTAGTTTATAGACTTAATAGCAGTTTTCGCCCCCTAACTTTCACGAAGTTGCGCTTTTGACCCCCTAAGCAAAAAACTACAAAACCGCCGCTAAGTTTTACAACTGTAGTAGTTTTGGCCCCCAAGACAAAAAAATAAAAAAAATAACACGTGACACCTCATTTATGATGTCACGTCAGCGTAGACCGAGTCAAAATTGGCCTTAGGGGGCCAAAACTGCCACATGTGCAAAACTTAAGGGGCAATTTTGTAGTTTTTTCTCAGAAGGCCAAAATCGCAACTTTAAAAAAGTTAGGGTGATAAAACTGCTATTAAACCTAGTTTATATTAAAAATTGTATATTTATGACCAAAAATTACTCGACAAAGTCCTACTATATTTGATTTTATTAATTTGTTCTCAATTATAAAAAAATGAATAATAAAAAGAAAATGTCTCCCGCGCCCTGACATGGACCAATCACAATCATAAAACCCCTTGTTTGTTTCTTGTACCGTCCTTGAAGAAGTTGAACAACGTGACTACTATTGTCGAGGGTTTGGGTTTTGGGGTTTAACCTCTCTTCTTCCTCTTCCAGGTATGTTTATCAACACTTTCTCTTCTTCCTTTCAATTTCCCAATTTCTTTTATTTTCATTCAACTAACCCATAATTTCTCTCTTTCTTTCATTTTATTATTTTTACAAACTAACCTAATTTTGACTATGCAATTGAATTTCGCTGTTTCTAAGCTAATTATTATTAATCGTATGCAGATTTGTTTTCAAAATGATGCATTCTGTTGTAAAAGGTGGTTGGAGGCCAACATTTGCTCTTGCCAAGCAAAATGATTCCCAAGGGAGAAAATCTCGGATTCGACTATCTAAAGAGGAACGAAAGGCTATGGTCCAATCCTTCATTCAAAAGTAATTATGCTTGCTTCTTTTCATGTTACTTAACTTAAGACCCCTTTTACTTTTTCAAATTTATGTTTTTATTTTGCTAACAAAAACTACATGGTGTGGTGGTGTTTTCAGAAACAATGAAAATGCTAGATCTATTTTCAAAAATTGTACAAGAAAACAGTGAGAACTCTTATGTTTATTAGTTGATCATTCAACTTCTCTTTTTTACACCTCCCATTGTGTTGAAATCGATTACGCTTGATGATAATGAAACATGATTGATATGATAACTAGCAAATCATAAGCTATGATTTCTAATTGATTTTAACAATTTGTTTAAAGTTTAATACTTGAACTCTTCAATATACCCTGTTTCTCCTTCATTACAATTTAAGTCAAACTTTAGAAGTCTGTTGAATGTAGCACATGTATTGAGTATATAGTTACTTGTCTTCAGGTACCAAGAGTCAAACAGTGGAAACTTTCCATCAATTACTCTTACACATAAAGAAGTTGGTGGCTCTTTCTACACTATAAGGGAGATTGTACGGGATATAATTCAAGAGAATAGAGTGCTGGGTCCTGCTAAATTCAACTTGGAGGAGTTCAACACTGATCAATTTTTAGAACAAAACCCGTTGGGTTCAATTGCAAGTGGCCCTGAACATTTTCTTGGTGCATCTTCAAATGAAGGCCATCCTGAACTCAAGAAAGTTCCAGATACAAATGGCCCACTGCTTTCTGTTTCTGATAAGCATTATAGTGAAGCTGAGCCTCAGGCGGTTGATAATGAGCATGTCATATATGTTGGCCATGTGGATTTGACTAACAAGGAAGCCATTGAAGCCACTGTTGTGTCTGATGGGAGTTATACTGAAACTGAGCATCAGGTGGTTAACAATGGGCATGTCGTAAATGGTAGCCATGTCGATGTGACAAACAACAAATCTACTGAAGCTTCTGTTGTTTCTGATGGGCATTATACTGGAAAAGAGCTCAAGGTTGTTGAAAAAGGGGGCAAAATAGATGCTAGCGAGGTAGACGTGACAAACAAGGAATCTGCTGAAGCCTCTGTTGTTTCTGATGAGCATTATTATACTGAAGCTGAGCTTGAAATTGTTGACAAAGGGCACGGTATCGATGGTAGCGCGGTAGATGTGATAAACAAGGAACCCATTGAAGCTACTATACCCGAGATGCAGGTAAGTAAGCCCGCGGAACCCAAACTGGATGTCGAACAAGAGTTGGCAGCTACCACAGTACCATTAGCTAAAGTGAACGCTCTGACCAAAGACTTGATAGTAGAGACATTTCCATTAAGATCTGTTGCTAGGAATAGCAATGGAATAGAAGGTTCAGGAGAATTGAGGGACTCTGGTAATTACCTAGAGAAGGATATAAAGAAGTTGGCAATTGTAGATGACAAGAAGTCTGAGTTAAATGATATAAAGTCCGCAGGTAATTCTAATTTACTGGATGAGAAATTTGAGAGTCCCCTTGGAAACAAAAAGTTAAAGGAAATCTCCAACCCTAGGCATGATACGGAAAGTGCAAATCATTCTAACCACAAAGAACAAGTCAGTGCATCTCATCAGAAAGCTACAACTTTTGAAACCAATAACCAAAGTCGGATTGAAGATGAAGCTAAGGTTAGCCTTTTTATCCATCATTTAGTTTTTAAAATTATCACCACTAAGAAAATTTGGGGGCAGTAGTTTATATGCTATTGGTTAAATTACTGTTTTACTGTCAGAAAATTGGATATTGCTTAGAATGTGCCGATTGTGTTGTGTTTTCTTGATCCTCATACCTCAGTAACTTCATCAATTTATTTGCATCTGAAAATATTCAGACTCATGGATCCCATACAATACAGAGTCGTTTATAAGAAACAAAAATTAATAATTACTTTCTTTCTAGTTATGGGAGGAGAAACTCTCGCAACATTTACAAATTTTAAATGCATTTTGACAGACTAATATTCACGGTGAAGACCTGCATGAAGCTGATAAATATAGGCTTGATGGTCAACTTGGTGGCAATTCCCAGGGAAGAATCAACACAACTGTAGATAGGATCAATCTGTAAGCATATATAAATGATTTGATATCAAAAAGTGTGCACATTTCAAAATGCCATTGAATTTAATGAAGTAAAGTTAAATTGGTTTTTTCTCAACCGCTAACTTGTCCTTTCTAATGGTTTCACTGCAGAGAGTCATGGGATGGAACATCCAAGAATTCTGCAAAAAAGGAACCCAATGCTCTTTTCGCTCTATTGAAAGCCATTGTCAATGCCTTTGGGAAATTTTTGTCAGAATGATTTTAGTATTTGTTTCTTTTTCTTTTCTATTGCGCTATTATCTATGCTGATTGTGGAGTTCATGTTTTGTGCCTGATGAAGAATAACTTTAACATAGTCAATGTACTCACCCCCTCCCCCTTTCTAAAATTTTAGATGATTGCGATCTTGTTTTGATTGACTTGATTGTGTGGTATGTCTGGGAGACTAGGGATCCTCTCTACTCAAAAGAAATTGAGAACTATATCTTTTTTTTTTTTTTGTCAAGTAGCCTATTGACTAAAATTTCAGCTTTAAGGTGGATAAGTAGGGAATCCAAAGTTCGAACACCGGCCCTTCATATATAATGCAATATAGACATTTATTCACCAAAAACTAAAGGAAATGAAGAGGATCCCCAAATGTGATATGTACGTAAGTTTTGTTTGGTAAGCGAGAGAATGATATAAGATAGTACTTGATAGAGAAGGGAAAGGAAATTCACAAAGTTGAATAAAATAAAAATACTAGTATCACATTTCTCAAGAGACTCTTATTAATTCAAATCAGCTATATTCAATTTATGTGGGATGAGTTTAAAAATAGTGACTTGAAATTTAACTAATAAAAAGGGGGTCGTGCAATTTTTTTTTTACTGGGGTTGCACATAGTTTTTTTTTTTTTTTTTTTTTTTTT
>Ga0099826_10001323_pt1 | contig 14638 bp, 6 predicted proteins | sample Mtrugardesep15_FD_76830 | JGI IMG/M metagenome (GOLD analysis project Ga0099826, IMG submission 76830) | Root nodule microbial communities of legume samples collected from California, USA - M. trunc garden sep15 | ecosystem: Host-associated > Plants > Roots > Nodule | place: USA: California... | reverse complement strand
ATTGGAAACTTTGCATCTTGTGAAAACACCTGAGTGTTCAGATCATGGTCTTGTTGTTATTGCTGAGCGTTGCAGGATGTTGAAAAAGCTTCACATTGATGGGTGGAGGACTAACAGAATTGGCGATGAGGGTTTGGTTTCCGTTGCGCGAAACTGTCCTAATTTGCAAGAGCTCGTGTTGATTGCTATGTATCCTACGTCGTTGAGTTTGGGAGCAATTGCTTCGTGTTGTCAGGGTTTGGAAAGGTTTGCTCTCTGTGGAATTGGAACTGTTACTGATGCTGATATTGAGTGCATTGCTTCTAAGTGTGTTGCACTTAGGAAACTGTGCATTAAGGGTTGTCCTGTGACTAATGTTGGCATTGCTGCTTTTGCTTCTGGGTGTCCTAATTTGGTTAAACTCAAAGTGAGAAAGTGTGTGAAAGTTACAGGCGAAGCTGCGGGGTGGCTGCGGTTAAAGAGGAGTTCTTTGGCGATTAATTTCGATCACAGTCAAACTGAAGCATTGGATGGAAGTGGTAGTGATGTTGGAGTTCAAGAAACTACCATGGCTTATCTGCAAAATGACACTGAAGTAACCCTTATTGATGATTCTCCTTCAAGCAGCAACAACAACAATAACCGATTGTCGATGTTCAGGACCAAGTTTGGATTTTTGGTTGGTAGGAATTTCGTGCCGTGTGCGTTCAGAAGGTGGGCAAACGTCGAAACTATTGATGATGATAGCAGCTTTTCATGATCATTAGTAAGAATGGTTATACATTTGTCCACACTATGTTCAATGAGCTATTCTTGCTTGCTCAGTGGCATGTTCCTTGAAATGTTCATCACTGAATTTTGTTTTTCTATTATAGGGAAACATGAAAAGAAGTTGTTATTCTGATTACTACATGTAGCCAATTAATTGATTTGATTGACTATTCTTATTCAAATTTGTTGTATTGATGGTTAATGCCATATTTTGATTTTATGTTTTGCCTGGAAATTGCGTAGTTAGTGAACTGTTTACGTGTTGTGGAGGTCCATTTTCATTATGTTTTCATTAATTTAGCTCAAATGAGACTTTTCCTAATGCCTACTCTTGTGTGAGTAGATCTTAATGAATTTCTTATTGATCAGAATGAAACCAAAAAGTCATGACTAGAAGTATTACAAACATGAAGATGAAGATACAAAGAACATTCTTTTGTTTTCCTTTCATATATTACAGTTGTAATTTGTAAACTTGCATTTTTTTTTCCAACAAGGAAAAAAATAGACCCAAGGAATGGCTTTATATATTTTTTCAAACAAGGAAAAAGAAAATAGACCCAACAAGGAAAAAAAAAATCATTCGTAGGATTATTTTCCTAGAAAACATGGAAGAGCGATTCTTCCTTATAATCATTATACAATCTTAAAATTATAAGTAGGATCTTGCTAACCGGAGCACTCTTTAAAGATTATAAATTAAGAAATTATTTCTTAAAAAAGTCAAATACTATAGTTTTGAATTCACTAAATTCACAAATATTTATAAAAACTTGCTATTTAAGGTCTTTAAAAAGTGTCTCATGATAATCATTAGTATTTCCTATATAGAAGTAACCTCATGTTTCATTGCCATAACTTCAAAAATACCGTGGATTGCTTACCTACATTCATATGATTTTAAGATGGTATTAAAATTCAGTATCCGTCGCGAGCAGAGTTTTTCTATTTGAGCAAGGTTGAGTTTCTTCTTATGTTCATGGCACTCAATTAACATTTTATCATATTTTGTAATTTTGCTTACTTACCGACTCTCATTTGCAGTTTTATCAAGTTCTTGATAACATATGCACATTATTTTTTATTTTAAAAAATGACTCTGTTTCCTCCTTTTCTTTTACATATTGATAGTATTTTTAGCCCGTCTTTTCGCAAATTGGCTTTCGTTTATAGTGTACATCGGCTCACATTTCAGCGTGTGTTGTTTTAGAATGGATGTGGGGCTGTGACTTTAGCCTTAAAAGTTAAGACACAATTTTACGTCCCCTACTATTTGACTCAATTTGCTCTTCTTCATTTCATCACTGTCAGTGGTTCCACTTCCATGTTTATATTATCAGAGCAGAATGCCTGTATGTAGTTACTGTTGGAGATGAAATGTTGAGGTTATCTAGCCAGACTAATATTTTTTCTAGTTAACTGCTGTTTGTACTCATTGCTGCATTTGCTCAGTAGAATGAACACTATAGATTATCGCTCATACACTATTAAAACATATTAGAATGCTCTTCAACTATTAATTCATCCAACTATTTAGTCCTCTGTTAATTGACTCGAGATGTTGATAGTCACTAAACTATGGAAATACGGACCACATATTTTCCTCCCACAACTGTAATTTTCATTTCCCTCCTCCTATTATCTCTTTGTCTCCGTCGCAACTCGCAACACCACCACCAACATTTGACTTGCTGCCGTTTCTATCACTATTTGTGAGCCTCGATGTGGAAACATGTTGATGAATTGTTAGAAGAAGATTCTACGACAAAGAACATAACGTCAGTAATGAAAGTATGTGAACATGAAGGTGTTTTGGACTCAACTATTTCCCAATTTTAGTCTGACTCCTCGCCCATCTCCAATACACACTCAACCCATAGATCACATCGAAGCCACGCATGGGATACTTACGATCAATAACGCCTCCTAGCATTCAATAGTCTCCCTACAATCATCGGTTTCCCACAATTGAAATCCGTCGTTCGTAATGGCCTCACGAGACTCTTAGACTTGTCCCCTTAACCATATTCCCCTTCATAACAAAGCATGCACAATTCTTCTACGTAAAAACCTCTCACTCTCGATCTCTTGCAGACTTAAGCGTCAGAGTGTTTATATGTATCCTTTGACTTTCAACTTGACAGATCCATGTTCATGCTTGGTCAACCATTATCGATCACCTCAGATCCAAAAGAAACAACAAAATGTAAATTCCTTATTGTTTTGAACATTGATGACATTGCCATTTTCGTCTTCCTTATTTTGAATGTGTGATTGTTAAGGATTATTTTGTTCATCTTTAATGCATGACATATGTATCGTTCAACTCAATGGAAAACTCTAATTTTATCCATGCATCCGATCTCACTTAATGAGATAAAACTTTGTTGTTGTTATTTGTTTAAGGCACAATTCAATATTGAGACTTGTATTTGAGGACCACGTAAATGTTTCCCATGTACTATGCAGTAAGTACTACTCCTTGCCTAATTACATGAATGTAGACATCCTTTAAAGATTGAAAGACGGGGCCGATTAGGATGGTGCCATGAATATTTTTTACCATCATGGTTCAATGCACAACAACCATTAATAAATGAAATTGCATGTGAGTTGGGTACAGTGGAATAAGCTATAGATTTCCACATTGTGACCAACTAATGTTTAACCAAAAGAGGAATCATTGGATCAACAACAATTAATGTCTCACATGGATTCATATTTTTTGCTGATATAAAAGCACACAGTTGCACACACTTTTAAATTTCAACCATTATTTTAAATCATACAATTTCAAAAAATACATAAATCAACTATAATCAATCTCAAATGTCGATTATAGATCAGACGATCAGGAGGAGCAGTGTGTTAAATCCTAATCTTGTTTTACACGCTTCTAATAAAGTTGCTTACATACACATTACTTTATCATTAACACTTTTTTTCTTGAAAAATGTTATCTTATGCCTTAGGGCAACTTTACCTTAGATATTAACATTTTGTTTATATTCAAGTTTACCTAACTCATTCATTCAATTATTTATTGCTAATTTTCTCAAAGTTACGTTAGTTCAGCAAATAACGGGAGCGATATGCTGGAGTACTTTTGCTCATCTCCAAAGGTAAATTGCTGGAAAAAAACATTTGACATGTTGATAGAATGAAGTAAAATACGTCCGCTTGAGGAGTAAGAATCATCTATATTTGCTTAAAGTAAATGAAGAATGTCATTTAGTGAGAGATAGATAAAAAAAAAAGTAGATAATGAGTCATACCATAATTAATTAATTATTTTTAAACTTCATTGTGTCATTATATCTCTAAATGGAAGAAATAGATAAAATACTAAATGTGAGGTTCTCTTAAGGGCATGTGTTAAAAAAATTAAATGTAGAAGTTTTTTTTTTTAAAAAAAAAATTGTACATTTAAATATCTTAGAAAATTCAAAATTTATATTTTCAATATAAAACTTGTATTTTAATTTTATTTTTAGTTTTTTAACTTGTGTTTCAAGGACACGTGTTAGCATAACTTTTTTTAAAAAAATAATATTCGACACTCTTTTACGTGTATAATATGAAAACAATTTGATTTGGTTTTTTTGGTGTAAATTGGATATTTTCTGCGTATACTATGAAAATTAATTCCTCAAAGCTTATAAGACTTAAATGAACGAAAAAATCTCTCTACAATTTTCAACGTTGCTTCATGTCTACAGTTGTATTTGACCTCATGACTTTTTTTTTTAAAGACTGTTTTCATGATCTTGTTTAAACCAACGATCCAGTCGTTCAACTATCAAACCAACGGCCTAATAATCTTAAAGAGTCAATGGTCGAGCTAAGTTTTAAAACTATGGTTTAAGCTAGAATTGATTGATGATATCTCATATTATTCAAACAAAGCCTAAGAAAGAAATGAGTTTAGAAATTTTTTTTAAGAAAAGAGAAAAAAAATAGGTTAAACCGGTTGAAAAACCCGAATCAACACCTGAAAGCAATAAAACCAAAAAAAACCGAGAAAATGGTCCACGACTAACTCGAGACGAGAGATAGAGAAACAGATATCGATTGTGTTTATTGATTGATTCAAACACAAAGATGAGCACGGAAGACGCATCTCCGGCAGCCGCCATAACACGGTGGAAATTCGAAGCAGCACGGCGGTACCAACACATTCTCGACAAATCAACGCCGCACGTCGGTCAACGATGGCTGGGTTGCCTTGTTGTTGCATTGGTTTACGTTCTTCGCGTTTACATCGTGCAAGGCTTCTACGTCGTTTCTTACGGTCTTGGCATTTATATCTTGAACCTTTTGATTGGATTTCTTTCGCCTCAGGTTGATCCAGAGATTCTTGATGCTGATAATGGTCCTTCGCTTCCTACTTCTGGTTCTGATGAGTTTCGTCCTTTTGTTCGTCGTCTTCCTGAGTTTAAGTTCTGGTAATTTCCAGGGTTTTGATTTGTTGATTGAATTGAATTGTTCTTGTTTGTGATTGTGGAGGTGGAATATGAAATTAGTGTTAGATAGGAATTTTATTAAATATTGTTGAATTAGTTAAATCAAATGGTTTTGGTTTTCTTCGTTGATTGATTCGTTACTTGATTTGAGTATGGTGAATCTAATTGTGTAAACAAATCTGAATTCGGCGATTTGATCTCTAGCATATGGATCTTCTTCAGCGTTAAGCTGATAGGAAGAATGGTGACTCTGATAAATTACAGTTGCCACAACCTAAATCCAGACCCTAATTTAGCAGCATCTTCAGCTTCAATGTTTATTGATGTCATGCTGGCATTCGAGAGTCGAGAATAAAAAAACATTTTTTTTTGCAAGTAGTACCTACTACAGGTTTCGTGCCTGTATGAATCTACAAATCAGTGTTGTCAATTGTGGATCGTGGAAAATAGTGGTTTGTTCGAATTCCGCTACGCGGCAGTGCTATAGCCAGTATTTCACAATATTGTGTACTAAATAGCGTATCACGGGACAGTAGTGATATGTTCAAATTCTGCTATGCAATAGTGCTATAGTTCCGCTACATCCGTAATTTAACAACACTGCTGCAATTACTCACTTTCACACTGTGGCTTACGAGCAAGTCTCTTGAAGGTGGTTTAGTCAAATCTATGGGGATCTGTCCTAGTGCTAATAAGTCAGCTTAGGCTAACAACATGGACCATCCCTTTGGTGGTTCAGCTAAGCTTTGTCTTATTTTCAGACAACTAGTTATCCAAATAAACAAGTTTATGAATTCTTTGGGATTGAATACCCTACATTCTTTGGTATTTGTGTTATACTTGAAGTTACTGATGCTGTGTGTTATTTACAGGGATATGTGCTCTGCAAAAATTGTAGGATTTTCTGAATAAGATTGTAGTCAATGTGTTGAACTGAAAGGATATATAATGTGAAATTAGTTAATGAGTTTCATCTGTCAGTTCTTTTCTGATAAGAATCTAGGTTTTCTTTGATAAATTATGAATTGTTCAAAATGGCCACAGTAAAAATTAGAATTACATCATGAAGCTAATACCATTTTTTTAACATAAAAAATATGACAATTAGAGCTCTGGAAAGAGATTTTGATGGAAGGAATAATCTTAAGTTTCTTATGCTTGTCAGTGTCTCTCCCTTTCTGCTTGCTTTGCTTTGCTTTATTCACTTTACTACTGCATGAAGCTAATACCATTTTTTAACATAAAAATATGCCATTTGGATTTTCTTCTCTTCGGGATTTGTGCTTTGAAGGAATAGAATTAGTCTTAGTTTGTTATTTACATAGGAAAAATGTTTTACTCTGAGCAGGTACTCAATCACGAAGGCATTTTGCATTGCATTTGTGATGACTTTCTTTAGTGCATTTGATGTCCCCGTGTTCTGGCCAATACTCCTCTTCTACTGGGTGGTCCTATTTACGCTTACTATGAGGAGACAGATAGCCCACATGATCAAGTATAAATATGTACCATTCTCGTTTGGAAAACAGGTAAATTTATATTTTCATTCGTCTCAATAGTTTTTATAGATATTGTGTGGCTTTTAGTAAATTTAGATTTTTTATATGATTACATCTTTCTTTCGTATGATAAATAATTGGTTTTGTTTATTTTTATTTTAGCGCTATGATCGGAAAAGAGCATCAGCAGAAAGCACTAGCCTTTCAGACAACTGATTTTTCAGGTTAATTGAAGCTTCGTTTACTTCATTTAAATCACAGTCCCACATGTAGCTTGAGTAAATTTTGGCAGCTGGAGCACATGAAGATGTGATGGCGTCCGAAAGAGGTTACTTTGTGTCTAGTGTGGACAACTGGACATCAAAATCCTAGTTGAAAAATTGTTAGACTTTGGACTTCCTGGATGTTTTTTAAACTCTAGTAAAGGATTTAAATTTGGGGGTGAGATATTGGGGATTATATCGGTTCTTTATCTCAATTCATCTAGCTTTATTTTCTATATCTGTATAGGTGGGCAAATGCATCTTATTCTTGAGTTCTTATTCAAATAATAAGTTTTAGGTAGCTTGAGTAGAGTGAATCCCCTTCAGTATTTGCAATGTCCTTGTATTGATGTATCCCTTGAACTGTTTCCCTTTTTACTTTTGAGGAAATCTCTTTTCTGAAGCCTACACACTTGTTTTTTTTTTCCTTCCCTCTGATGCAAGGTAAAATTGATAGTGATCTTTACTTTTCTTTGACTGAGCGATTTTTCCGCACAGCATATGAAAGCTTTAATGCAATAGTAATTTGGTTGATCAGTAAGTCATGTGGGACTTGTCTCTTGAAACTAGGTTTATTGGTATACTATTTACTCAGGAAATTTACCTTGCAAACTTGAAGGTTGAAATTATCTAGGGTGAAATCAGTCCAAGTGTAGTTCTTTCTCAACGTCCATAGCTGTCAGTATATTTTATACTTGGTCATATATCCTTGATGATTGGTTATTAGGAATTTGTAAATCAAAAAAGGAATTAATCTATTGAAACAAATTGGAGAAAAATAAATAATGAAATGTAAGGAAGCACTGATGCATCTGCTTGGAAAAACCCTCCTAGACCTGATGTGGAAACTTGCATTATGCAGCAATAGATCTTGCTGTCCAATCTGATTGATTGGTTTTGAAATTTATTTCACAGCAGATCTGGTGAGTTGAAAGAAATGTGAGGGATATCAATTTAATCGCCAATTTGTTTAACTATTTGCTTTTAGAACCGAAGGGAGTTTGGGTTCTTGGGTTCTCTTGGAAGGGGCTGTAGAAGGTTATATAATAAAAGCAAACAAGGACCTACCTCCCCCAAAATCAAGTTCTTGAATACGGTCTTTATGATTTAGTTTAGTAGAAAATAATACCCTAATCTAAAGTAAGATTAGCACACGGAATCTTCAGGAATGGGTTCTGGATCTTAAGGGGAGCACAATTAATTCCCAGGCAAACTACAATGACTAGTAGTTTCACCGGTGACATTGGTAACATAAACTGAAGTTGATGATGGACACTAGTACTACACCCCAAAATGTTTGGTTTTGCAGTGAGAAAATAAGTTGAAGGTAAAAGAATTTATATTTGAATACATTTAAAAGTGAGTTGAACAATAAATTTAAGTGTAAAAATCAATTTTAGAATTAGAAGTTATAGGTGTTCAAAAGAATTAGAAGCTACAAATATAATCAATTCTAGATACAAAATCGTCTATGATAGAGAAACCAAACATTTCAAAATCAATTCTAAACTTTTAGAATCAATTTTGACTCCTTCAAAAATGATCCTTTTTTTTATTAAGAAATCTAAAAGTGATTTTAAGGGAATTGATTCTGGAAAATTGATTATGAATGAAAGTTAGTGGAATGTAAAGTGATTTATGTTTAGATGCATTTATGTAAAAATGGAATTAACAGTAAGTTTAACGCTAAAACCAATTTTAGAAACCAAAATCTTCAAATACTATCTTAAAGTAGAATTAACTGCCCTTTAAATTGTCCAAACATAATAAAATAAATTTTTACAACTTTTGGCATCCTTATTAAAATAAATTCTTACAAGTTTTGGCATCCTTATTGAGACTTCCCCGTGACTTCATTAGTCATTCAAGTGTGCTAGGTTGAGAACTTAACACTACGGGATCAACTCAAGCATCTGCATGACTGTGTCCACCATTCTAAGGAATTCTTTAATTTTACATTTCCACCAAATCCATCGTGCTTTATTTGATCCAAAAGAAAGTTCACCACATAAGAAGATGCAATGTAGGGAAAGATCGAGGGGAGCTATGCCGATGAAGTGCAAGAGAAGGATTTATGATGGCGAGTGGAAAATTTCGAGAATGAATTCTTTCAATTTTGTTCATTGAAATCCACCTTTAAAATTCATTTTTATTTAATTTTTTTCTCCTTTACAATGAACAGTGAAGATTTCAATGGGTCATAATGTCACATGAGAGTATTCATTTCTAAATATTTTAGCGAGGGGTCGCACATCATTGGTTGTGTCTTTAATTGATCCAACGGTAGGAATATACTGTGCACAGTGCAACACTAATGTCACTTGTGCACGTTATAGTAAACATGCTCTATGTTGCTTTTTGATAAGTTCCTATTTTCTATTTTCTTCTGTACGAAGTAAGTTACTTTGTTAAAATTTGATTGACCTAGCTTTTCTTTTTATGGAGAAGAAGAGCGCAGCAAAAGTTGTAATGCTTAAATTAACCATTCATGGTTGTAATGCTTATTCAAACGAATCACAGACTCATATAACATGACATGTAAATTATTGGTACATTCAGGAATGCCCTTGCACAGGGAAGCTAGACTGCTGTCATGATTGTTGACTAACTAATCTCACAAAACCAACACGAGACTTTTTTAGCGTGTTTTGTTCTCGCACGTTTTTTAGGAAACTTCTTATGAGATGACTAATCTCAAAATTTCTCCAAGTCAAGCAGGCTTAACTCTTATGGTATGAAATACAGAAAAGAATATGCATTTTGTTGGTATATGCAATAGTCCTTACACGCCCTTCTTCAACTGTATACTCTCAACTCCATCAAAGTGTGTGTTTTTGGGTGGAAATTGTTTCAGGGAAGGATTTTAACTAGAGTGGATTTATGTCAAAGAGGAATGATTAGAGACACACATGAACAAAGTTGTGTTTAAAGGAAGTTGAAACTCATGAGCATTTGATGTTGTCTTGTTGCAAATCATTGACTGTTTGGAAGCATATATTAAATCAGTGGTTAGGAATATTTAGGATGGCAGCCCATGACTTTGAACAATGATATGGTGGAAAAAAATTTGGCTTTCAAATCTTCGGTGAAAGGAAAAAAATATGCTAAGAAATTGTCTCATTTAGTTTGGTTAGTAACTACTTGTGCATTTGGATAGAGAGGAATGCCATAATTTTTAATGGAAAGCTACAACTTTCACAGGAAGAAATCATATCCAAATTTGTTAAGATAATTATGGTGGTGTTTCAATCAAACACTGCTAACATACACTTCAATGTTTTCATAAGCTGAATTAGTAACTGCAGTTTTTTTACCATATTTTACTGGGTATGAAGCCTCCATTGCAATTCCGCACTTGCCTTGATTGGTGCCTTTCACACTACGCTCTATCTTTTAAGTAGCCATCCTCCCCCCAGTTCTCACCCCATGAGTTCTTCACCAACCAGCGGTCCACGCCATTTTCAGTACCATATCCAACAACCAGCACAGCATGATTCAAACGTTGCCCACAACTATCAGTAAATACACCCTGAAAAAATTAAATATATAGTCGCAAATTTATTAGCACATAACAACAACGTATAGTTTATCTGAAAGGCTAACGAGTGTCCCTGAAATATTCTTTAATTTTAGAGAAAATGAGTAGTTGATTTCTCATTTCTCCGTTCTTTATAATAAATAAATAAAGACTTTTGAGTTTTAAATGGAGACGGTTGTTTGTTATAAATTTTTTAAATAATAGCGACCTGACCCAAAGGTTGTGGAAGTGTACAAAAGAGAGTGTTTGAGCGTTTATGTTTAGCAAACTAAAGAAATGACTGTTAGTCATTTAAGTTCTAAGATATTTCTTGTCTTGGATTGTGACATCATCCCCTCATCAATTTGCTTATTTATCTGATTGGAGAACAATTATAGGTCCTTTATATTATCAATGAAAATTCAGTGTTTACAACGTGCAATTTGTGTTTAAATATTATGATTGAGATTACAAAATTGTCACTACATGTTATAAGCTCAAATAGTATTTGAAATTGCATCTCAACACACATTATGAACTAATATTTAGAAAATCTTTAAACTTGTGACGAACAACGTTACAAAACAATTTTACACAATCCGATCACTATTATAAGCAAAAATCAATATTTTAGATTCATTCATTAAATGATGTATGTGGTCTATAATAAAGACCAAATCATTAATTAAATAAATCTAAAATATAATTCTTTTTGCTTATAATAAAAACCAGAAGGTATACTTTGATTATACGAAATTATTCGCTAAACAATATACACTACTATCAGCTAATAATTTCATATTTTCAAACTAAGTCCTAGTTCAAATAAAAGTCTGTGAAAGACTTTTTGCTATCTCTAATAGTAAAGAGGCAAAAATGGGTGAAGTTAGAGGAATGGAGGAGGATGGGCAAGAGTGGGAGTTTTCGTGGTGAAGGAACCTTTTTGTGTGGAGGAAGAGCTTCTAATAAGTTTAATGGAGGATTTGGAGGGGCATAGGTGGGAGAACAAGGAGGATAGGTGGCGGTGGAAAGCGGAGGAAGGAGGGATGTTTACTATGATAGAATTTCGACGAAAAGAAATTTAGCGAGGCGAAACATTCTACCACTGGATATTCCAACGTTGTGTGTGTTATGTGCAAGGGAAGAAGAATCGTCAAAACATTTATTTCTTCATTGTAATGTCACAAATAACATTTGGGCAAAGGTGATGGAGTGGTTGGAATTTTCCTTTATCACTCCACCAAATTTATTTATTCATTGGGAACGTTGGAGTAAGGAAGGAAAAAATAAGAAGATCCGTTAAGATCTTTGGTTTATTTGGCTGCAACAATTTCTGTTATTTGGTCAGCTAGGAATCGTATTATCTTTCACAACAAGGTGAAAGCGGCTGATGTTTTAGTGGAGGAGGTAAAGGTGCTTTCATGGCGATGGTGTTCAAATAGACTTAATATTCCGACTTGCTTGTTTTACGAATGACATTGGAATCCGAGAGATTGTCTTTTAAGGGAGGGCTGTCTAGGTAACAGGTGGTGCATTGAGCAGACAGGGGGTGCGCATTTAGTAGCTGCTGGCTGGGTCTGTTTGGGTTTGTTGGAGACAGTTCTGGGCTGTTTTTGTGCAGCCTGCTACTGCTGGGGAATCTGTGTGTTTTCTGTTAGTGGTGGGGTGCTGTTAGCGGTCTCCTCCTTTTCTTTTGGTGGATTTTTTTTGGTCTGGTTTTTCTGTGATTGTGTGATATTACGCGTCTATAGGCGGCATCAGTGTTTGTTGTTTCTGCAGCCAAGTGCGTCTTGCAATGGTTTGCCTTAACAAAATTAACCGATTAAAAAAATAAAAAATAAATTGAAAGTGTAACTATCAATATAAGGAAGATCACCGATTTATATAACATGAAAGGATAGCCATATGCCTCAATACCAACACTCACAGGCTGATGAGCCACACCTTTCTTTAATGCATCTTCATTGTTTGGTGGAACATACTCATATGCATCAATGCTGACTACCTTGTTATTTTTCTGCAGCTTTACTAGTACCCGTATCATTAGAAAATCAATTAACAATTCATTTTTTAATTTCATTTGATATAAATAAAATACATCAATTATTCAATAAAATTCCGTCAAAAAAAATTCCATAAAAAAAAGTTTATTCACTAAAACTAAAAAGTAAATTATTTTTTGTAACAAGGATTAGAGGAATTATTATTACTAAATTCAAGGCCAAATACCTATCATATCATATTTGTCATATACAAGATATTAACCGATAAATAACCTTAGCAAATAAAAGAAATGACAATATTATGGTAAAATCGACACGAGTAACATTACCGCATTTTCCTTGATCTTTGATATGAGTAACTATGCCTTTCGACCTCCGATCAACATGCACCGACAACTAATCACCAGAATTATAAACATATCGACTGCCGATGGTCTTATTTTTTCATGACCCTACGTTTGGCATCAGTCCACACACCCAAATACATTTCACGATATTCTTATATCTGCAAACTTGTTCAACCCAACTTTGTAAGTGTAATTTTGAGCATTGTGTTCATCAATAAATCTTAAATTATCCTTAAAAATTTGAAATCTTTTATCTTTCTCTCCTAACCCATTGTACACTTTTTGGTTTTTTACCAACCATTCCTCGTACATGGTCATAACCTCCTCGTTACTACGCCCACTAGGTGTAATGATGGACATGTCTAGTGCTAATGACAAAGTGATCAAGCAAAAGAAGAGCAAGGAGTGTAGTATAGTCATCGTTGCCATGATTATTGTTTGGCTACGGAGAGAGAGGGTAGTTTGGCTTTGAACTAGTTGGGCGTTTTTGGTGTGAAGAAGATAAGGTGGGAGTGTAGGTTTTTATAGAGGAAAGAATTGTTTGATATCCGAAGAGATTTGATGAGATTTGATAAAACGATGTGATCCATGAGTCGAGGATGAATAATTGAATTCTAGAATTAAAGAAACCAACCTATCTTTAACATTATTGGTGCATTAGTTATCTTATAAGAGACACTTGCATGAAACAATTTTTTTTTTATTCCTATGGTTTCCAGAGAAAATGAATCTTGATAATTCAAAATTCGATCGAAATGTAATTAAAGTCGGACAAAAATTTACTTCCTTCAGTCCTATTTACAAGAAACAATTTACTTTTTAGATACATTAAATAATTTATGTATTTGGTTTAGGTTCTTGATTAAATACATACTTTATTCAATGTATCTAAAAAGTCGACTTTCTCTTGTAAATAAGACCGGAGGAAGTATTTCTTACAAGAATTGATCTCAGATATTTTAAACAATTCGTAACTTGCTAGAGCTCATTTACCATTTAAGTCGATTGCTTGGTTGCATAAAAAATAAAAAGAAAAGAAAAATGTATAGTTTGACATATTGCAATTTAAGGCATCAACATCAATTAATTAACATTTCACTGTGACAAAAATGCCACATATGATACATGAAGTTTTTGACAAAATAGTTTTGGACCAATAAGGAAGCAACACATGTACTTTTGCCAAAACAAGGACATGGTTTTGGCACTAGCCTTTGAAGCAAAACCACCTCTTGTCTTTTCATTTATGAACAAACCAAGTACATATGGCTGTAATTTGTAAAGGTGTAAGAGAATGGGATTGCTCGTTTGCGTTGAGAAATAATATTTGAACATCTATTTAATGATAATTTTTATGACAACTTTCTCTTTAATATTCACATTATTTTTTACTTTATCTCTATTGATTTGGTTTTCATCCAAATACCTACTTTTTTTTTGAAATATGGTTTTCATATAAGTTGTCAACCAAATTGGTTGTTCAAATAACATCCCTCGTTAAGTTATAACTCAACTACCTAGTGGATAATCTCTTATTTGTATGGGGACCGGAAATAGCCTAGCATGCGTGAAACCAAGATAAATCTTTGTGTGTGATTCTTCTTTCATCTCTTTAATTTGTTTTACAATTTCACACACTTTACAAATATTATTATTATTATTATTATTTATTTTCTCACTAACCAACTGACCAAATTTAAATATTTGCTTGAAATTTTTTAATAGTTGATAATTCAAACTCCCCCTTTTTTTTTTTTTTTTTTTTAAATTTTTTTATTTTTTTTTTTTTTTTTTTT
>Ga0099826_10001322_pt1 | contig 14645 bp, 6 predicted proteins | sample Mtrugardesep15_FD_76830 | JGI IMG/M metagenome (GOLD analysis project Ga0099826, IMG submission 76830) | Root nodule microbial communities of legume samples collected from California, USA - M. trunc garden sep15 | ecosystem: Host-associated > Plants > Roots > Nodule | place: USA: California... | reverse complement strand
GAAACATATAAAGTTAGAAAAACCCTACCTGTTGCGGGCTTGTCGGACACGGTCGGCATATATAGTTTTAATAAATTTTAAAAGTAAAAACAACTGCAGAGAAACAGTCATATTGTAATTTCTGTCATAGGTAGACTACATGTTACCCAGGAGTACATTGTTCTGTCATAAAACACATCAGGATGTTGCTATAAAATTTAAGGAACCAATGCCGTGTATGATTTAGCAAAAATTGTTTGCCGTATCTAAACCATATCTAATAAAATACATCAATCCTTTTGTTTCCTCACTTAAATAAAATAATGCAATCTGTATATGTTTTGTACTAGGCTTTTAGATTTTCACGTTAATATGTGGTTGGTTTCACTTCCTTTTACATACTGCATGATACACGCGCGCGCTTGGTGCTTTCTGTTAGTAGTAAGGTTAAGCTCACATTTTTACTGTAATAAGGACATCACATAAATGTTTACTGCCTAAAAATCTTCACTGTAATTACTTGTCTCGGAATTGTTCTGCAGATATTGCATCAAGAAACAAACCACTAGGCATATGAATACAGGAATTAACACTTATGAGCAATTATAAAAGCAAATGTTGCTGATAGAACACAGTTCTAGGTTCATGTTAAGCATTTCCTTGTTGCCTCCCTTGGTGCAGCCTACAGCCAGGCCATAAAATTTGGGAGTAATTTGGACTGATTTCCAACAGCCTACAGCCTACAGCCATGCTTATGAACTCAGAATTTCCACCAGAAATCTGAGTTTCTGTTAGGACTTAGAAAAAAAGCCTCAAGTGCATGGCCATCATCTTTATTATAAACCTTTTGTATCTTCTCTTCCAATCCTTATTATCCCCATTCAATTGATAGTAACAGAAAGATATTCAAAAAACACCTCTTTTCTCACTTTTGTTGATCAATCTTTATTCTAGTTAGAACCGTTCTTTTGTTATTAACTTCGGCCCAGTTTAGGAAATTCTTTCGATATACCAAAAGAAAGGTTCCTAACAGTTTCTCACCATATACATAAGACACGTGTAAAGCAGAGCTCTTGTGAAACAAAGAATGAACTCATAGAATTGAAAAGAAATTATATTCTGTCATCCATCACATGCATGGTAAAGGTGTGTGTGTGCCGCAGCCGTTCATTAACTAACATTTTTAAGCTAACTGGTGCTGTTGAGATACCTTTGAGTTTGCAGCTGATTCCATGCTCTCATCTCCGCATGTAGTGTCATGTGTCAGAAGGTTGAGCCAGCTTGAACTCAATGTCATGAGTTTATGGGTGAAAGAAAACAGAAAGGAAAAAAATTGCAAGAAAGGAATCATATAGTAAATAGATAGATAGCAAAATCCTACCTGATGGAATCAATAGAATATGAAAAAGAAAAATTTCATCACAGACTAAAATATCTGTTGTACATTATTCATAAAGTACAAATCTACAGATACGTGAAATGGTTGAGCTTTGCTCAAATGACTTAAGTTACAATATTTTGTAATTATTGTATGGAAAAAAATTATTCAATCTATGCTTTTAGTCCCAGAGGTATAAATTTTAGACACACGAATTGGTACGTCGATTAGGAAAATAGAAGTAAAAACTCAGGACCAAAATACTTTATTTTTTGTAGCAATTCTGCCATTTTCCTGCAGCTTGGTTCCCCTGTAGTCCAATGTCCATTTCTCAAACGAACAATTAACAAAGTCATAGTAACCACCATGAATAGAGAGTTCTTCGTTCTCCACCTTTTCTTTGATCCAAGGGTAACTAAGTAGGTTTAGTAAGGAATGGTTAATTGATTCCTGTAATATAAAAACAATTTAACGCATTAAAATCGTGAAAGTATTCACAGAATCAAGTTCTTATTGGATTAACATTTGTATGACTCCTACTAGTTCATATCATTCAATTTTTCAAAACCTCAACAGTGAATTTATACATTCAAATCTAAAAATATAAAATATCACCTTCTCGCAATGCGTACATTGACGATCAAAGTCGAGGTTGGAAGCAGAAGCCTTGGTTTTCACTCTTGCATTCTTTCCATGAATAACCCAACTTTTGATAAAGCTACATGGAAAAAGAAAATATTCAATTGATAAGTGTATAGAACATTTTTACCAAAGAAAGAAAAGGAAACCCGATAACTAAAAGTAAGTACCTTGTACTGCCATCATCTTCCATACCCATAAGGGCACGTATACCCCCACAGCAACTGTGGCCAACGACTAAGATGTTCTCAACCTGCAGGAAAAAAAAAATGTCTGTCCTTAACAAGAAGTAAAAATCTCGCAGTTTTCTGATCACTATTAAGAAAGCTAATAGAGTCTTTTACACTAAAACGTTGTACAAATATTTCTTGATAGCACTAACTTTTAGTAGTTATGTCATGACCTTATTGGTTGATTTCACTTGTGCCTATGGTTAATAAGCATTTTACAATATACATAATAATGTTGAAACGAAGAAAAAAAATCCCCCAAGCTTAATTTTCCATACTCAACTCTTTAAATTCCACCTATCTATGGAAATTGTTCTAGTTATCATGAGATTTGCTGTTATTGCAATCAATATTCTTTTATAATTGTAACAGATAAATGAATAGAAGCGTTATAAAGAAGATAAATCATGCCTTGCACTATGTAGGTAAAACAAATTCTTACCAGAAGAGTGTTTACTGCAAATTCTAATGCAGCATTTGTTTCTGAGGGTCCACTCTGTATCAGGAAAAATAATTAGAAGAAGCAATTAGGGTGTCTTTTCTATTCAGACCATAGTAATGATTATAAACTGGTGACCACAAACAACTAAATAAGTCGATAGAAGTGAAACTTCGGGCCTGCTTGGAATAACTTGTTCGAGCTTATCTACTGACATGAATAATCTGTTTGAGAGAGCTTATGAAAACAACTTATGACATGTCCATAAGTTGTTTTCAACTTATTTCCATAAGCTCTCCAGTATAGCTTAAGAAAACAGCTATAGCTCAATATGGAAATAGTTTCGCTTTATTTTATCTTTTGTTATAGAAATAACTTATATGTAAGCGCTTATAAAATAATTGTCTATGCTATGAACATTTAACGAAGTTGTTTATTCAAACAAGGCCTATACCTCAAAGGTAGGAACCAAATTAGCAACATTGCGGATTGTGAATGCGTCTCCTGGTTGAAATCCCAAAATATTGGAGGGGCATACCCTAGAATCTGCACAGGCAATAACCATGAACTGTTCTTGGAAAAGTTAGCATAGAATACCTACTTCTGTAATATTTTAGTACAAAATTGAAGAATGAACTTAAAGGAATAAGCAACAAACCATAAATCAACAAACAGCTGAAAGCTTCGCCAGAATAGAGAAAGACAAAACAATTACCTTTGGAGTTTGAACCTTGGCAAGACTTTCAAACTGTTCAGGGTTTTCCCTGACAATAAAACAGAACTAACATTAATTAAGTTGCTTCTTTAATTCAGACACGAGAAAATAATGTTTCTGACCATGGATTTTCTGAAGCTTACATGTATACATTCTTCTTAAAACTTAAAAATCTATCCTTCAGATCATTAAATATATCATCGCGTCCGTCTTTAACTTCAGCTAAAGTCTCTAACTTGCTGTTATTAAGTTGCTGAGTATATCCTGGAGATCCCATAGAAGCCTTTAAAGAAGAACACTGACTTCTCCTGCAAACATTAGAACTTTGTTTAGAAGACAGAAGCCACAGCAAAAAAGTGATTTCAATGTATTATTTCCTTTCAATAAGCCTAATTCAATTAAATGTTCCTATTTCTTACTTTAAAAGAATAGATGCAAAAAATGGAAATTGATCAAATATTAAAACCAGTGCCAACACAATTAGATCACAAAGAATGAAAACCACAGCCACAGACACTATTTGATTTTATCACAAAAATATTCATCACTCTCATTTATAGAATAGTACTTAATAGATTTGAAGTTATCAAACAATTAAATTACAAACTTGACCAATAAGATAGTGTTACGCCATGCACAAATTTGTTTTACGCCATCGGATCAATTAATTTCATCGTATCTCACTTGATCCGAGGCCGAGACTTATTGATCCAATGATGAAAAACAAACTTGTGTATGGTGCAACACCTATCTCACTTGTGCACCATAGGACTAGCCTGAATTACAATATAAGTATGCAATTACTCAAAATCTCAAATGTTTACCGAAGATTCAAACTTTTTTTTTAAAAAACTCGGTATCCAGACCAACAACCAATCCTGAAGATTCAAACTTAATAACCATTTTCATTTACTTTGTGGAAAATCAAGATTAACATAAAACATTAAACACTAAAAACACCTCAATTAACATAAAGTAATCAAATTGAACACCATTGAAACAAAAAAGAACAAAAATTTGGACACACACCTTAATGCCGTGAAATGGGTCTGCTCAATTTTAGCCGTAATTTGCGCAGGAACAGAGATCTGTCACAACAATGTCACTTTAATTAGCTCATTAACAAAATCAACACATAAATAAGAAAACAGAGTAAAAACAGAGGAATGAATGCATACCCTTGATGAGTTATAACTGGAAGAAGATAAAGGTAGAAACTTTGTAGCAAAGGGATCAGAGATTGAAGAAGGAATTGCCATTGAAGAAGAACTCAAACTCAAATGAAAATAGTGAAATGAATGAAAGAGTTATAAACATAGTTGGTAATTGTGATCAATTCATTAATTAATTGATTAAGCAATAATAAAAGTATAAAGAGTGTGTGGAAAAAAGTTTGTTAGGTTGGTAAACAACATGGAATAGGTTTTCTCCAAGAAAGACGGAGAAACCAAGGTTTAAGGATTATTATATAGTGTGTTTTTTTTACAGTTGAATATAGGACCACGATTTTTACCTCGTTATTATTCTGTCATGGTTGAGAGTTTTTGACTTTGCTACTTGTCTTGTCGTCTTTTTGTTTTTTGCCTTTAGCTTTAATGGAAAATTTGTGGAATAGGTGTGGTGAGAGTGGCAAGTCCAAAAAGGGAGTGAAAATAGTGGTTTATAAATAAAGGCATATTAAAGTAAAGGGATAGATCAAAGATGTATCACATCAATCAACCTAGAGAACATTACCATTATTTGTTTTTCTTGAAAGATAGAAATTTATTTTAATTCACTAATGGAAGGTTGGATCTATTGGAAAGGACTATGTTATAATTGAATCGATACTGAATTTGGATGAAAAGAGGTTCTCAATTATACAAGGACAGGTCTTAAATAAAATTACTTCTCATTAAGCATATTTTATATTATATAATCCGAACAAAAGATATTTTTGTATAAATAAATAAGACGTGTAGGAAATACAGAGTGGAAAAAGTAAACTAGGGAAGTGTCGTATAGACCTTGTTGGACTCAATAAGAGCAAGGCCCAAAAACAAATTGGTTAAAAGATTCCTTTATCTACTCACAGACACACCGACAAACTTAATATAATCTAAGAGGTAAAACCTAAAGGGTTAAGGCAAAGTTCCACACTTAACCCCGTATGAGATCCAGGGCACAATTGTGAGACGTGCGCTTCCACCGCCGACATCAGATCGGACTTGATTATCACATTTTTAAGTATCCTGTCGTTGTCAAACCATATCTCGAGCTTTAGATCTGTCGCCTCATATCTCAAGCTTTAGATCTATCGCCTCAGTCATGTTTACATCATCAAAATTTGACATCTCTACCTTGTGAGATCTAGATCTAGGACACAATTACGAGAGATGCACCTCCATTGTCGACAACAGATCAGACTCAAAAATCACATTTTCAAACACATTGTCCTTATCAAACCATATCTCGAGCTTCAAATCTATCACCTTAATCATATTCACATTATTAAAATTTCACATCTCGTGTAGTCAACCGCTGCTATCTACTCTCGATCGTCTCAAGTCACCTCATCTTCCTTCGATCCAAATGGTAAACATCAACATTTATTTTGAAAAAAGAAATTGGAAAAGGACATTGAATTACTTAGATTTCAATTACTAACACGTTTTTTTGGTTTTTGCAGATCTTTCACTTTGCTACTCATCTAGGGTTGTGGTGGATATGAAAATAATGCTTGTGACAGGTATCACGATCCCTTCAAAACATTTATTACGAGCATAACCAAAAGTCATAAAATAATAGTTGTACTTGTATTTTAACTCCTAACATGTAGTATCTTTTATGATTCTTGAAATTAATTCTCAAATAGAACCTCAAGCCACTAAATTTGATGAGTTTTTTTACATTGAACTTCAATTTCCTGAAAATTAAAAATGTTAATAATTTTTCATTACGATTCTTGTAGAAATTTATGTAGAGTAGTAAGTCTTGCATGTTGGCTTTTGAAGACGCGAAAGGTCAATTGATCCATAGGGGTTGGTTTATTTTCTACCTAAATCAAGTTGCAAATTAAAACTAACTTTTTCATACATACATATTGTTCGGTCGAGTCTCTAAAGTTTATTTGTTCAACCAATTTCCATGTTTACTCATAGGCATATCTGTAGTTTAATTTCTTGTGTTGTGATACTAATATTATGATAAGGTTACATATGTTAATCATCAAAATTAAGAGAGAGGGATTTAGTGAATATAGAAAGTTAATATTGAAAATGATTGAACTTGTAATTTAATGAAACAACATCTTCTAAAATCGTTCACAGTTTTAAGCTAGCTTTATCATATGGAAATCAAGAATGAAGCGGTTGGAGATGATGTTGTTGAGAACGCAGCAAAAAAAAAAGACATATGGTCACGAAATAATGAATCTCATTTCAAGGATTCATCTGAAGAAAAATTATTAAAAATTTGATCCTACATAATAACAAAGATCAATATCCGAGATTATAAAACAAAGACGTCGTATATAGACGGAATACAAAAGAAAAAAAACACCATAAAAAACAAAATACAACCATCACCTAACCAAGACCTACCTTCAAACATCCAAGCGAACAACAACCACCAAAACTCCACTTCACCACCTAAATTAAACTTCATCGTAAAACGACCACTGAAAAACGAAATCCATAAACCTCCATCCCTTGTTGGACTTCACTGAGAAGAGGTTTATGGATTTCGTTTGTCAGTGGTCATTTTATGATGAAGTTTGATTTGGGTGGTCAAGTGAAGTTTTGGTGGTGGTTGTTCACTTGGGTGTTGAAGGTAGCTCTTGGTTAGGTGATGGTTAGTGTATTTTTTTTATTTTTTTTTGTGTTCCACCTATATACATCACATTTGTTTTGTAAGCTCGGATAATATTTGTTCGTCTTATGCAGGGATCAAGGGATGGGAACGTGTCAAAGGAGAGTTGAAGACTAAATTTAACAAGCATTACAACAAGGAACAATTAAAAAACAAGGTCAATCCGTTGAGAGCTAAATGAAAAAATGGTGATTGGAATAGGGTATAATTTATTCACAGGACAATACACAAAGCTTCTTCCACTAGTCATTTATGGCATTAATTTGTCTTGTGGATGAATTGTACCCTTATCCATCTCCATTTTAATCAAATAAGTAAAATATTGTCATTTTGCTCTAACGTGTTCTTGAATTGTTCCATGGTGTAGTCCTTGTTAAATTTAGCTTTCAACTCTGCCTTGATATATTTTCACATCGTCCTTGTAAGACTAGATTGAATATTACCTTTTTTATCTTCTTCCGATTAAGCTATGAATTGAGAATCGTTATTTGGTGGTCATATATCTTTGGTGCTTCATTCTTGGTTTCCATATGATAAAGTTGTCTATAAACTGTGAACGACGCTGGAAGATGTTATTTCATTAAAATTACAAGTTCAATAATTCTCAGTATTAACTTTCTCTATTCACTAAATCCCTCTTTCTTAATTTGTGAACAACATATGTAATAATTATCTTAATATTAGTATCATAACTGTTTGGCATGAAAAAAGTACATAACTGGTCACTTGACCTAGTGTTCAAGGAATTAAACTACAGGCATGCCTATGAGTACACATGAAAATAGGATAAACCAATAAACTCGAGACTCAGATAACAATATACTCTCTTCGGTCACATTTATAAGTAAAAAACAATTTTTTAGGTTCATTGAATAACTAATGTATTTGGTTTATAAATGTGACTAGATACATTAATTATTCAATAAATTTAAAAAGTTGTTTTTTGCTTATAAATGTGATCGGGGAGAGTATGTATATATATATATATATATATATGATAAAGTTAGTTTCAATTTTCAACTTGATTTGGGTGGAAAATAACTCATCCTGGAAATATATCTTGAAGTATGAATCACTCTATATACTCACATTATAGTAACCTCTTCATTACTAGACACTACAATATGGCCTACATTTAATTATTTGTTTCAAAACTAAAAACATCTTACTCTCATAGATCAAAATTGTCCAATGTAATTATCGATTCACATGATTTGCCATTCACAACGCAATTATAAATGCTTTGCAAATTCAAACGTACACGCACTAAAAAAACATGTTTCAACAAGTACTGAAGAAGAAAATTACCTTACCTGCAACAAATCAGGGGTGTGTTGTCGAGCACATGAGCAGAGGTTTGGGGTCGGACAGGAACGGAGAAGTGACATAGCACAAAAACATTCACGTCTCGCACAAGAACGAATATGTTGCACATAATGAACGGAGAAGTGACATAGCACAAAAACATTCACGTCTCGCACAAGAACGAATATGTTGCACATAATGAACGTCGACGTGACTCGCACACGCAAGTCAGCGTTTCTCTCACCATAACTAAAATGAAAACCATGTTTAGAAAACCTATTTTTATGGTTTTTTGTTTTTGTTAAAAAATAAATTCGAACCACGATGAACTGCACCAAAAAACTCAAAAGTGAATTTTGTTTTAATTTATTAAAAAAAAAAATCAAAACAGAAATTGGAATATTCTTTCTTAAAAAAAAGAATATTCTATATTTTTAAGACAATGTAATCGTATATCACTATAAATTTATTGATAAAACTAAAAATGTTGAAATATCAAATAGGCTTAAAAAACAACCCAAATGTTGAATACTGTAGCAGAAATGAAAATCAACATGCTATTCCAATTTCCAACATAGTAGTGAATGTGATGGTCACAGTTGAATATAACTAGTTGACAAAAATCTGGTTATAAAATAGTAACAAGGCAGCCTCATTTTGAAGGCACGCTGCAGATCTTTATGAAAACATAAATACCACTAACAACCCATCTGAGAAGAAATAAAGTATGTGCCCCCAAAATATAAACACATCAGAAAAATCAACAAAACAATAATATCTATGATATATCAATGACTGTATCCATGTCCATGACTAGTTTCTATTTTCATTATAGACTCTTTACCACTGACTGAAATGTTGAAAGTATAAAACTTGTTCTGAATTTTCTGATCAGATTGCACTTAAAATCAAGTTAAAAACAGCATGATTGAAGCACCTAGCAATATGTCACATGTGAACAAGTGAAAAAAACATGGGCAAAATAACATGATACTGATTGAAACCTGAAACAAAGACTTCAACATAAAAGCTCCCACAAGAAAAATTCAATTTCTTTCAACTTTTTCAGTAGACTGTACATGAAAATATTGAACAAAGGGGACAAACTAGCAAATTTATAAAGGAGACATCAGTGTATAAGCCTATTTCTGAAAGGGAATAGAAGCTGAAGCACAAGCACATCCTATGCAGCTTGCAGCTCAGTCCAACACAGTATCAGCCGTCGAATTCGTTGGGCTGAACCAAGCCAAAGAGAATCAAGTTTGCAAGCAGGTGCAATGTTGTCAATCACGGAAAATGGTGGCTTGTTCAAATTTCGCTATACTACAGTAATATAGCGCCGTTATATAACCGTTATTTGACAACATTTTGCACTAAATAGTGTATCGCGGAGAAATAGCAATTCATATTCTGCTATAGTGCCGCTATTTAACAACATGACCACAAGTCATACAATTTGAAGATGACCATAAGCAATGCGTAGTAAATGTAAAACAATATATACCAAAAACATACCACATTGGACTCGTGGGAAAATACTGGTACTTTATAAATCAGAGGCAAGTAGGCAAACCATAAACAATCTCCAACAAACGTGAGTGTTAGACTCATAGGTAAATACTAGTTCCAAGTTTAGGGATGGAAGCAGAAGACTAACAACTGACCATGATTAGATTAATGAAAAAAAGACAAGGGGAAACAACAATATACGGCATGAGAGCTCCACGTAATACTTCAAGATAAAAGCCCCCCAAGAGAATTTTAGTTTCTTCAACTTTTTCAATTGATGACATTTGAACAATTTAACAAAGAGAAACAACTAGCAAGATATAACTTAATTTTCAGAAATACTCGGTTTACAAAACAAGAAAGCAAAGCCACAGAAACACCAAAGAAGAACATGATAGAAGAAACAACGTTTAAGCAAGAAATCAAGCCTTGTGAGTTGTGATCTCTCACTGGGACAAAAAATGAACGACACAACGAAACACACACATGCATTCAGAGAATCACTAACAAGCATGGTTAGAATGCCAATAGATAATGCCTGCGCATAATAAGTAAGAATTAAATGACTGTGATGCATACAGTCGGGAGTCAATGACCAAGTAAAACAGCAAACCAATAATTCACGTTTATTGGCGCGAGCGCGTGTGATGTGATCAAAACATGAATGAGTAATATATCGTGATCAAAACTTGAATGAGTAATATATCCTTCCTAATCTAGATGAGATAAATTAACCGCCCTTGCATTTTTCAAAAAACAAAGTACCAAGGTTGTTATGAGACTAACAAAGACAATAATTCACAGAATGTCAAGCAAGTTCAGCATGAATCTGTGCAGCCAGCAAGTAACGAAATACAAGCAGCACCTACATTGTATTGTACAACAACAAAAAGAAAGCAGGCACCTAACGGACTAATGACACTTAACCTTGTCATCTGCAACAACATTAAGAATTGGTAAGCTACTAAGGAACTCATCAAGCCCTTCAAAAAACCCAATCCCTTCAATATTATCCTCAGCATTCCCTGTCCCGTTCACGTTCCCCTGTCTCATTCCACTAGCAGAAGCTTCTTCCACCTCATTGCTGAACTCCACATTCAAATCTAACTTACCCAAATTTCCAGCACCCCTCCTCCTCGAACCACCCACCACAGCCTTCTTACCAGCTTCAACATTTGACACCATTGCAAGCGCAGAGGTAGCATCAACAGCCTCACCATCAACCACATTGTCATCACCACCACCATTGTCATTCTCAGTATTACCATTTTGGTGAACCCCCCTCCTAGGCCTCTCAATCGGTCTCCTTTCAACATCAGCACCACCACCAAAAGCCCCTCTTCTTCTCCTCCTTCTTCTCCTCCTACCCACCCTACTCTCTTTGGTACCTCGCCAATCACCATCACTGCTATCATCATCATCAGTATCATCAGAAAGCTCCGCGAACGCTGCACAGGTATCATGATCATAATAACTAACAGGCCCCTTCCGAGCATTCTTCTTCGCACCATTCATAGGGCAATGAAACAAAGCAGACATAGGGTTCCATTCCGAAGAAGTCCCATTAATATCCTTAAAATTCCCACTAAACCCTAAAGGAAAATGCCCAAAGCTACAGAAATAACTACCAACCTCACCCTCACCACCGTCTTCTCCATTCACCTCCGGTGGTGCCCGTACCGCCACTGCATGAAAACCCCTCTTACAATTCTGACACCGGAGTGTACAATCAACATAAACCTTAGGATACTCAAACATACCATAACAGTAAGGACACGCCGTCCAGAAAGTTTGACCATCAGTTTCACCGGGCTTAGCTCCAGCAGACTCCGGCCTGGGCCTAGGCCCAGTAGACTCACCAGCATTGCCATGACTCGGCCCATTGTTTAGTTCCTCGTCAATCACCCTAACAGGTTCATTGGTTGACTTAGGGTTTTGATTTTTTCTCTGTTGTTGATGATTGTAATTGTCGTTGACTTGAACTGAAGGAGGAGGTTGAAAATGTTGTGTTTGCGGTTGTGGTGGTTGTTGCAAAGGAAATTGAATAGGTTGCGGTTGTTGCTGTGGCTGTGGTGGTGGTGGTGGTGGTGGTGGTGGTTGAGTAAGAAAATGAAGCTGTTCATCATACAAAGCTTTCTTATGTGGATTTGAGAAAATGGACCAAGCATCATGAACAAGAGAGAAAGCATGAGCAGCATAAGCAAACGGGTTCCGGTTCGGGTCAAGTAGAATAGCGAGACGGCGATACTGATCGGCGATATACTCAATATTCTGAGTATAACGAAGGATTTGAAGAATGGCGTAATAATCAATATGTTCTTTGATTCTAGCTTCACCGGCTAAGAGAGTGTCGATAACCGCAAGAAGAAGTTCAGTGGCTTCAAATCTCGGGTCGGATTCTTGTGCCCGAATGGCGAAGGAACGGGCCCCGTGTAAGTCACGCGCGCTGAGGAGTTTGTTGGCTGTGTAAAGCCATCGTTCAGCTTCACCTCTGTTGCTGCTTCCATCCATTCAGAAATAACGTTTGTGTTTGTGTCTTTGTGGGTTGCTAAATTAAATGTGAGTGAGTTTGGTAGAGTGAGTGAAAATGGAAGACAGTAGGACTTAGGAGAGAGTGAAATGGACAAGAAAGTACATGGATTGACTACATGCAAGGGTTGTGGGTTGGGGTAGTTTGGTCATTGAGATGATAGTATACAAACGAGTATCACATGGCAGTGGGAGAGAGAGTGTGGTGACATTAGATTGACCTTGACTTTGGGTTAACTTAACATGAAAAAACATGCACTCCCCTTTGTGGGTTGTGTTGTAGGTGGATGTAAGAGAGACAAAGTTAGAAAAGGGCACCAAATGTATCATGTTATAAAATTTGACTTGCCATTCTATCACCATCTTTGAATCTAAATAGAAAGTTATATATTCTTTTTGTCCCATAATATTTGACACAGTTGACTTTATTATGCATGTCAATGTATAATTTTGAGCTTAAATATCTTGAATAATATATTCGAAAAAATTATGAAAATTTGATATTTTGAAAATACTCATCAAGACGAATCTAACGACATCTTATATGATATTATTTATCTTTGTATATTAGTAAAAAAATATGATCAAAGTATGTTAGGTCAAAATTACACATTTTCAAATTGGTCATCTATTACGGAACGGAGGGAGTATTGAAAATAGTAACATTTTAGTTTTTTTTAGAAATTGCATCATGTTAAGTTATATATTGACTTCAAGAAGTATATTGACTTAAAGAAGTTTTATATTGACTTGCAAGTTGCATGGATGGTGGTTCCTTAACAAGTGTTCTTTTTTTTTTTACAATTCTTATCAAGTGCTTTAAAGATATTTATTAGTAATTTACTTCAACATATTTTTTATATAAATTGTTTGATTGGTTGTTTATGAAAAAAAATAACACTATAATTGGTCGAAATTCCAATATGTTTCGTTAGATTATATATATTTAAATAAAGTTAGTTAAAGAAACTTACTCTCTCTCCAACAAACCGGCCATACTTTTTTTCTCTAGATTTTCTTTTTCAGATTCTTCGTTGAGGGGTGGTTTTGGGTCAATTATTGACTTGAAACCACCATTCTTCATCTTTTTCTATATGTTTCAATCTAAATAAGTGATTTTCACATAGATTTAGGTTTTTTCTTTTTGATTTCATCATTTAAGTGTGATGATTTGTTGTTCGTCGTCTTGTGCGGCGTTGTTTGATTTACCGTTTCTTGCGGTGTTCATTTGATTCATATTGAAGATCGATTATTCAATCAAAGATTTGAGCGTCAACGTTGCAGATCCCGAGGCATGAATATTTCGGTCACTTTAATTTTATCATATATTTTTGTAGGCATTATGTCGTTATAGGCTATTAACTTGAATGATTTGAGTTTATTCGCAGTTTCATCCTTTATTTTTTTAGCGGTGTTAAACGATGTAATCTCTCAATTTGAATAAAAGAATATCATTTTGTTTTTTGTAAAATAAAATAAATAAAGTTAGTTAGATTCTTTTGAATTTCAACCAATTATAGTTTATTAGAGAACTTATTTATTTTTTTTACAAAGAGAATTTATTGTTTTTATATTTCAGTATTAATTGATGATGATTGGAAAATCTTATATATTGTAAACAATTATGGGATAACTAGTCTATTAAAAGATTGGTTAAACAATCAAAAAGAAAGTCTTACCATTTAATTTTAAAGGTAAATTCCATGGTGATAGCTCAATTAAGTCTCTCGTCAATTGAGTTAAAAATATACCGTCAAATTTAATCAATGGTTTAGATATATTCTTTAAACAAGAATATGTATTGGTGTCCCCGCATAATTCTACCGCTATGTTTTCCCAATCTTTGTGGTTGTCTTATCTACAAATAGGGCTTCAATGGTGAATTTAGCAAGAATTATGCTATTTACCCAACATATTTTGCTCATTCCCAATTGAAATTTTAAAATTACATTAGCGTGAGTTAACTCACACACCTTTGGCCGGTGGTTCATGAACAAAGAACATGTTTTTTTTTTTACGGTGGTCAAACTTTTTTAATTGATTTTACACGTTTTTTGACCTTATTAAGTGTTG
>Ga0099826_10001321_pt1 | contig 14656 bp, 9 predicted proteins | sample Mtrugardesep15_FD_76830 | JGI IMG/M metagenome (GOLD analysis project Ga0099826, IMG submission 76830) | Root nodule microbial communities of legume samples collected from California, USA - M. trunc garden sep15 | ecosystem: Host-associated > Plants > Roots > Nodule | place: USA: California... | reverse complement strand
CCATCTAAGCCTATTTTCTACCAACTTTTCTACTATAGGTGCTACCCCCACTCTCTCTAATGGTGTCATTCCTAATCCTATCATGTCTAGTCTTACCACTCATCCAGTGCAACATCCTCATCTCTGCTACACTTACTTGATTCTCGTGTTGACTCTTAACCGTCCAACACTCCGTACCATATAACAACGCCGGTCTAACTATTGTCTGATAGAATTTTCCTTTCAACTTAAGTGGCACTTTCTTATTGCCCAGAACACCGGAGGCTCTTCTCCATTTCAACCACCCAGCTGGAAATGGATGCATTATTAGAAAAAAGTTAGGGTGGTACTTTGTGGGGAAAAGATGGCGTAATCTCTCTTCATGTGTGGATACGACTTTTAAAAAGTGCAATGAGGAGAGTATCTCGAATAGAGGGTAGTCTAATAGTTAGGTATAGGGAGACCTAGAAAACTAGAGGCCAAACCATTGAGAAGACTAGACTGGTTTGTCTCTAGACACAATTTATGAGAAGACATTGTTGTTTGATCCATGGAGTCTACTTAGCTCAGCTTAGTAGGAAATTGCTTTATTGTTGTCGTTTCACTTGTTGTTTATCAATTTACCATATCTTACCGACGGTCCTTTGGATTGCAGATATTGATATCATGCTTTGTGAAAACTTCACATTTTGAGGAGTACCTTTGTGTTAAGGTAAAGTAATACATACCCGAGGCAATTGCAATTTCTTTTGGCGTAATACAATTATATTTTATGTTGACAAATTTTGTAATAATCACTTAGATCCGATTTTTTGTAGATGCCAGCAAATTATTAGTTTGTAAGTGAATCATATCGTTCTTATTTGCCACTGATATCTATCACTGATTTTGTAATTTGCTGTACTTAGACTTCAGTTTGTGGAATTTCCTGAAATTGGTTGTTTTTGCATGATGCTTATTTTGTGGATATTCGTGAGTATTTGGACCTGTGAATATTGAGTTACTTATGATTTCATCGCTTGAATCAAAATGCACATGATGTTGGTTTAAATAGTAAAGGTCCTAATTTAAGAAGGAAACAAATGAGAATCACTATAATAGGAGGGATTGTCTTTACGAGATGCTATGATTTTAGTGATGACATAATCTGCAGCTGACCTACATAATATAATAATACAGTAGTTACGATACAACCAGTCAATAAATGACTGATTCTCAGCCACGACCATGATTTGGTATCTTTGCCTTTTACAAATGTAAAAAAACAAATTCTTAGTTTAATTTCTATCATATCATTTATTTGCCATCTTGACTTCTTAGAACTTTCATGCGCCCTTGTGGGGGTGAAAAAAGAGTTTTACTTAATTATGAAGTCATAAATTCAGCGTTATAGGGTTTCTTCGTTTAAGATCATGATAATTTTAATATAAGTTGTATGATTCTGTTTTTCCTACTAAATATAAGTGGTCTAATTAGGGTTATTCTCGTTTAATGAAACAGGAGGCAATCCTTTTGGATCTTCTCAGAGTTGTCAGTCATCATCGAGCCCGGTTAGCCACTCCCATCCGGACAGTTCAGAAAATATACAGTGAGCCTGCCTCGGAAAATATACCCTTTGGGGATTCCATTTTCACTCGATCCAGAGCAGCAGTGAATCGCCCATACCTACTAATAGAACCACCATATAAAGTTAATGGTGAAGATAAAGCTAAGCCGTCAACTCGTTCAACTCGTGGCAATGAGGAAAAAGATGCCAAGGTTGACGAACCTGTGACATCAGACTCCAAAAGTGATGAGAATTTTGCAGGAGCATCAACTTCTCCATCTAGTGTAAACTCCAAGGATAAGTCCAAGTCAAAGTCTGATGCGCAAATCAAGAACATGGGTTCTGATAGTACAGTGGAGAAGACCTCCAAAACAACGCAACCTAAAAAAGAAACTGCAGGAGATGTAGGAAAAGGAAGCACAATTCCTGTACCTAAAGCCCCTGCACATAGTGTTGTATCTGAAACTTTGCCTGTTACTAACCACGAGTCTAGCAGGGCAGACACTGCTTCTGCTACTTCTTCACAGTCAAAGCAAGATGAAGAGAAATCTTCGGTGCCATCATCATCAGTTAGACCTCCCTTAGAAGAGAATATTCTTCTTGGGGTTGCACTTGAAGGCTCAAAAAGAACACTTCCAATTGAGGAAGAAATGAATCCATCTCCTAACTCGGCTGAGTCACAAGAGTTTGCTGTCCAACGGAATGGGAATGGACCTCCTGCTAATAAAGATAAGAAGGATGGTCCAATCTCTCCATTTCCAAATACTAAGCAAAATGACTAGATTGGTAGCAAATAAACGGAGTAAAAGTTGACATTTTAGTTAATTCATTAGGTTGAAATTCTGCAGGAAATGATCCAGCTGTCTTTTTTAAGTTGGAATTATAAAGTGTATCTCTCTTACTGATTGCGCATATATGTACATAATTATCAATTCATGATTTGTTGTATTATTGTTTCCTACTCCGAGAATGTGCCATAAGTGTTGTTTTAAATTATAATAAAGAGAAGGAGATTACAGTATTGTAATCTGTAATATTGGCATCTCATTTAGATTATCGCTGGCAGATGAATTGGAGCAGTGCATTTGAATATTGTAACCAGCATGTAATTTTGTTTAATGCTCCGATAGGTAAAGAGGGGAAGGGAAAAAGATTGATTATTCTAGTTTTGTTTGTGAACTTTTGGCCCTTCAAGTTATTTTCGAGTTAATTAAGTCTCGTTGTTTTAATAACCCGGTAAATATAGCCTTACTAGCAACTGCTTTCTATCTTAATTTATACTATCTTTTATCAAGATATTTGGGGTTTATATTTGAGATATGAAATATTATTTTAAGTTTAAAAGTTGAACCAAGTAAAATTTTGTTCAAATTTATAAGATTAAGGCTAGTGATAAAAGGTTTGGTGTGAACAAAATGTAGGCTTTTTATTTATTCATTTATCTAGAATGAAACTTGATTTTTTTTCGTGAGTGTCAAGTATAATAAGAGTACTTTGAATAATTTAATAGATTCAATTTGTAATAATTGTTAAGGTAATAAATTTGCTAAAATAGGACCAAAGTCACATAAACTATAGTAGATAGACTGAAGTGACATTGTCACTAAATTTTAAGGGTAATAGGTAAATACAACATAAGTAAATCTCCCATTGCTTCAGCAGATTAATTTCTCAAAAAGTCAATAATTCATTCTAGTTTATGAATTGCAAGTAAAACTTAGTTAACTATAGTAGAGCCTATAATCAGACTTGTGAAGTTTCCTCAAATCATATGCCAGAATCACTGTATGTCTGTATCACAAGCTGTTCACATGAGCCGGAGATGGAAAAAATTGTTTATACTGCAATATACAGTTAACAATAATCAAGGGAACTTTATTAAATTTTCTAAAACTTAACTTTATCCCCTCTAAAATTCAACTTCATTCCATGTCAAATTTGTTAGATCATGTTTGTTTCACCATTCAGACCCACCCAAACACCGTTCAACAACATGCAACTTCTCCCCTTTCCCATTGATCTATTGGAGTGTGAGCTGAGTTCAGAAGAATTTAGATAAATGTACCCTTAATTGCATGAATTGAAAATCCAACAGAATACCCCTGCAAGTAAAATTTGGGGGAGAAAAACTGAACTCCATTGTGAGTAGAACAACTCAAATACTCAATGCTATAGGATAGTTAATAGTATGGAAACTTTACTTACATCAGGTTGTATTTCGAACTTTCATTATTTATTTTTGAAAACTTGGTATCCCACCCAAGGACCGAGGTTGTATTTAGACAGATTTGTTTATACGGCGAGCATTCTGTCAAAGAGGAGCACTCTTCCAGTCCTTGGCTATCTTACATCACAGCACAAAACTATAGAAGCCATAAGTGCAATTAAGCTAAATATCAATTTACATCTGCCAAAACTTGTTTCAACTAAGCTCTGCACATGCAATCAGGAGCAGGATATGTATAAATTGATTGCTTCTCCTTTCTTAATCTTATCTGCCCTTGTCTGTTCTTATGTCCATCGAGAACCGCACGCTGAAATTCTGACCAGCCTATGCTCTTATTCTGAAATAGCTGGCCCAAAAGTGCCATGTTTGGTCTGATAGTCTTCAGATTCGTATAAGCACGATGTGCCACCTGAAGATGCAAAAGATGTTTGGTTTAAATGGTAAATTTTGGGGATTTCCTACATGTCTTGCACCAATACATAACATATAATAAGTAGTTATGCTATGTAACTCTTCACAGTTGTTAAGTTTCAAACATATTTAACAACGACCCTTACCAGAGCATTGTGCATATTGCCCGGAGAAGCAGAAATGAAGATGTCACTGTGCATGCTCACATAATAATCAACAGCAGCTAATAGTGATGCCTTTCCATTAACTTTGGCCATTGTCTCTGCAGAGACTAGACTTTTCTTATCTTCCATAAAAGGAAATAACGTGCTTAAAGTTTCCAACCTAGCTTTTCCACCATAAACCTAAAAACATAGAATCAATCCAGACTAAGTTCAAAAGTAAACCATAAAATGACAATGCACAAAGATGTAAAAAATGTACTAGATTATTTATCATTAAATATTGCAATGAATATTGCAATTAATCTTTGCTGTTACATAATCATAATATATCCTGTCATGAGCTGGGTAATAAACCTTGTGGGAAGCAAGATAAAGTCGTGTTTTGTTGTTGAACCCCAAAGCAGCTAGGAGCAATCCAATCTCTTCAGGAGTCAGTGGGCAACGCCCCTGATTTCTCAACTCTTCATCATTGAATTGGGAATTCAATACTCTTCCCTGCCAAATCACCTGCCGGTATTTAGCTAGAGCAAGTTTCTCAGCTTTACCCCCACCAAAATCACAAGCTGAATGGGCTGCCATATCCTGCACATGTCAGTGACCATTAATTAACTAACAGGAGCCTTAATTTTCTGAAAAAACATAAATTGTCATTTATATCATTGGATCACAAGGAGAATTCAAGATGAAATATGCAGTTCCTTAAATTGCAGTTAACACAAAAATTCTTCACAACTGAATCAGATTTTTTTGTTCTGCAGAAGCATGTATAACCAGTACTCTACAATAGGAGGATAAATCATCGTTCAAATTTTAAACACATGCAAGCATATGCTAATACATTCACACACACAGGCAATACAAATACGTAGTTCCTTCAAGCTGTAGTTACACCTAAAAAGTATTTAAAACAGATTCAAGATGCCTTTATGTAGAAGCATCGGTGGTAGCAACTAGTTGCTTCACAACAGAAGCATAAATCATCAACTTATCATTCAAGCACACACGCAAACACAATTACAGAAACAAAATATTGAAAAATTATTGGTGCTAAATATATTTGAACTGATTACTCTACTTAAAACATATGAAGCAGTTAGTCTACCAACATGCAAGTTGTTGCATAACAAACCATATTCCGCTTATAATACTGTAATCACAGTGCAATAATAAGACTTTCCAAGTAAAATTAGAATGACAGGTGACCCATAATTTTTTGAATCCTGGCAAAATGGAAATGAAGACTATACTTTATCAAAACGCAGATGCAACACAACAAACTTCCCGCTTTGCTGTTTTCCAAGCTTATCGGCTTCCTCTGGCAAATAGTCATTTGATTCTGCTTGGTTGATACTAGCATTGTAGCGAAGGCGCTGAACAACGATATCTCCTAATTCCTTAATATGTGGAACAAAGTTCAGTGCTTCAAAGTTGACCTTGCAACGGAGACGCTGGATGTCTGATGGTAAGCCGTTGAATGTCAAGCGATGAGAGAACGGTGCAATGGCAGCAACACCATAACTGTATCAACGAGAAAATCTACACCATTTGAAAACAGGTATCTACGTAAATAATGCATATGTAAAAGAAGACACTAAGTGGCTTATGGCATTCCATAAGCATATTTAGAATTTTATATACATCAAAGAATAAATTAGTGTGATATTTTTTAAGAATGAAGGTGAGCCTTGGCACGATGAATGGAGTTGCTACCGTGTGATCAGGAGGCCATATTTGGAGTTATTAAAACAGTCTTTCGCAGATGTGAGGTAAGAATGGCTATAATAGATTCACGATGAGTTCAACCTTCCCTAAATACTGCAATGTGAGGCACTTTACAGCATTACATTCGAACTAGGAAGAAAGCAGTTCCTAAAACAAAAAATTGCATATAACTCAAACTATGTAAATTCCAACATTGGGACTGTGAGAAAACTTCCTACATAATCCTTGGAAGAACCAAAGATTTTTTCTTTCTTAGATCCTAGGTATATCCTTGAGTTAGAGTACTAAATCAATTATCCCCTGAAAACTATTTGAGTCAATAAACTATGGCAAGTGATAACAAACAAAGAAAATAGGCATTTGACAACAAAAAGTGTCTGCCTACTTGGAAGTTCACTAAGAGCACTGAGTAGTTGTTAGATTGAAAAATATGGATGGTTGACAGACTGACAGGTGGCGAGTGGCAACAAAGGCATAATACTGTGCTGGGAATAGTATTATTTATATAGCTTGTCTGGAAATCGTTTATACTTTGAATAGATTAAGTCTCTAGTCTATTAATACTACTAAAAGTTAAATATTTTCTGTTATTTTCTTTAGATAAGTGAAGCCTTAAACTGCAATTTTTGACCCAAAAAACAACACTGACTTGATTGGTACAAGAAATCTTCATTAAGCCTAGTGCATCATCTTAATAGATTTCATAAATCCACCCAGAATTTTTTCTTAAACTGTCTCCTTATTTTTTTTCCAATGGATTATGAGACAATAATTGATGATAAATTGAGATTAATTGTCTGTGCTCAATATTGAATTTTATACGTACAGAGCATCAAAGCCTACAAATTATATCATGGAAATCCATTCTGAGGGCTAGTTGCAAAAGCTTCTAAGTCAACACATTTTCTATATAATGGCAAAACTTAAATGCATTTCAGGGGGAAAATAAGGGAACACGGCAGAATTTGAGGTCAAGCTATTCACATACCTCTGAAGTACCGGCAATACATTTTCTATATACCAATCAGCGGTAGCATGAACTGGTGCTGTTTTAATTCTAGTAGCTCTAATGCCTGTGGCATAGTACTCTCTTGTGCTCCAAGAGTACTCACCAGGAAGCTCTTTCACTATAGATACTTCATCACGGAGAACATCAATGAAGTGATCAACGTCAAATATATCTGCAAATGAACTGCAGAAAAATAACAACTCCGTATAAATGGCTGGTATAAAAAATTGAAGACATAAAGGTTGCAAAAATAGCCCACACTGGATATACGTTGAATCTTGCCAGACAGAATTCACTTCAAAATGCGGGATCACCAACGTTACATTCAAAATTTTAGCAACAGCAACAGCATCACATATCTTTTAAATAGAAAATGTGGGAGACTGATATTAGAATAGTGATTAGAATATGTCTTTTAATGTTGTGCACACTTCTTAAGAAAATCATTGAGTGTGCTAATTTCTATGATAAAATGAGTTTCATTTGTTAAAGTGATTTTATTAATATAGTAGTTAGTACGTAGTAGAGTAGTTAAATGTGTTTAGATAGAATACAGTATAAGGATATATCACTGGAAAAAAAGTAATTAATATTTCATTGGAAATTTAAAATTACGAAACAAGTACAAATTCCAAACATGACACTTATTATGAGACGGGGCATAGCAGTTTTTTTTACCCTTCATTTCTGCAATGAAATTATACCCTTTCTAAACAATCTCACTTACTTACCCCCATCTTCTGCTGGTTCAGTCCTCCATCAAGGAAAACTTGGATATAACCCCGAGACTTTTCGGGAAGCGCTGCAATAATCAAAAACCAATAACAAACAACATAGTCCTGAATTTCAATAGATAAATAAATAATCCAATTTTACAAATTTGCACTCACAAGGTGATTTTGGAGGCACAGTACAAGGTTTCCATCCTTGGTAAACCAAGGGAGACCAAAGATTGGTTTGTACTTCGATAGACTGAAAACAAGAACAAAAAATAACAACATTGTGTAGAAAACTTGTACACCGTCGATTGTAACTTGAAAGCATTAGATCATTAAAATGACACATGATCAGTAGTGATTTGTTGACAGTGTAAAACATTTTACACTCAAGAATGAAGAGAAAAAGTGTAATGTACTAACAATTCGGCGTTGTAGAGCACCCTGTAGCAATGTGACGTGTCTAGGTTTAGGAGCAATCCATTCCTGAAATCACAATCGATTTTGATACCAACAATTAGGTCATTCGTAAATCAAATTCAATTTTTCACACGATTAACTTAGGAAATAGAAAATGAGGAGTTACGGAGAAGATAGAAGGTGAAGCACGACCCAAAGGTTGGAAGAGATTGGGAATGAAAAAGGGAAAGAGAATGACGAAAACAGCAACAAAAGCTGATTTTTGAGAGTGGTTGAGTTGGTTCAATTGATGATGAAGCTTCATTGTGACGATTCTGAAGCGGATCGATGATCAACACAGAGTAAGAGTATGATGTTGCATTTGCTTCAATGGATTGTTCATTGCAACAGAGTAGTTTTCAAACTTAACACCATTTTTAATGTCTCAAATTATTGGATTCCATTTGGAAAAAAGAAAAATAAATATTTGCCGTTTATTAATTGTTATTTTCTCATTGTAACAAAAAAAATTGTTATTTTCTCGTTATACCTTTTACAATTTAGGTCAAATATTTAATGGATCCTTTAAGTTTTGAGAAATATAACGTGATGGTCCTATGTGTTTTTTAAGTTTTAACAGTTCACATTGTTACCCTTCATTTTCATGTAACTCGGTGATGTTGTTAGGTGTTGATGTGGTGAGTCTAACTCGACAAAATTTGTAAATTTTATAAAAGATAGTTTTGTAAAATTAGTTAAAACTTCTTTTTCTTTTACAACAACACTTACATTTCTTAATTTATGTAAAATAAATCAAACGATTTCTTTTTTTTAACAAGGTAAAATGGAATGTAACATTAAACATCAAAGTGGTCCACCACGTACAAGTTGTGCAAAGGAGAACCACCCACAAAAGATTACAACGTCAAGTCATTTGTGCTTCAATAAATAGCACGATGAAAGCAAACAAGGAGAAGATGAAAATTATAAAAATTACACCAATGACACCCATACAAGATAAAATGTGGCGCCACCATTCATGGTCGGCAAAAAAAACAAGCAAACATGTTAGCCTTTAACCATGAGAAAGATAGCAATTTAACCTTGTTTGAGATAGCATGCGAGTCTGGTGTCTTTTGATTAAGCATTTGGTTGTTCCTCTCCTTTCAAATAACCTAGATACATGCTAGCCAGATTATTCGAAAGAATAAATGTGATGATTTCGGGAACCCCACTAGGTGAGCAAACCGAAGAAGATGATCGTGAACTGTAGCTGGTGCGACGAAGGATATGTGCATCCACTGCAAGACAAAGGACCACACGTTGGTAAATACTCCCTCCGTCCCAAAATATAAGCAAAAGTTGGTCAACAAAAGTTAATGTATTTGGTTAAAAATTTGTACCAAATACATTAACTTTCGTTGACCAATTTTTGCTTATATTTTGGGACGGAGGTAGTATATCACAGTCTAGAAAAAGGTGTTCCGCGGTCTCCAATGAACCACATCCTCTGACACAAACATCGTTGTCAGTGTGAAGAACCGCTGCCGCACAAGATTGTCTTTGGTGGGAAGTCTGTTACGAATAAGACGCCAAACAAACACATTAACCTTTAACATGACGTGTGCTTATGCCAAATATCGACATACAATACCCTGTCAAGTGAAGGCTCCGCCATCGTGAGTCCCACTAACAAAATAGCCATTAATGGTATCGATAAACCATCTCCACCTGTCAACAATATTTTCTTGCAAAACAATATTAAATTTTTTAAGTCTAATGTATCCCCTCATCTATGACCGTGTATAAAGGTGATATGTCTCTTTAACTGAATTTTTTCTTTCATTATTGTTTTCTTTCTTTTTAGAATATTATTTAAAAACAATATATAAAAAGGATATGCCTTTTTGGCTGAATTTTTCTTTGCTTACTACTCTTCATTTAAATTATTTTATTTACTATTTAATCCTTTTCATAATATTATTTAAATTACCAATTAAAAATAGTTAAATCTCATTATAATATAAAATAATAACAATCTTAAAAAAAGAAAAGTTTGTTTCAATCTTATTTATAAAAAGGGTCTTGCTAACAGGGCACCGGTTAAACATACCATAACAGAGATTTATTATCATAAAAGGTAGCTGATTTTAATATTATTATCAATTAATTACACAATTTCAATGTGTTAACAACTATATAATTTCTTTTTTCATATCCTTAACTTGGGGCAATGGTTAGCATTTTCCTTGTAAAAAATACTTGATTATAATATATATCACAAAACTAGATCCTCTACCCATGCTGACGCACGGGCAATTATAGTGTGGATTAAAATATAGTAGAATATAACACATAATATATGTACATGTTGATAAATATAAAACTATATATTTTTATTGTTATTAAATAAGCCAAAAGAAAAATCTTATTATCATTTTTTTATGCAAGAAAAAATTATCACTCATGAAAAATGGTTCTTTTGTCAAATTATCACTCTCTCATTCATTTGATCAATTTTCTTTATTCTTTATGAAATTATCAAAGGATCACTCATGTGAGATAGGACAAATGGAGTAATCAAAAGATGTAAATTTATTAGTTAATATTTATCTTCTTTCTTTATATACCAAAACCATGTAAATCATCCCATCCTTGAAGGGAACTAACTCGAAGTGAAAATGTCAAAAACAAATAAAATATGTATAATTGAAACTTCATTACAACATCACATGATTAATAATAACATTAATTAATGAACATTTTAGAACACTATTTTTTAAACTACAATAGATGTAACATTTGTACCCTCACATTCCTCGTCAGTTCACAATATCTTTAACTCATTGAGAAGATCATTGTTGAATTTTCATAACATAATCTCTAATAAAGTGATTCTTGATTTCAATATACTTTTCCTTGAGTAATAAGAGGATTAGAGATAGATGCAAAGGTTGACAACTGGTATACGTGACATACAATGTGAGGGTTATTTTTTATGAACTTGAATGAAGGATTCCTGGTTAAAAGTGATTATGTCCTATAAGAGTAGTATATTTATGATCGATCCAAAGAAGGACCTCAAAATCTTTGATGTATCTATTTTCACTGCAACATGATAAAATGTCATGGAGATTTTGCTTTAGAAAGTTGCCAAATTTAGACAGAAAAACCTGAAAATTGAAGAATTGAGAGTTAGTGCAAAAGAATGTTAGGAATAAATCATGATATTTTAGTTTAAAATTTGTGAACTTAACCATGAAAGATCATGTAAAGAGAAAAGATAATTTGAAGAGTCTGAAATGTTCACTAATTCAATTTAAGAAAAATGTGAAGTTATAATTGAGAGAAAACTCTACAATTACTTCCAATCACACCACCGTGGAAAACAATTGTCGCTATAGTAAACATGGCTATTAACCGATATTTGCAACATCAAGCATCTAAACGATAACACATCTTAAATTGAAATTTTGTATTAATCAGCATCAGATGTTGGTCCAATGAAACACACGATTACACCTAAATGTGATTCAATTATGAGCAACAAAAATTGTGATCAACAACACATTATCTCAAGCTTCAGCATAAAAATAATAAGAACCATAAAAGAAAGGTATATACACCATCAGTTCTGCAATCAATTTAGAGGGATTTGAGATCTAAAAAGAAAGGTAATTCCACATGTAATATACACCAAAAAAACAAATTCCACTTCTTACTTCGTATTATTGGTAGATATATATTTATCTATAATAACAAATTATAGAATGCATTGACTAACTTGAATGAACTTGAAGGCACTTTTATACCAACAAAATATAAATCCTGCTAACATGTTTGCCACTGCCACCAATATGCATGAAAGATTATTTTCTTTTTTTTTCATTGGTTGCTTGTGGGACTACTGCAGTATAAACTCCACACAACTTACTACATTTGCTCAATGATTTAGACCCTCCATGATCTAAGATTTTGAGTAGAGAACTGCTGCAATAAACTTCAAACTAAACCATATTCATACCACAATCTTAATCATTAAAATCAGTTCATAAGAAAAATGTCCGATTTATAAGTTTTTTCATGATAATAAATTGGCTAATAACAAAATAGATAAAATTTTAAAGCGTGTCCATACTCTTCTCTCATTGTAAAGGCTCTTGAAGCTTTTAGTTCTATAAACTCATTAATAATACCATCAGTTGAAAAATTAAGGTAACATCATCCATTAAAACAGAGAGAGAGAAAAAAACTTACCACATGATGTTGAAGACATAGCAATTGCCAATTACAAAAGACAGGATATCCTTTTGGATCTTCGCAGTGTTGTTAGTCATCATCGAGCCCGGTTAGCCACTCCCATTCGGACAGTTGATGAACCTGTCCGAATGGGAGTCCAAAAATGATGACTCCAAAAATGATGAAAATTTTGCTGGAACATAAACCTCTCCACCTGGTGTAAACTCCAAGGATAAGTCCAAGCCAAATTCTGATTCCCAAAGTGATGTATCTGAAACTTCGCCTGTTACTTCCCATGAGTTTTGCAGGGGAGAGACTGCTGCTACTTCACAGTCATAGCAAGAAGAAGAGAAATCCTTGGTGTTCTGATATATTGTCACCAGCTTTTAAAATTGTGTGTTCTTCTTGAACCTCTTTGCCTTCAAAGATTTTATGGTTTCTAGCCATATATAACTATATCAATGCAATGTACAAAAGACCATGAATAGAAGACTTGCATCAATGAAGAATTTCTTCTCACTACTATAATTGTTACAAGTCTTACTCAAATTTTCAAGCAACAATTTTAGTACAGTATATCAAAATTTTGATACCAAATCATGAGTGTCACTGAACTGCTTGAACCTCTACAATATATATTTTGAAAGTCATTTTCACTTGTATTTTGAGCTAAATTTCTGTACCCTCCCTTTGAGAGTCAATCAATTATATTCTCACAAATCTTTTACAAACTTGTAACTTGCCTAGTAGTAGCACGATTCCTTAAAAGTATATTCAGGTTGATAGGAGTATACTCCAATGGTTTTTTTTTTGTCAACGTGACCGTTAGTGAAAACCCTTCGGCTTGAAGGGATTGGAATAACTATTAGATTTTTTTTTTTTAGGTTTGAATCTCATACCTTACATATATTATGCATCGTCCTACCAACTGAATTAAGCTCACTAAAACAACTATTAGATTTATAATGAATAGCTATAATTCTCTTGTGTTGATATTCTCTTTCTCTTGTCTTAAACTTGCAGTTATATTTTGTAGTTAAACGATGTTTATCCCCTGTCATTTGGGCAAATTTAGTATAGCCGCTACTTTTAAATTGACAATCCCTAAATCCAATTTTGCCCCAAATTAGATTCTCATCGATTGAAGCATTGACTTTTGAAATAAAATCTTATGAGTCTGTTGGAAAATCGATAAGACCTTCCTCGATGAATTTTAAGTCATGAAAAAATGCTTCATATTGTTCTTTTACTTCAGTTTATGATCGATCGCAAACAAGAGTTAGAATATCCCATCGACCTTCTTGTTCTCCCTTAAGATATTGGTCTCAAAGATTTTATTTCATACCATGTCCACTCCTTTGATTTGCCATTATTAGTTGGGACGTTCATATACTGGTATGAGGATTGGTACATTCTTGTTTCTCTAATTTGTTAATCACTGCTTAGTTCTCAAAGAAGGGTTGTGTTTCTTGATCCTCCTACTTATTAGAATCTGATTTGGGGTAAAATTGTATTTAGGGTTTGTAAATTTTATTGTTTAAATTCATTTTAGTTTTTTATTTTAGTTTTTTTTAACTTAATTAGTTTTTAAATTTTTATAAATGACATGAAAATGTTATTAATGATATGAAAATTGAATTAGCCAACACACTCAGACTAAAAAAATTCCAAAAAATAAAAAATAGAGAGACTAAAATAGTGGTTTTAAAAATAAGAGGACTAAAATTTCGATTAAATTAAAATAGGAAGACCAAAATTGTATTTAAGCTAAATTTAAATTAAAATCTTATGCCCATACAATTTCAATGACCAATTTGTCAATTTACTAAATTTTTTTTTGAAAGATAGATTTTTTTTTTTGGATCAATTTAGTTGATTTTTTTTCGTTTTTTTTTTTTTTGAAGGAACATGTTTTTTTTCGAAGGAATTTTTTATTTATTTACAAAGTACAATAAAAATCAATTATAATTCCGTGTGCTGACAGGACTCCCTTATTATTGTAGGTCACTTGCAATAACAACAAAATTCAGTTGCAAAATTTGGTTTTGTGCTGTTTGTAAATTGGCGATTATTTCGCTCGAATATTATTTTATTCTCTTCGCATTTTCTTTCTCCCATATCCTCGGAAAAACAATCAAACATCACTCTTCTCTCTCCAACAGTATCTAAGGCATGTTTAAGCAAGGAATCTAGCTTTTTTTTTTTTTTTTTTGGTTTTCTTTTTTTTTTATTTTTTTCTTTTTT
>Ga0099826_10001320_pt1 | contig 14664 bp, 11 predicted proteins | sample Mtrugardesep15_FD_76830 | JGI IMG/M metagenome (GOLD analysis project Ga0099826, IMG submission 76830) | Root nodule microbial communities of legume samples collected from California, USA - M. trunc garden sep15 | ecosystem: Host-associated > Plants > Roots > Nodule | place: USA: California... | reverse complement strand
GACCAAATTCTATAGAGGGAGGGAGAGCAAATTTCTGAAGTTGGAAGTTAGAGAGAGAAAGCATCACTATAAATGAATATTTTGCATCAAAGCCCACTTATAAAGCCTATACGTGCAAGTACCGTGATACCCTTCACTTTAAGCATACCTAATTTGATACCGATAACCGAATTTGTGTGTAAACCACTGACATTGCATCATAACACATTCCTCTTCGTAAATGAATTTCCTGGACACTTAACCTCTGATACGTCAGACTGATAAAACTCCCATTCTTGACATGTGGGATATTACACTTTACCCTTTAATAGTGAAAGAAAAAGAAATTATATTTTTTATATTTTGAGGGAAAGAAAGTATATTTTTTACCTTTGTAAAAAAAAAGATGTTGTTTACCAATGGGAAGAAATATAGTATGATTAGAATTCTTCCGTTGTTGGTACCAAAAAAAAAATTTCCCAAAGTTTATGTAAGTGGGACATATAAACACACACAAACTCACAAAATAACTAAAAGAGAACAAAGGAGAGAATTTTTTTAAAATCTTAATTTTTATTCACTAAAACTTTATGCATTACAAAGGTATACCAGCATGCCTTTATATAGGCTTTCAATTCTTAATAACTAAGAAATCAAAAGCTTATCGCTTAATAAATAGCAAACTTAATAGCTAAGTTTCTTAAAGGATAAGGATGACACAAAGTATGCCACATCATACTTCTCTAATCTTCTAGTACATTCTTGATTTAATTTTTAACGTTGGCTCTCTTAAATCAAGCTTTCAAACTTGTCATTCCAAGCATCATCTTCAACTTGTAAAATAACTCGATCTTCAACGACTTTGTAAAAATATCAGCAATTTGTTCTTCCATGGGACAATACTAGATCACCACTTCTTTCTCAGCAATTAACTCTCATGTCTTGTGAAACCGGATATCAATATGCTTTGACCGTCCATGAAAAAAACATGTGAATTGTATCTAATCTTGCAATGGGAGCAAATACCTATTTTTCTCGGCATTGAGTTCATTCAAAAAACAGATGGAATCTTTATTTGAATACTTTTTAAAAAAACATTTGCAGACTTAACATCCATTTGATGTATTTTCCAATTATTTTTAGCTGAGAGTGAAATAAACATGTGAATTGTATCTAATCTAGCAATGGGAGTAAACACCTCAAAATAATCAATACCTAGTTTTTGTTTGTAGCCTTTAGCCACCAGCCTCGCTTTACAGCGATCAATCTCATCACTGAGTTTGTACTTTGTCTTGTACATCCACTTCACTCCTATTGGCTTCTTGTCTACTGGTAATTTAGTCAGCTCCCATGTTATGTTCTTCTCAATTGCATTGATTTCTTCATCCATAGCTTTTATCCAATTTTCATCATTAAGGCTTCTTCAAAAGTAATTGGCTCACAATCTGCAAATAAAGCAAAGTTGATAATTTCTTCATCAGATGGGAAATTATCGGTACCCAAAACACAATCCTGCAGTCAAAGCTAGTAATCTCTGATTTCTTTGTTCTTTGTTCGATGTTTCTGGTTGATCAAGCTTATCAAGTGTTGTATCTACTTGCCCAGCCTCCTCTTTGTAACCATTCAGAGTCACTATCGGCTCCTTTATTGACTTTGATGACCAATTCCACATTCCTCCTTCATCAAATGTCACATCTCTACTGATAATCATCCTCTTGATCTCTGGATTGTAAAGCTTGTAGGCCTTTGAATTTGAACTGTAGCCAATAAAGATACATCTCTCGCCTTTATCATCTAAGTTATTTATGATTTTATATGGTACATGAGCATAGGAAATACATCCAAAAACTAAGAGGTACCTGATTGAGGGCCTTCTTCCACTCCATGGTTCTTCGGGAGTCTTTTCTTGAACACTTTTTGTTAGACACCTGTTCAAAATATAAACTGCAGTAGCAACTGATGCTGCCCAAAATTCTTTTGGCATTTGTGAGGCTTTCAACATGCATCTCACCATATCCATGATTTTTCTGTTATTTCTCTCAGCTACTCCATTTTGTTGAGTAGTATAACTGGTTGTTAACTGATGTTGGATTCCTTGTTGCTGAAAGAAATTTGTATCAACGAGGTATTCTTGGCCTTTGTCTATTTTCAGTGCTTTGATTAGACAACCACTTTGCTTTTCTACCAACACTTTGAATGTCTTGAAGGCATCAGTAGCTTCTGATTTCTGCTTCAGAAAATACACCCAAGCTTTTATACTAAAATCATTAATAAAAGTAATAAAATACCTGCAACCACCATGTGTTGGTATTTCAACCGATCACAAATCTGAATGAAAAGTCTCCAAGAGTTTCCTCGCTCTCCAAGACTTTTCAGTTGGAAATATTTCTCTATGCTTCTTTCCAATTTGGCATGTCTCGCATACACCACTTTGAATGTTCACAACATGCAAACCAGAAACATATTCTTTTAGTTACATATAATTTCAAGCCAAAAAATGAAAGTGACCAAATCTCATATTCCATAAACAATCATCATTTGGAATTATATAACTCAAGCAAGGAAATTGATCATGTTGAATTCTTAGAGGAAATAGGCGGTTAGGACTCATTTTTACCTTTGTGATGAATCTACCATTTTTATCAATCAACGTGCAATAACCTTTGTGAATATGCATGTTGTAACCTTTCACTGACAGTTGTCCCATACTCAAGATTGTGATGAATACCAAGTGCATAGAAAACATCACAAATAAAATTTTGCTATCCATCTTTCAATCTGATAGCAATTTGGCCTTTCCGCACAATTGGAATATTTGAATTATTTCAAAACTTCACGGTAGATTTAACAGTTTCATCTAGAGAAGAAAATAATTCCTTTTTCCCACACATATGATTACTACACCCAGTGTCCAAATACCAAATTATTTCTTCTTCTGAAATTGTATTGTTTGCCAAAAATAAACTATGTTATTTTCATAAGGCTGATCAGTGTTTTGATATGAACTTTCTGCCATGTTTGCCTGATGTTTGTATCTACAGTCAGCTGCTTTGTGCCCATACTTTCCACAATTATAGCAATTATACTTTGTCATCTATTGATTGTAATAACCTCTTCCTCGACCACGATTGTTGGAACCAAAATTGTTTCCACCTCTTCCTTGATGGGATGGATTGAAATTGTTGTAATTATTGTCTCTCCATTGGTTGAAGTTGCCTTGTCCTCTTCCGCTAAAGGATCGTCGACCTCTACCTCTGAAATTTCCTCTTCCTCCATTGTTGAAATTTTCACGAGCTCTGTCTTCACCCATCTGACTAGATTTAGCAATGTTGTTGAGGTTCCCCTGGATTTTCAAGGGTTCCTCCTTTACTTTTTCAATCTTCTCCAATATTATGTTGACATGGATTTCGATACTTCTCTGCAACTCTGCTACCGACAAGGTATCTGTATCATGGGACTCCAATATCGTAGTCACCACATGATCAAACTTCATTGACATGGTGCGTATAATTTTCTCCACTGCCTTGCTATCTAAAATATCTTCTCCATACACCCTCATCTTGTTGACAAGATTTATAACACGAGAAAAATATTTTTCCAATGTTTCAGTAACTTTTCATACCTTTCATATTCTCTACGCAAAGACTGCAAGTTCCATTTTTTTTAGCTTTCTCTACTCATTTATGTGACAACTTCAATATGTCTTACGTTTCTTTCGAAGTTTTGGCATTTTATATTTTCCCAAAAATTGAGTACTCTATTCCTTAAAGAATTTGTAATAGGGCCGGTTGGTCCTTTCTACAAGCAAGTTCATCAGCTCCTTGTTGTAAACAAGACTCCACAAAGCTCCATGTGCTGTGAGCTTTAAGACGTATTGTCATCATAAATTCCCAATAACTGAAATCTAATTCTGAATTTAATTAGGCATCGGACCAAACAATATTGAAATTGTTTTCCATATCTCTCTCAGAATATGCTCACAATAGTTTTGACGCAGTGAGAATTCTTTTGTTCCTTACACACTCAGACTATTTTTGACACTGACACTTGCAGGACCTAACTAGACTTTGATACCAATTTGATATCAGTGGGATATATAAACATGCACAAACATACAAAATAATAGGTCCTGCAAGTGTCAGTGTCAAAAATAGTCTGAGTGTGTGAGGAACAAAAGAGTTCTCACTGTGTCAAAATTATTGTGAGCATATTCTCAGAGAGATATGATAAACAATTTCAATATCATTTGGTCCGGTCCCAAATTAAATTCAAATATTGGGAATTTATGGTGACAACACATCTTAAAGCTTCACAATAATATTTAGCAAGAATAAGCTATGTTGTTTCAACCGAAAGACAATGCTATCAGGTCAAAGAAACATATACTAGTTCAATAACACACATTCAACTTACTAAAACATTTACTTACAACCATTTTAGTAGGAACCATTTCTTAACACAAACAATCGTGATAAATGAGACAATTTTATTATGTTCAATTAAAGGTATTTGTCTTAAATTGTTTTTGACTATTTAATCGTTGTTTCATTATATGATTAATATGCATCTGAAAATATAGATGACATTATTCTCAATCATCATCTCTCTTACATGCTCAATCATCATCTCTCTTGATTCTCATGAATACATTATTCTTGATTATTTCTGGTTATTGTAATACGTTTTGATTTGTATTAGTGGTCATGTTTTTTTTTTTTAGGAAATCAGTGATCATGTGTTGAAATTACATTAGCTTTAAATAATTAATTAACTAGGAACGTGAAAATTTAGAGATTGAATGATTGCATCTATCATCGCTTTAGACTCGACTTTATAATTAATAATATAACTTTTGGATACCTATAGTCGATGATCTATGATGAAGTAAGAGACCAAATATATTCCAAATACTAACAAGTCACTTGCATTTACTTTGTAAACATAACCTAGTTCATATAATATATGGTGGACAAAATGACACGAATTCACAAGCGTACGGTTCTTATTGAGTAGTAAAAATATCGTTCCTCAGAGTGTTATTGTAATTACCGATTTTCTTTTCAATTATTGATTAGCTGAAATGATTAAAGTTTGGAAAAGTAATATTTTCTTTGATTAAAATTCAGATTAAAAAGCGTCATGGAATCGTTGATTTCATCTAATTGTTAATTCCTAAACATTCCAAGTCTATTTCTTTATCTTTAGGTTAAATTCTTTTCTAAAAGCAAGAATCTCTTAGGTATTTTATGTTTCCTTTCAGAATACATAAATGTATCTCAATAACAACCAAGCCTATTCTCATGGTTGATTATTATTGAGACCCTTTAAGTGCGACTCTTATAGCCTCAATACTTCAAAAAACTATTCATTAGGGGTGTTCCCATCAAGTTTTGGGTTGTATTGTCTAATTTCATTTGTTCCAATATCAAACTTCATATTTCGATCATTCATTTGATATTTGAGATGATGAAATAACAACTATTAAACTTCACCTTTCGGTCCTTCGTTTAACACTTGTTATTGAGTTTAAAAACGATGAAATTAGATTAGAAAATATAATTTAAACAAATAGATATTTAGACTTGCTTTGAATAGGATTAAGTCATTAGACTATTACAACAATCCCAAGACTAAAAGTCTACTTACTCATGTTCATTGTAGACAATAAGAAATAATTAAAAGACATAGAATGATAATGCATAAAGATAAATAATTGAACTGTAAAGTGAAGAATTGTAAAGGCAAGGAAATAAAGAACAAGGAAATAAAAGTGCAAAAAATAAGAACAAGAACTTAGAACACAAAATAACTTTGATTGCAAAATGTATAGTAAGTTCTCAATGATCCAAGATGATTTGCAGTCTGATAATGGACCTATCTATAGCCTTAGGTCATAGACAATGCATTGAAGGTAAATTACAAGCTTTAAAATGGGAAAACAAAGAGTTTCATAATAGCGAGGAAGCTAACAGCAAAAACGCACGGTCTAAAGTCCAGACTATACACTTTTCAGCTTCTTCATACCCAGCAGCACGCCAAAACGCACGGTCTGGTGTTAAAACGCACAGGACCGTGCTCTTTTCTCTGGAACGTGTGTTTTTTATACGCACGGATTGGTCCTGCGGCACAGTAAAACGCACGGGACCACGGTAAAACGCACGAGACCATGCTCTTTAGTATGGTTTGTGTTTTTTCCTCTTGTTTTGCTCCTTTTCATCCTTCATTCTTGATATTTTCTTGCCTAAACTTTCACCAAATCATCTTGCTTCAACCTGAGATGAAAATCATAGATTTTTGTAGTAAAATAGCTCAAGAAATACAACTAAAGTTATGAAATCTTATTGGAATAAAATGCTAAAAATACATAAAACTACGACTTATCTCAAAACAACATATAAAATACAATAAAGAAAGACTCTAAAGTGAGAGCTTTAATAATATCTAAATTTTATTACGAAAAACAAAATACATAATTTATTATTAAACTAAAAGGACATTAGATATTCTTTCATCATTTAAAGGTGAAGAGAGAGATCCAAATTATCCTCATCGTTATCCTCATCATTTTCTTTGGCATCATTTTCTTCATGTCAACCATCAGGGGAGGTCAAACTATTACTTCCCCTAATGATTGTCATGAAGAAAATGATGCAAAGAAGAACAATGAGAATGATGACGAGGGTAATTTGGATCTTTCACTCCATCTTTAAATGATGAATGAATATCTAATGTCCTTTTAGTTTAATAATAAGTTATGTATTTTGTTTTTCGTAATCAAATTTAGATATGATTAAAGCTCTCACTAGAGAGTCTCTCTTTATTGTATTTTCTATGTTATTTTGTCCACCATATATTATAACGAATTAGGTTATGTTTACAAAGTAAATGCAAGTGACTTGTCAGTATTTGAAATATATTTAGTCTCTTATTTCATTATAGATCCTAAACCCTAGGTATTCGAAAGTTATATTAGATTATAAAGTCGAGTCTAAAGCAATCACATATGCAATCATGCAGTCTCTAAATTTTCATGTTCCTAGTTAATTAATCTAGTTGATTAATTATTTAAAGCTAATGGAGTTTCAACACATGACCACTGATTTCCTCAACAACAAAAAAAAAACATGACCACTGATACAAATCAAAATGTATTATAATAACTAGAAATAATCAAGAATAATGCACCCATAGTGATTTATGAGAATCAAGAGAGATGATGATGGAGCATGTAAGAGAGGATGATTATCTTCATTGTCGTCTATATTTTCAGATGCATATTAATCATATAATGAGACAACGATTAAATAGTCAAAAACGATTTAAGACAAATACCTTTTATTGAACATAATAAAATTGTTCATATCGTTCATATTTTCTACGCAGAGACTGCACCTTCCATTTTTGAGCTTTCTCTACTCCTTTATTTGACAGCTTCAATATGCCCCACGTTTCTTTCGAAGTTTTGACATTTGCTATTTTGCCAAAAATTGAGTACTTTATTCCTTTAAGAATTTGTTATAGTACCAGCTGGTCTGTTCTACGAGCAAGTTCATCAGCTCCATATCTTGTGAGCTTTAAGATGTCTTGTCATCATAAATTTCCAATAACTGAAATCTAATTCTAAATTTAATTTAGGACTGGACCAAACGATATTGACATTGTTTGCTATGTCTCTCTGAGAATATACTCACAATAATTTGGACATCGTGAGAACTCTTTTGTTCCTCACACATTCAGACTATTTTTGACACTGACACTTGCAGGACGTAACCAGACTTGGATACCAATTTGATATCAGTGGAATATATAAACCCACACAAACTCACAAAATAACTAAGACAGAACAATGGAGAGAATTTTTTTTGAACCCTATATTTTTATTCAGTGAAACTTTATGCATTACAAAGGTATACAAGCATGCTTTTATATAGGCTTTCAATTCTTAATAACTAAGAAATCAAAAACTTATCACTTAATGACTAAGCAAACTTAATAGCTAAGTTTTTTAAAAGATAATGATAACACAAAGTATGCCACATCATACTTCTCCCATCTTTTAGTAATTCTTGATTTAATTTTCATTTATTGAAGGATAAGGATAATACAAAACTTAATAGCTAAGTTTCTTAAAGGATAAAGATAACACAAAGTATGCCACATCATACTTCTGTAATCTTCTACTACATTCTTGATTTAATTTTCAACTGAAGTCACAACCAAAAAAATAAATAAAAATTTCATTCCAAAGAAAAAAACACCGATTTGCTTTTTCACCGAAGCATAAAAATATTCCTCGAAAACATCAAAATTGGATCCATAAATATTTGGGTGGCAAGAAAGTTTGATGTAATAAAACCTTTGAAACCCTAAAATCCAAACAAAAGAAAAATGCGCATAATGGAGATAGGAATGGCGGAGCCACCAATCATGTTTCTCCCAAAGGAACTCATGTTTGAAATCCTTTCTAGAGATGAGTCAAGCAACCCTTTGGAACTTATAATTCGATTGGGTTGGTCTTAATGCCTATAGTTTTTTTTTTGGTTACAAATGCCTATAGTTTATGACTATGGAAGATTTGCTCTTAATCCCATTTTCTAATCTCTTATTTTTTTTTGGAAACAAACTCAACGCTTTTCATTATCTATAACTAGTGAAAAGACGAGCACTCGCGCCCTCGTCTTTCCGCTCTTTTTATTGCATTAACGTTTGATAATTATGAACGTTGTTTTTTTTTTATTTTATGAAATTTTGATTTTAATTAAAACTAAACATATAAATGCTCATTTTTTTTATTGACATGAACAACAATCTTTATTATATAAAATGACGTTTACAGTATAATTGAGATAATGAAAAAGTAAGTATAAGTATACTCATATAGTTTGTTATACTTTTTAAATGATAAAGGAAAAAAAAAGATATACATATATTCATATCGTGTTTGTTACATTTTTTTAATATTTAAATTTATTTTTATCTATTTGTTACATGTGTCATTTGAATTGAAAATTAAGGGCATTTTAGATAGAGAAAATGCCAGCCCAAAGAGCTGAAATGAGTTGTTTTTTTTATCTATAATATAGCTATAATATGTCGAATACCTGACAATACATCATCATAAGTGTGACAACATTATTTTTAAGAAATTTAGTAAAATTAAAACAAAATCAGATATTATTTATAATATTGACAATTAATTGTGGTTTTTTTTATAAAAAAGTAAATTGTGATTAATTTTTATAACTCTTTGGATAAATAAATACTATAATAGAGATATTGATAAACACTCATTACTACTTGCTAATTATAACACAGCAAAAGACTGTCTTGTTTCATTCCCCCTAGATTTGTAATCTTAACAATTAATTCTGATCCTTTTTTATAAAAAAGCTAATTGTGATTAATTTTTATAACTCTTTGGATAAATAAATACTATAATAAAGGATATTGATAAACACTCATTACTACTTACTAATTATAACATATCAAAAGACTGTCTTGTTTCATTCCCCCTAGATTCACAATTTGATAGATGAAACACAAGCGAAGGATTTGGGGTTGTAACAACAAAAAAAAGTGAAGTATTTAGGATTCGTACCCAATTGTGGAGTCTAGCATATTAATTTTGATATATTTTTTTTAACTGAGTTAGGACTTATAAATTGATAGACAAATTCAAACACGGGGTTATTTATCTTCTTGTTCTAGAATTTTTTTTATAATTATTTGTATTTCTTTTTATTTTCTTTATGCTTTCAGTAACTAAATGTATTCTTGCTTAATCACGCCTAAACCCTTTTTGTTTTGCTATCTAAGACTTAGAATTCTCATTTATTTTGTATGTATGATTAAAAGAAGGAATTTTCTATCATATGCAAACATGATAGTAGAAAAGTAAGCAAATATGTGGCGAATCATCTCTAAATTTATTAAATTAGCATGATCTTGTTGCATTTTCTTAAAAAATGGGCTATTATTATTCATCAGAGCTTGCACTAAAAAAAATATCTAGATTTTTATACCCTTTTTACTTTGAACTTAAATGTTTCATCTTTATGATTCTCCATATTTTTTCCTATAATTAATGGATTTAATTAACTCATTGTGACGCTTGCATAAAAAAAGTAAATACTTTTGAATGGATTGTTTGGCCCTTACAAAATGATGAAAATTTGAATACCTTTGAAATGTGAGTAATTCCCAAAAATCGAAAGTATCCTTGAGCTCATAGAGTAGGGAGGTAAAAAGAAGGTTGACACCCAGCCGGTCATTTTTCCTAAATATGGTTGATCCACAACGCCCGAACATGAAAAGGCAACTTAATATGCCAGTATTGGTCACCCTTATCCGATTATTTTTCTAAGAGTGTGTTTCGATGAGGTACCTGAAATTTTTTAAAGAATTTAGATTTAGTCAACTCAAATGATTCGAGTAAAATGTTTTCATTTCTCAATACTTTTGTTTGGATGAAGTAATAAAAAATTTCATTGTCATCATTTTTGGGCAACTTTTATAAATTTTAATTTTCTTGGCAAAATTTGGAAATTGAAATTAAGGGTCAATTTGTAAATTTCAAAAATTTGAATCGTCAAATTATAATTTTTGAAAATTTTGAAGGTCAATTTGCAATTTTTGGAAATTTTTTGGGGTCAATTTGAAAATTTCGTAAAATTGAGGACCAAAATGCAAAATTCAAAAAATTATAACAACGAAGAAATTTGAAATTCTTAGCTTTTAGGTGACGTTTGAGTTTCTCTAAATTTAACTTCAATAAAATATTTCATAAATTTCCTTCATTTTGAAAATTCTTCAAATTATTATCCTAACAATGAAATTCACTTCAAAATATTTGAATTCTCTCAAAACATTACATTGCCTCAAAATATCCCCCCATCCAAACACGCTCTAAAGGTGGTTGATCCTCATATCCCTAAAAAATTGAAACGATGCTCAAGTAAAATGGGTTGCAAAAATCTTGTATTGGTATTTCAAAATTAAATTTCTTTATATAGATATTCGTAATTTATGCAACTTTTCACTGTTAGTCTATATGAATATGACGAACTATGAAGTGAACTAGAGAAGGTGAATAACGCTTTTCGTTTTTCAAAAGGTTTTGTGAAAGCGTGGATTAACAAAAGTATGACTATTGAATTTGTGCGTGATGATGATAACAAAATTAAGACAATGAATAACAAATAAGATTCAAAGCTGAATTGAGAGGTTCAAATAAAGAATCTTATGGAGCAAATCAATAATCAATACACATACATATAAATTCCAAAACTAAACAATTTCAAATCAAACCTATTGACAACAAATCACACTAATAACTAATGAACACAAGTTATACGAGTCAATTCCTTAAAGCTTACTTTCGTCGTTATTTTGAGGAAATTGAATTTGAGAGAACCTTAATTGAAATAATTGAGATTAGGTTAAGTAATTAAATTTATTCACAATCAAACCAAGATAACTCCCAGCAACGAAATCATATACAAAATTAATGCAGAAATAGGCATATGTGTTAGCCTATATTCTATCTTGTGCTTTTCCACAAGAAGAAAGAGGTTTTAAGCTGCATAAACCTTATATGTTCATGTTTGAGGATGATGCATTCGAAGGAGATTTCGCTTCGACATAAGGTTTCACTTCAACAGAGTTTTGAGTTCTGAAGTAGCAGGTTTCAAGTGTCCAGACACGTGGAAAGCAACAGTACTTGTTGAAAACATTCAGTTTATAGTAGTTTAGGTCTTTGCAGTTATTTTCTCTATGTACATATAGTAGTTTTTCATAAGAAAAACGGGTCACGAATCTCATTTACATAATTCATACACTCAAAGTACCAACATAGAGAAAAGAGTCAGAATGTATGTAATGATTTGATGAACCACCTTTATTTTAATGGAATGCAATTTACTTATCTTTAAGTTTCTTTACTTTCTCCATTGTTAAGTTTTTCTTGCATTTGTTTTCATTGATTTCTGTTGTAAGGCAATTATCTTCATACGAAACAGTTTTAGCATATTGTTCATAAAGCTAAGAATATGATGAACATTCAACCATTTTCTGGAAAAAGATTGCACAACATGCCCTAGGATTTCTGGTTTGATCATGCCTGTAATAATAAAACTAGTCATATTGTTTACCAAAAATACCGGTAAACAAATTGGCACGCCTAGTGGGACCCTGTTTGTACAATTTTTGTAAGAAACTTCCATAACTTTCAAAATAAATTCTAAGTGTTCATGTAAAAATATTTCTAGAAAATTATAATTGTCTTTGGTAAACTTTTTCTAGAAAAATATTTGTCTGTGCATGCATTTAAGAAGTGGTAAAGCCTTGAAAGAAATGGCTCGACCAACAATAGTGGTACCTCTGCATCATCACAATCATCACAACCTTCTTCACAAGCACAATCCACACAGGCATCTGACCCTACAGTAGGTGCCAATGAGTCAACTGCCATGGGGGCAACCATTGTTATGCTAGTTTCGACATAAATTCCCATAACCATGTCGACAACTGCTACTGCAATGACATAGTCAGACATTGGGGCTTTTCTGCCACCATTTACTGCCAGTATTCTTGTGTCTACTAGTACTCATATGTCTCCTCCTCATCATTCCTGTGTCTACCAGTTTTGTGGAAATCAATCACAGATTTGACACACAGGAAACTCAACTCAATGAAATGATGGATCAATTTCATAGGTGGAACGCAAATCTTTCTAGTTCATTTGATGACATCCTTCCTGAAGATGTTGCAGCCGGTTCCCTTGACCCAATAAATGAAGGATAATGGATGCACCAAAGTTCTTTTATAAAACAATCATTTAACGTGGCATTCTGTTTTTTATGTTTATGCTTTATGTTCCATACTTTACATGGCCTGTTGTGGCATTTTTACTATATGTTCTGTACTTTATGTCTCCCTTTTAGAAGTTGTCAAAGGGGAAGAAGTTGCATGTTTATGTTTGATGTTTGCTTACCTGGCTGGATTATGATGTATGATGTTGCTGCTACTTTTTACCTTTTAATGTTGCTACCTTTTAATGTTGATATCCTTTACTTGCTATTATTCATGATGTTGCTCCAAAATGTTTGCTCCAAACTTGTTGAGTTACCATAGTATAAAGCTTTAGGGGGAGCTAATTCATCTTAGCTATATTTGTATATATCATTTTGTGCCTGCAATGTACTATAAGTTTCAGGAGGAGCTAAGCCAACATAATCAGCATATGCTCTTTTGACAACATCAAAAAGGGGAAGATTGAAGCCTCTAAGCTATAGGTTTTGATGATGGTTGCTTTAGTTATTGTTACTTAGATTGCTTGATTACGTTTTGCTTTCCATAGTTTTGTTAAAGCACCTCTTGCAACTATGTATCCCTTAAGAGCTATCCTTGTGTATGTCAAAATGTGCTTTTTCTCTGCATGAATCGATTCACTTGTAATTTGAATCGTATCGCAACAGTCTCTGACTGTTGTGAATCGATTCATAATACTTATGAATCGATTCATGTTTGAATCATATCAAATTTCTATGAATCGTATCACCAAACTCTAACTCTCACTGAATCGGTTCACTCCAATATTGAATCGATTCAAACCTTCATCTGGGTTATTTGAATCGTTTCACTTATCTCCTGACATGTATCATTCTTCATATCCTATCATTATCTCTAGGCTTATCTTTTGTCATATGAATCGATTCACTCATTAAATGAATCGATTCATGCAGTTACTTTTGTGCGAAAATTGTGCTTTTTTACTCCCCACTATATAAACTCTTCTCCACACAACTCACATTTTATTGAATCATTTGTATATATTCTCTCTAGGTTTCAAAAACTCATAAAACATAAATTCTTCAAGATTAAACATTTTTTCTTAGAATCACTTTGCTCTTTGAGATACGTTGATTTGCTAGGGTGCCATAGGGATTGTAGTTTGGTTCTCTTAAGAAGATTGATTGGGCTTAATCAATGCTTTGAAGTGAATTGAAGGATCTCATTCCACCTCCAAAGGGCTTGGGGGTCTTTCTAACCGTTCTTGAAGTCGAAGGGGGTTCGTTTACCGGACGTAGCATTGAAGACTCGAGTGAAGAGATCAAATGAGTGCACGGGTATTCAATGATCCGAAGATTCAAGAAGCACCAAATTCAAGGGGTACTTGAAGATTGGGGGTGTGTTTGCATAGGGGTTGAAGAATTAGGTTTTAATTCAAAGGAACTCTTGTAAACATTGTAATTCAACTTTTGCTACATAGTGGATGACCTTGGTGAAGGCGTACTTCATCAAGTATAGTAGACGTAGCCCTTAGCGAGAACGAACAAGGGTGAACTACTATAAACATCGGTGTTCTCTTTTCCCTTTCCTTTTACTTTTCATTATAAGCACTTGATTAATTGAATAATTGCTAGTGTCGATCTAAATTTTTTTTCCTCATAAAGATTAATCTAATTCATTGAATTAGGATATGACAATTTTACCTGGATCAATTAATTACAATACCAATACAATTATTCAATTTCATGTGTATTGTGTTTGTTTGATAATTAGGTTTATTGTCATATAGGTTTGGTTTGAAATTGTCTATCGTTATGTTATTTTTTCAAGGTTATTGAAATTTGATTGTAAGTAAGATTTGAATCATGAATCTCTCAATTCTAAGATTGAAATCTT
>Ga0099826_10001319_pt1 | contig 14669 bp, 4 predicted proteins | sample Mtrugardesep15_FD_76830 | JGI IMG/M metagenome (GOLD analysis project Ga0099826, IMG submission 76830) | Root nodule microbial communities of legume samples collected from California, USA - M. trunc garden sep15 | ecosystem: Host-associated > Plants > Roots > Nodule | place: USA: California... | reverse complement strand
CTACTGACCCTAGCTTTCAACTTAGACCCATTGAATTGTTCTAATAAACATGGTTAGTCTAGGAATGGATAATCGTTTGTTAGTGATATTAGGTTAACATGCTTAAACCTTCAAGGATTATTAGACCACCTAAGGAATTAGGGGTTGTAGTTTAAGAGGAGGGTCCTAACTCAAGGGATTGATTAGGGCTAATTTGTTAACTATCGTTGAACTAAAGAACCATTCACAAGAATATAGTATTGTAACCAATTAGGAGAACATAGATGATTCGAAAGACTTGATCTCATCTCTCTCTTATTTCTTAACAACTTTTTACTTTCTGTTAATTGATTTCTTAAAATCAAACCAAATCAACCGCTTAGTGGCAAAAACATAACAACTTTTATACATCCTATTGCTTAACGAAATTGAATTATTGAGGTTAAAAACAGTCCTTATGGGAACGATATTTTACTACTTCGATAGTTTTTGGTACACTTGCCAAACGTCTATCATCTCGTTTGATTTATTTTAACATGTGTAAAGGTATTTTTTCCCAATTTTCTCTTCATGACTTGTGAATGAATTCTTTTCAAAACTATACTAAAACACAATAAAACTTGCTACTTTAACTCTACAATGACTCTAAAAAGACACTAAAAATCCTTTATGATTTCTTGTCATCGTTGACACATGCATCCTTCTACGCTTTGCGTCAAGGGCAATAACTGTCAATCTTGATTTTCATTGTGATTGCATGACGCATTGCTCATATCACACATCATACTTCTTCCATTAGTCGACACCTCTGCAATTCTTCATCCCTTGACCCATTTTACCTCACCAAAACGTTCGTAATGACTATACCCCAAGAAATCACTTTAATAATCTTATAGAATGTATATTACGACCACAAACTTGTCTTGTTTGGGTGAATTGACACATTTCTTGATCATTGTTCTTTAATTTGCACTCCCATGTCTATTCTTTTGTTTCTTTACAAATATTCAACTAAAACAAAAGTTAACTGGCTAAAAAACTTTAAAATGACTCTTTAATAATGCTAAGATCATTATATGACTGATTATCACACCCATCAATCGACTTTATCATTATTAAAACAAAGTATGTGACTCCACATCTAAGGTTCATTGTCATTTCAGGTCGAAGGGTGGTACACACCACTATCACTATGAGAAAGACTTGTGACTTACATAACACTTTTTGAAGTATTCTCATAGCGGGCCAATCCAATATACATATTACTCTTAATATTTATACATATATGACGAATTGATAACTCTTTATTTATGATCCGTGAGATATGATCATCAGTCTATCGACATAATAGTCTATACAATTTAATGTTATCCTACTCCACAATAAAGCTGGATTATGTATAGATTAAGGATAATGTTTTATATGTTAATGTAGTTCATGATTAAGTCACACATAACGTTTCATCACTTGAACTATCTATTATATGGACTTTATTAATCTTATAAATAATATAATAAAGAATGCCTAATATTATTTAATAATAAAAGAAATGATAGAAAGCATAAGTTTAACTTAAAACTATTGGCTAATTTTATGGCTTACACCAACACCTAAAGACTTGAAGTTCTCCACATCCAAACAATAAAACAATTCAAAAACAGAAAATTAAAAGATAAAAAAAAGAACAAAAAGGAAATATAAAGTTCTAAACCAAATTAAGAAGGAAAAAACACCTCGATTTTCAAGAAGTCCCCACTAGTACATAGTTTTATCTTCGTAATAAAATATTGATCCTACAAAAACTTGTGACCCTCGAGGTTAACCATTGCTCCTAGTCATGCAAATAAAAAGTGTTTTGGGTTTTTATAAGATAAGTGATTTAGAAATGCTTGGAAAATATTTTACAAATATGCAACGATAGAAATGTCTTGAAATCATTGAAGTTCATCACCACGGGAAATACTTGGGTGACTTTTGTTACTTTAATGTATTTTAGATGAAAGAGAATGATGAATGAATGATCAAAATAAATTATTTGTTGAGAGAGAATTATTAGATAGAAGAGAGATAGAGACAAAGTCACCAAAGTCACCTAAATGCTACCCCATCACTACAATGAACTACCAAACCTCTATTCCTTTTGCTTGCCTTGTGAATGCAACCATAAGGATGTGATTTTCTCTTTTATATCATCATTCTCCTTCTAACAATAAAGAAGTGTCTCGCTAACAAGACATTCCTATTCTTATGGCTACCTTGTTGGTGTGACTTATTAAGGCCGAATGTCCATTAACATCCTAAAAGTTCTTAGGTCATTCTCATGCTTCGAATCCTTTGTCTAACCTTATAAGTCCAACAAGTACCTTCACCTTTTGGTCCCTTGGTTGTTGCCTTAGATTTTAGTGAATTATCGTTACCTCGTTGATAACATTGATTAATAATTGTTTGATCTTGTTTTACTTATATAAATCTCACTTGAATTACTTATGGAGAAGTACGAGCTTTTAATGATTTTTTTAAAAAAAAAAAAGTTTTTAAAGATCGTTGTCATTTCGTATATTTATTAAAAAAAACTCTATCTTAAGGAGTAACGATCCTCTTCATTTATAACAATAAATAGAATATGTCATTTAAAAAGATATACATACTAAAAAAGGTTGTGGATCCTACAATTAAATAGATTTTACCATCATTACTTATTTTTTTAATTTGTACGTGTTTGTGTCTCTGCAAATGAAACAAATGAAGAAAAACATAAATGAGTAAATAGTCAATTACTCTATGAAATTGTAATTTTCGTCAATTACCCTCATGAAATTAACAAAACTTCAATTGCGCCTCTGAAATTGCACAACGTTAATCAATTTACCTCCTCCGTCAAATTCTTCTGTTAGTCAACATGACGTGTTGCAAATACCCCCCCTGAAGTTTTGCACTTATGTGCAAAATGTCCCATGAACTTGAAAATTTATATTTATTTTTCTTATCCTTAAAAGTGACTGCATTATCACTTAATTGTAGCTAATTTTTGACGGTATACAAGCATATATGTTCCCTGAAACGATCAATCATTAACCATGTATAAGCACATACATAACATATGATTGGCATAACCAAGCATTATCAAGATGTCAAAATGTATGGCTTTGCTATTGCTAATTTTAACCACACCAAAAATTTCCATTTCCTTTATATAGTAGCACTGCACACTCTACACCGACACACTTCTCTCACTTTCAAGAAAAAATAAATAAACTTGTTACTTCTCTCACTTTATAAAAGATCTTGAAGGAATCTTGGTTTTCTTCCCCCGTTAGGATTCAAAGGAATGATAATAATATCATATTATGTATATTGATTATTTTTTTAAAAAGAATAAAAAAAACATGATAGATACCATCCTTTTGATCTCTAATGGGATGAAGTACGACTTGAAAAAGAAAAAAAAACATGATGTTGGAACAAAGAAATGCTTTTATGTTTGTTTTGTAAATATTCTTGAGTTTTGAACATTATTGTAGGGTTTGTCAAATACTGCCAATTTGTTCTACCATAGTGCCAATATATGGTTGTATACTATATATTGCACGTAAATGCAAAACTTCAGGGGTATTTACAAAACGTCATGTTGACTAACACAAGAATTTGACGGATGAGATAAATTGATTAACATTGTGCAATTTCAGGAGAATAATTGAAATTTTGTTAATTTCATAAGGATAATTAACAAAACTTGCAATTTCAAGAGACTAATTGCCTTTTTACTCAAACATAAAAGGAGAGAATCTTCGGTAAAAAAAATGAGAAATGATATTTGAACATCCATTTGGTGATAACTTTTGTGATAACTTTCTCTCTCATACTCACATTATTTTTTACTTTATCTCTCTATTGTTTTGATTTTCATACAAATACCTACTTTTTCTTTATAAATGATGGTTGTCACATAAATTATCAACCAAATAGTTGTTCAAATAACACTCTTAAAAAAATTAAGGTAGATTGGAATGGAAGCACATGTGAGAAATGGTGTGAAAGTGGTGGCAGCTTTTGTCGGGGGAAACACATTCATCGCCGACCACTCTGTGGGGCTGTGCTTCTTTCTGCCTTTGCCTTGTGTATGCAATGCACACGTTACCCTTTTCGTTACTCTTCTATTTTTGTGTTTGGTTATTGTGCATGGTCTCTTCTCTGCTCTTCTGAACACACCAGTAATAAACGTAGGTACTCTTTCTCTTCAAATTTGTACGATCTATAGTATTGCGAAATACACGATAAATTTGTGAAAAGATTCTCTCTTAATATCTAACGAAGGACGAACAGCTGCAATAGTTTATAATTGTGCATATTATCACAACTCTTTATTTTATAAGACATGATATGACATAATTAAGTATTTATAGATATTAATATGACATTAAATAAGCATATTGAGAAACTAAAATGACATCATTAAAGGAGCATGATAATACGAAAGACTATTTTGATTAACGGAATTCATATACTCCATGAAGACATATCTATATCGGACACCGATATTTTGTGGATACGTACCCACAGAGTATTAGAATTAATTATTTTAATTTAAAATATATATTTTACCGGATACGTATAAGATACTTGACAAATATACAAAAATACATGTAAAATACTTCACATAGACATATCCGGAAGAAGAAAAAAAATGAAGAGTAAAAAAACGAGATTGTGCTGTGAAAATTTAATGGAGATGTATATGATTCAATTTAAGATATGAATCACTATAACTGTTTTTCGATTAACCAATTAAAAATTATGTTTTTGATGGATGAAAATAACGAGAGAGAAGTGATTCAATCATTCAACATTAAAAATTATGTTTTTGATGCTTTTTTTTTTTTTGAAAATAAAAAAATAATGCTTATTTGATCAAGTATTTTACATGCAAGGCATGAAACACAAGGCGTTATAAGTCTCCCACATCCTACATTGCTAGGAATATTTTTTATACGAAGATTCAATACACTATAGTTTCACTTCCACTTCCTCATGAAGTCGATCTAGGGTTTTGATATTATTTGTTGGAGAGATTAGATGAGCAACACGAGAAACAATGGATCAAAAGATCAACATCACCATCAAATCTTCATTCAAAATATTATTATGACACTTGGGGTATAAATCATCTCTTTTATTTATCCAACTTTTTATTAAATCATAATCAATGTGAAACTAGTTACTCATGCTTACACTCAATGAGTAATAACAAAAATAAAAAGGAGTTAATTAAAAATGAAGCAGACAAATATGAAAAGAAAAAAAAGAAGATAGGTATACACATTTTTTTATACACCTCTCATGTACACCTACATGTGTTAGAGATATTTTAGTAATTTCACATCACATCATTACCATCTCTCATCTCTCTTCTTTCAATGTTTTATCACATGTCACAGTTGTATGTGGGTATCGAAGGATGTATGCCACTTAAAGTGGTCCATGTATAAGAGCTAGTCAAATATACAAGACATGACACAACTAAACGGATAACTATATGTTCTTGCAACAAGATCTACAAAAGGCAGTGACTTAGCTATTCTTTTCTCCAATTTGAGGAACAAAATTTATATTATTCATCCCTCTAAATCAAAAAGGAAAAGGTTGTCTGCCGTTACTAGAATCACCTCAAAGATATGCTTCATCAACACATTAATTATTTGTTACACAAACTAGAAATTTAATCAAGGCTTGGCCACTCCATCAAATTAAAACCTTTAAAAATTTATGAATGTAAGTGAGCAGAACAATTTAAATCCCCCCTATCATTTCCATAGCCTCTGCCACTAGACACGCCAATGGAACCATGTAATGTTAGGAATATATGCACATGGCTGTACCCATAGTACCCACATCTGATTAAAGTACTTTTAGTTTGATATAGTTAATTGATTTTTAACAAGTACTAGTAAAATGTCACAAAATGTTAATTAACAAGGGTGCATTTTATGATTAATTAAGCTAGCGATAATCATGGGATGATCCCCCACTAAACAAGTTTTGTCTCTTTGGTCTTTTGTAACACCTATGAAAATTATACACATAACACATAAGATGTTAGTATTTCTTTAGACAAAGACATAAAATGCATATCTCCTTGATGGATATATTCACTTGCACCATTGAACATGTGTCTTTTGATGTCCCTACAGTGCTGAATTAGTGCTTGCAAATCCTTACGAGTTTTTTCGTATTGTTTCTAAATTAGATGCTTAGGAGACAAATACAGTGATTCTTGGAGGTTTCCACGGGCACCAGGCTGGAATATTAGTCAGAAAAAACTTATACTTACTTGCAAGAATGAAACTCAATTAAATGTTGCAAAGTACGTAATTTGTGATAAACATTGCGTGTCGAGATTCTAAAAATTAAAGTCTTAGTAGTAGTATTCAAATAAATCTCAACCAAGGGACAAACTTGAGCTAAGCAACCGAAAATAATTTTTATTTTCAATTTTTTTTTTAAACTTTCATAAATATAAGTTTTTTTGTTTATATAAATTATAAGTTTTTTTTACATAAATATATATTTTTTTATAAATTATAATATGAACATATTAAAGTAATTTAAAAATAACTAGTGCTTAATTTTTTCCTCAGAAATAAACTAGTTCATTATTTCAGTAAAAACAAATATTTGTTCGTTAATATCTCATAAACTACTTTTATTCATTTATTTTTTTAATAATACTTTTATTCATATTTGTTGGCAAAACTATTAGTTGCAATTAGTAGAAAAACTATTTTTATTCATGTTCATTCCTATTAGTTGCACTAGTATTTATGTCAAATATTCGAATTTGTTATTATTGACCAAAAATAATAGGGAAAACAGTTAATAAGTACCACTTCCTAAAAATAAATAAATTAATAAGTACCACTTTTTCGAAGTTTATTTAATAAATTTATTCTTTTTTTTAGGGGAAATTTATTCTTATTCTTTTTTTGACAAAAATTTTATTCTTATTCTTATTTTCCTAATTCGAGTAACCGTAAATATAACATATTTATGTTCTGTATAATGTTTTTTTTTTTGTAATGAATTTTGTGAAAAAAATTGACGAGTAAGAGAAAAAAAATGGGAAAAGGTACATTTTTTATAAGCTGGAAAAGTCCACTAATAAAAGAGTTAAACCTCACATTATGAAATCAAATAATATTTTTTAGTTTAAATGGGAGAATCAATGAGCATTGAAATGAAGATATTAATTTTGTAAAATGCTTTCCATTAAGTTTTTTTTCGTTACTACATGACATGTGCATTATTTAGGCAGAGAAAAGCAGAGAGAATCAAATTAAAGAAAGGGTGTGTTGGAAGTATGAAGATGGAGACACTAAGGTCACAATCCAGGTGATTCAATTCAAATATATCTTCAAAGGAAAGATTCCAAGTGCTTTGTTATATATTAACCACTTAGGAAAGAATATATAGCCAAAATATTTTCTCCTAGTGGGTCCAATTTTAACAAGCACCATCAAAATGTGGGGTTTAATCAATCAACTTCTGTTCCCTTCCTACAACAACATTAAGATAAAGACTAGATTTGTATGTGATAAGTCTTAGGCAAGTAATTTTGTGTGAATGTACTAGTGTGTGTGACGATGTGAGAGCAAGAAAGTTTTGCAAGAAAGCAAAATCAGCCAATTGGATAGTACCTTTTTATCGTAGCAACAACCACAATCAAATTTTTCCCCCTAAAATAACCGCAATCAATTTTTTTGTTTATTTTACTAAGCAAAAATTTATTCAAGTGACTAGAAAGAATTTTTTGTTATCAAATAGGGCAAAGGCCAAAGAAAAAACAAAACCAAGAAAATAAACTAATATTTCGAAAGATGCAAACCTAAACAATGTCATAAAAAAGGAAGACTTTAAAATTCAATAGGAGGAATCTTTAAAATTTTCACATTTTTGCGTTTCAGAGTGAAACTGAAATTAGCTAGTCAACGTCTCTTGTTGCTTTAGTGCCAAGGTATCAAGCAAATATAGTATCTGGATGTTGAGGGTCATGATACAAATACTTTTGAATCCATATTTTCTTATATGTTGCCGACTTCTGAATGAAAAAGGTAGAGGTCACTAGTCTTGTGAATCTTTCCTCGAAAATGGATTTATTTCCCCAGTTCCATAGGGGTTAACAAGCAGTCACAGAGCTATACACTTTGATATGTTGTTGAAAACCTAATCTCTTCAATCAAAAGAGAAAGGGTAAGTAATAAAACAGGGGGTGCACGTTAACCTGATTTCCTATCTTTTCCCATCATGACACATATACTAGAAAAAAAAATTGTTAGTCGATATGACGATAGTTATATGAATCTAGATAAGGGATGAATGGATTCCCTAAAAATTTTATGCGCGGAAACAGTTTTGAAAAAACTTTGCAACGATTTGACTATTGGAATGGTAATGTGGATACTAGGATGATTAACCTGATTGACGCCCAAGTCATTATTTGCTTGAGAGAGGGAAAAGTATGAAAAGTGTAGTTTTAAGATTATGTGATTGTGTACATGGTGTCGCAGAGGTGCCACACTTATATAAATGTTTTGGGTGAAGGATGACCTTCAGATCATAATATCGTAGGTGATGTCGTTGTGGGACCTTGTTCCATGTTGTGATGAACCTGAATTGCTTAGTATGGGAGACTATGGGAGGCCTTGTTGTCGTTTGCTGGTCTTGAGTTCAGGGTCTTTATGACGTAAGGACCTTGTAACAGATTTGAAAATCATTGGCCGACCTCGTTGTTGTGAAGATGCTTTCCTAACGGTCTTGCATGACAAAAACAGTTGATGGATTGCTCCTGAGTAATAGTTGAAGAGTTCTAGGTAAGGGTAGGCGCAATTTTTATTGTTGTCAGGTTGAAATGATCCTTTATGCTAGGGTTTCGTGCCGCGTGTCCCATGTTTTCTTTGATCGAAGGGATGCGTCTTGTAACAGCTCATTTTTCGCTAGGATTATTTTATTTATTATTTATATGGGTTTATATGTGTTAATTTGCTTGCTTATGTATTTGTCTTGGGATTAGTGGATTTTTAGGCGAGAAGGGTATTTTGGTCATTTTGAAGACCAAGTGTATTTTGCTAATTTGTGGAGTGAGGGTAATCTAGTAATTTTAGAATGAGGATTATTTTAGTATTTTAAGGTGAAGAGTTACTTTTACTAAGTTAGAGGTAACTAGTAGTAATTATTTTTGTGGTAAATAATCAATGTTTTAGCGTGTTTAGCGCGTAGTAACTTTTTAGAATTTAGGTCAAATAACATTTTTGGTCCTTTTAGTTTGACATAATTTTCAAGTTAGTCCTTTAAGTTTCAAAAGTTTCAATTAGGTCATTTTAGTTTGACAGAATTCCCAAATTAGTCCTTTAAGTTTCAAGAGTTTCAAATAGGTCTTTTTAGTTGATAAACTATTTCACCGTTATCCCTACTGTTAGTATCCTTTTAATTGATGCTGGTGTAGCCGTTAAGTTGTTGACTTGGATCAAAATGTTTGTTGCCTTTTAAAAGCTCCAGGGTGTCAAAACTCTACGTTTAATGGTCACAAGTGATCATTTATAGTGCTAGAAATGCAGCTATTTACAACAACAAATGTCTTTATAACACTATTAAACGACATTTATAGTGCTAGAATAATATTTGTGACCATTAAACGTAACGTTTTGACACCCTGAAGCTTTTAAAAGACAACATTTTGATCAAAGTCAACAACTTAACGACTACATCAACATCAATTAATTATTAATTTACAATAGGGGTAATAGTAAAATAGTTTATCAACTAAAAGAACCTATTTGAAACTTTTAAAAGTTAAAGGATTAACTTGGGAATTCTGTCAAACTAAAAGGATTTATTTGAAACTATTGAAACTTAAAGGACTAACTTGAGAATTCTGTCAAACTAAAAGGATCAAACGTGATATTTGGCCTAGAATTTATTAGTAAGAGTTTTGAGCCCATTATAGTTTGTAGTAACTAAGCCCACTAAGGAGGAGTATATATTCATAACTCATAAGAGAACTAAGGTTAGAAAACATTTCATAACAATTGATAAAGTGGCTAGAGAGAGAAGGTGTGAAGATAGAGAGAAGAATAGAAGAGGAAGAACTTGAAAGGGGGAAAGCTAGAGCTAAGGAGTTAGAGGGGAGATTGAAGCCTATATTAGAGCAATTGAAGGTTTAAGGTAAGGGGGATAGTTTTATTTCATCAAATAAGTTATAATCTTCTTTTTCTACTTATGGGTCATAAGTGCTTTTGTGTGAATTATGATTTTTATGATTTTTGATGTTGATTTTTGTGCTCCTAATTGATGTGTAATTATGGGTATGTTCAATTTTATGGAATTGAGGTGTTTATATGTTCAAGTTCATAGTTGATGTTTGAAATAAGTTGTTTTGGTGATTTTTTGCTCACTTGAGTGTAAACCATGAATTTGTAAGTGATTATTGGCCAAACATGTTTTCAAATCACTTGATATATGGTTATATATATTTGTATGTTGTTGGGGTTTGAATTGTTGGTGTTGTTTGAGAAAGATGGATGAAATTGTGAAAATATGAGTTTTTGGTGAAAAATGAGTTTGATGTTGAAATTGTGACGAAACAATGTTATGAATTCGTGTTTGTAAGTGTTTTGATTGCCTTTTGATGTATGTTAACTAATAACGAAGTTTGTTTAACGATTTTGGGTCAATGGGGATCAAAATCAGGGTTGTTGGGAAGATTTTGTGTGAGTTCTCGAGAGGAACCCAAAAATCTGGGTTCCTTGTACTAGTGTAACTCACCTGGCGAGCTAGTCTTCGCCATGGCGAGTTGCTCAGGACATAACCCATGATTTTTGGTGTCCCGGGAAGTTGGGGGTCGTTCCGGACAACCCTAAGTGTTCATTTTGATGTGTTTGACTTCTGCTTTTAACTTGAAAACCTACTGGAACATCAAATAGATTTGATTAAAATGATTTTTTATGAAATTGAAATGAAATTTGGTTGAAAATGGTCAAGAACGTAGAATTTTTCAAAACTTGTTTTTCTCAAGTAAAATTATGGAGTTATGATTTGATTTCTGTAGCAATAGATTTAGAATGATTATGTAAGGTTTATATGAGCTTTAGACTTAGTCATATTTGAAGGTGATTCTCTTTTTGAAAAATGAGAAGAATTTAATGAATTTTTGGAATTACCCGAAATTATGAAACGATGATAACATGAATGTATTACTGTGATGTTATGTGATATGTGAATATGATATGTTGATGCATTTGAACATGAATGCCTTGTTTTGGTGGAATAAATTGGAAGTAAACGATTCTAGAAAAATAGACGAACTTTAATAACATTAAGTATTATGATCTTATAACTTGCAAATAGTTTTGTATTCATGATAAAATGGTGATATAAGGATGAATAAATGTTTGATTGGTAAATTAAATGTTTGTTTTCATGGTGTGGTGAAATATTCGTCTTTATGTGATTTGGTGATTTGTGAAACAATGTGTTTCTTTGTGGTGATAATTGTTGATTGGTGAATATGATGATGACTCTTTATTGATACGACTTGTTGAATTGTGTGGATGCAAATACTTGATGATGCAAATGGTGGTGAATTTATGAAGAATGTAATTTGAGGTGTACTTTACATTGCTTTGGTGAATATATTATATGATAGTGAAAATTGTATAATATAATTTGGGATTTATGCATTGTCGAGTCTTTGCTTGAAGTCCATGCATTCATAGTCATGTTGAGTCTTATGAAGTATGTAAGTGAAGGTGTACTTTTACATTGCTTTGGTGAAATAACATATTGGAGGTGTACTTTACGTTAGGTGTGGATTTAATATGGTAAAATTATATCCGGAATCTAGTTGGTACCACATGCATGTAGAAGTTTCTAGAACATTGCATGCACTTGAAAATTGGTGAAAACGTGTCATACTTGACTATGTGAATTGGTGATTATGTGCATTGGTGAAACTTAGTGAATGATGTGTTATGTGAAAAGGTGAATTTGTGTATGTTTCTTCATTATGCTTGAATGCTTAAAGAATGGTGTTGATGTTAAAATTCATTATTGAATGATATAATGAAGTGTTGTTTATTGATCATTGGAAATGAATATGTCGTTTTATTTTATTTCATTATATATTATTTCTGGAATATAAACTAACCCCTAATGGTCGTTTGGTTGACCGCCTGCCTATTTGTATGAATGGGTAGATGACGTGTATGATTGATCTTCTTTTGCTTGTGAATTGCTTTAGGACTAGCTTTGGAGCTACTTCGTTTATTTTCTTTGGAGTCTTAGTTAGGGCTCTGATTAGGGTGTCGGATCTATGTTATTTACTTATGTCTTTTGAGACTTGTTACACAGTCATATTTTGAGATTTGAGATTTTATTTGGTGATGAATTATGAGCCCTATGGCATGGTTATGGAGAACCGTTCATGTTGTTGAGATAATTTTTGTATGTTTGTCTTCCTTTGCAATGTTTTTTACGAAAACCGGTTATACATGTTTCGAGAATTGAAGGCATAACATCTATACTCTTTAAAAATAATTATTTATTTGCATGTTTTATTGCTTAAGGGGTTTAGGGTGCTATACGACTCATAATGCTTTAGTGTGGTTACCTTTTCGAGGATTGTCCCCTGCCATTGGATCGATCCTTTCAAACTCCGACAGTTATGGGACGTTGATTCCCACTCTTCTTCAACTGTTTATATAGTATGAAGATTTGGGTTTTCAAGAGTTTTCTGACATAATTTTCCTTATTGGGCTTTGTTTCATTCCACATTTTCCCTTTTCATTGCATAGTGCTTTTCTTCCACCATTTACTCATCTTTTCCGATGAAGGGTTTTTCTGATTCATGTAATGTTGTTGGCTCTTCATACGCCAACGCCCTTTATTCCATTGGGTCGTACAGTGAGCCAGATGACAATGTTGAGATGACCCTTTTCTAAAGGGAGGTTCATCACGCTGCCATTGCATCACTTTTCTTCAGCAAGGTACTTCTTCTGACGACGGTGCTCTGGTGCCCTATTTTATTTCTCAATTTTAGGGATGACTCTACCTTTCAAGAAGTGGGTAGGGATTTATAATCTCATTTCGGTCAGGATGTTGACTCTCACAAAGTTGTTTGTTGGATGAATCGTGCTTCCTAGGTCGAGATCAATATTCCTTCACCTTTTCTAGATCTCAGGGCAACATTGGGGTTTTGTCGGCCTCCAACGAGTGTTATTGGGCAGAAGAGCAGATTTGGTTTACCCCTTTTGTTTATAGTAGTCCGGATGAACTGAAGTTGACCTTTAGGCAAATGGGTATTTGGGAGGAAGATTGGGAGGTTAGGGTCCTTGTTAGAGATAAACGTGTATGTAGCCGCTATGAGGCCTGATGTCTCCCAATGTGCGAGGCCTTTTCAGGGAGTTATATGTGGTCCTTCCTTTTAATCCGCTTAAAGCTGCACTTTCGAAAGAATTATATGTTTCCCCATCTCAGTTATACCCTTCCAGTTGGGCGATAATGAAATCCTTCGAAATTTGGTCTGAGTATAAAAACAGTGTTGCGACCTTGCAATTGTTTTGCATTTGTTCCACATTCCTCGACGGTTTATGTTGTCTGGAGAGAAAGGTCGTGGATTGATCAAGTTCCGCCAAGGTCGGATGTTCTTCGAGCTTTATGGGGAGCCCGTGGGTTTCTCTTTGGATAGGTATTTCCTGGTCTATCCATTGAGTAGCCCTACCCACAAAAGTCTTTGTAACCTTATTGAGCTTGGTGACGACGCTTTGGAAGATTTGGTAGCTATGAATGATAGAATGGCCGCTGGGGGAGGGGCCTCATCTTCTACTGGTCATCGGGTGCCGGGATTTTTTATGAAGAATTGTTTCCCAAGTTCTGGGTGAAAGTGCATACTGGTTTTGAAAGCGGGACCTTGTTTCAAAGGATATCGACCTGAGGGCCAATGAGTTGAGGGTGAGGAATGCTCTTTGTGAGATTATGGATGATAAGATTGGAAATGAGTCGAATTAAGTCAAACTCAGGTTCAGCTCAGCTGAACTCTTTAAGAATGAAATCGTCTCGAAACTCAACTCGATTATGCCACAAACTTTTCTTTTAGCTTAAATTTGACTCAACTTAAACTCGATTATGCTAGAAACTTTTCTTTTAGCTTGAATTCGAGTCGACTCAAACTCGTGAACAACTCGGTTCGCCTCGATCGCTCAAATTAAATATACTAAAAGACAAGAAAAACTGTAAAGGTTTTTAAGAGAGACAATTTAAAAGGAAAAAGTCAACCTTAAGTTTATATACACTTTTGCCACAATACATTAATAGATGTATCATTAGGCTACTCTTTTATATACACTTTTGCTTAATATTATGCACCAAGATTCCAATGTGGGACAAATGTTGTTTTCATGCTGCATTTTTTCTTTGACAACTACCCTATAACCTAACTTATGCAAAAAATATGAGTGTCATCATTTGGCTAAACTCTCTTATATTAGCGGAGGTTTACAAACCTTCAAATTTATGGGGTTTCAAACCTCCCTTATATTATCCTATCTATTAAAAAGTTCCCTTAATTAATAGTTGCATTATAGAAAAACAATTTCATAATTGATACAACTTAAAGTTTGTGTCTATATATTATAGTTTATTTT
>Ga0099826_10001316_pt1 | contig 14682 bp, 5 predicted proteins | sample Mtrugardesep15_FD_76830 | JGI IMG/M metagenome (GOLD analysis project Ga0099826, IMG submission 76830) | Root nodule microbial communities of legume samples collected from California, USA - M. trunc garden sep15 | ecosystem: Host-associated > Plants > Roots > Nodule | place: USA: California... | reverse complement strand
CTAAATCCATGGCAAAATCTGCAGGAAATGTGTTTCCTGCGGAATTTGCCCAAAAATCCGCAGGTAAATCCGCAGGAAAAACTAAAAATTCTAGTAATGGCTGGGCTTTCTACAAGGAGAGTTAGAGCTGAGCCTGGGCTAGTGCCCAGGCTAGCTGGAGGGTGGCTCCGCCCCTGCATACATCCACTAACAATGTTTTATTTTTTATATTATTTTTTTTGCTTCACATGATACTTTCGGATACTAAATATAAACACCGTTGTCTTTCAAAAAAAAAATATAACACCTTTGAATTTTAATTCACCACCTTATAAGAGTTTGATTTATTCAGCTAAACTCAAACCCCTTTTTTCCGAAGGATGCTAAACTCAACCCTTGTTGTTGTGTTGGTATCCACTTATACCTTATTATGAACCACAATTTTAGTTTAACAATCCTTCACTTCAGCCAAAACGATTTTTAATTTCTATTTACACAATTTAAAAATTTTAATGTCACCTTAATTTGGTACATGAATAAGGTTGCATCTAATATGAATTTGTAACAAAAAAAAAATCTGATATGAATTTACTTTTTTTAAATAGACAAAATAACAAATAATCATTGAAACTCGCACGCCAAAATAAAGGGGTTGAAGTTCAAACCTCAATCGCGACATCTGATCTAACAATTTCGTTTTTTTCGTTAGTTGAATTAGGTCTTCTAAACGATAGGAAATTTAGTTTGATAAAAATTTTAAAAGTCCTAAATAACCTTTTTAATTTTAATGAACTGTAATAAAACATGTTACGTTTTTTTTTTACGGGATATACTATATTTTGTTCATTATTTTTCTTATTATTAAATTAAATTTATTCTTTCATTGGGCTCTGTCCTCTTCTTGTACCAAAAATAAAATATTCTTTCACTATTGCAATCCTCCATCTTTGAACTTCTCTGTATTAGTCAAACTCAATATTAGCATTTCTTTATTTGTGGTGGTCATGGTTTGGACCTCGAACCTTACATATATTATGGATTATCTCTATCAACTGAGTTTAGCTCACGAGGACAATCAATATTAATATTTGACACCACTCTACGAAGTTTTAGTGATTCAATAAATTCTATTTTAAATCACCGCAAAAAATGTTGATTTTTCATGATCATGCATAGAAGTGCATTGGCTAATCTAAACTTTTCACTATTAAAAAATCATTTTAATTAAATAAATTTTATGTTAAATGGGTTTGAATGTCCTTCTAAAAATAGCTTCAAAACAAAGGTGTTCAAGCATATTTGTACCAAAGCAATATAAGACTCTAAACAAACTTTGAACAGTTTTAATATTCATTCACCTTTACGTCGGGTGTGGATCCGAATCTAATTCTCGCGTTGCAATTCTTAACTCAACTTTGATACCATCTTAAAAAAATTATATTACATCCAATTTGTCTTTATAAAATTGACTTGTATGAAAAGCATTGCAAATTGCAATCCCTTATATAAATACACGATGAGACATTATCTCTTCTAAAATGGACTCTTTTTTTTTGGTGACATTCTAAAATGGACTCTGAACATATTCACAATTTAGATTGATCATGATCAACATACGATCAAATTATTATTATTTTTTGACAGGATACGAACAAATTATTTAATTCAATAATAAAAAATACCATATATTCCTTAAAAAAATAATCTAAATACCATATATTTTAAGCATTGTATAATTTTATTTTTATCATAATAATAAAAAGGTAACCAGTTTGATTTGTGGTCCAGGTATTTTTTTCCTTTTATGAAAACGGTCCAATTATTTTGGTATTAAACAAACTTGATAGACATAATTGAATACTTTTCCATATTCAAAAAGCATGAAGTTGTCTTATTTTTTTTCTGGGGCTAAGCTCCTGGAGTTCATCGAGAAAACTCATTTCTATATATTTATTTTAATAAAGTCAATGCATGTTTCGTCCAAACTATATAAGGAAAAAAAAATATATACGTACGTCATGAAGAAAACTAATTAATTCTCATAGTCTAAATACACAGGGATGACTGGACCAAAAATAATTCAGAAGCTTCTATAGGATAACTGAAGAGAGCTTTCTCTTTTCAACGCTCTTGCTTGTACAAAATCAATCAATCGGGTACATGTCTATGTTTATGCTTACGAACCACATAAAAAAATTGTGGGTACTCACTCATCTTATCTTAGAAATTTTAATAATAGATTTTTTAGATTATAATCAATTGTTTTTTTGTTTTTTTTTACAAATAATTAATTGTGATTTTAAATCAAGGAATAGTGAGGAATTTCAAATTAACCATCAGCATATAAATGTGGACCCACTTGTGTAGCTGAATAGGGAAGTTGGGAGGTTTTTGGAGATGAACAAGTTAGGATTTTGCTCAATTCACATCACAAATTAATTTTTGACACTCAAAATACTTTCAGCGGCAGTTAACCGATGCTCACTTCCAAAAACAATTAAGTGTTGTTGAAAGTAAATGGCAGTTAACTGCCAACGAATATATATTTGTATTTTTGGGATGTCAAAGAGCAATTTGTGAAATGAAAAGAGCAAAATCCAACAAACTAAGGCAAATCATGGGCCTAAAGGGGAATGATAACAATCAGAACCATGACCCAAATCAAGCTAATAAAAATGAAAATTGTTGTTCACACTTCATATAAGGCTGAAAAACACATGTAAAAGACGCAAATGTTTCGGTGGCAGTTAACTACCGAAGCAATGAACCTGCGATAGTTAACTACCAAAGTTTCATCGGTAGTTAACTGTCGATGCTCTATTATAAGAACAGAACAGACATAGGAATTTCAAAAACTTCATTGTTGCGGTTTTGAGATTCTTAGGTGCGATTTTCTCCAAGTTAAAGTCATTCAACGCCAGTTACAAACACAAATCAAGTAAGTGCTTATTATCATATTGCATTGGCTTTTTTTGATTAAATTGTTAGATTTTTTGGATAAATTGACACATAATTAGATTTTGTTGATTTTTTATTTTATGATGTTAGATGTTTATGATTTGATTGATTTGTTATATGTTGATTAGAGTTAATTGATTGAGTTGTGTTAGGAAATGGTAGGAATTGTTAGAAATTGTAAAAATTGTTAGGAATTTGTGGCATAGCTTTTAGGATTAGAGTAAGTTTTGATCCGATGTTTGCATTGTGTAGATATGTCTCAGAAACAGGGCGATGCTGCTCAATTAAAAAAAGAGGGTGAGAAGAAGAAAGCAAATTTGACTGTGACATGGCACAGAATCGAATGTGGTTCCGTTAAAAAAAACAATTTGCCGGTGTACAATCATTCTAGGCTGAGGAGGAGCGGAAGGACTTGTTACTTTGGTCCTCGACCAAAAGCAGGTGCCACAGGGACTGTCAAGGACAACCAAATTGACTTATGTGACGAGGAAAATGATTAAATGTAATGGTTTGTGATCTCTAATTGTGTTTGGATGTTTTTTTGACATGCTGCGTATTTTGGTTTACATTTTGCAACTTTAAATAAAGTTGTGTATTGAATAAATTTGATTAAAGTTGTGTATTGAATAATTTTGATTAAAGTTGTATATTGAAATTTTTTGATTAAAGTTGCGTATTGAACAAATTCGAATAAAGTTGCACAAATACAAAAAATCAATTAAAAAAATACACAATTTTATTTAGTTTTAATTTCATCTACATTACATTACATTCTCCCTAAATATGTGGTATCATCGTGATGTTGGATCTAAGTTTAATTTTTGGAAGTTTACTGAAAATCTTGGCAATGAAGTGTCCTATACTTCGGGTAGAGATTTGCAACTTTCTTTGAAAAGTCAAAAGAATGAAGAGAACGCAAAACATCACATGTATTCTAGCAAATCAACTTTATAGGTTCTTGGCAATGAAGAATCTCTTTCTTTTTTCTTCTCTCTCAATTTTCTCTCTATTCTTCCTTAGCCTCTTTAACTACACAATATACATTTTGCGCAAAATTACATGTGTCACAGGTTGGTAGAAACCATTTCATTAAATTTACTAACGATAAAACGAAACATTCCAACACTCACATCTATGTTCTATATGTTGTTTAGCAATATGCGGTGGTAGCCGCTCTGGGACCGCGGTATTCATAACTGATGATGCCCTAATAGTAATGATTCTTACAACGGCGAGAGTGAGAATTCTGACAATGAGAGTGCTAATTTTGACGGCGAAAGCGAGGTAGATGACACCAATGCTGACACGTACACTTACCATTGGATTTGAAGATTTTAATCAGAAAGCACGACATAACTCAATTTTGTTACTAAATCTATATTCGAAAGATTTGTAGGTTGTTTTTTATAAGATACCAAAACAAATGTTTGTCATTAGTCAATTAATTAAGAAATTTACTCTCACATGTCAATTAGTTAAAATAGAAATTTGTAACACAAATAAGACACGAGAAAAATGTTTTTTCACTTAAAATTTTTATATTTGATTACAGGCCGACCTAATGTATTTTTAGGCCTAAAACAAAATTTAAATAGAGGCCTTTTAATTGCGTTTAGATAAAATAAGACAAAATCAAGAATTTTTTTTTTATAAATTCCCTCAATCGAAAGTAATTATATATGATGTGTGTTAGACACTAATTCAATATGAGTATTTTGTCAGCTAGAAGTTAAACTTTGGTTTGTCACATTATGAGAGTATATTCTCTTTCGCTATACTCAACTTAGTTAGTGTTTGACCTTTTTAATATATATTTGTGTGTGCGCGCGCGCGTGTGTATTGAAAATAATATTTAATATTAGACATTATTTACCAATTGTTAGATATCTTAAAATAACAAAATAATATTGAAATAATACAAATATAAATTAATTTTTTACTTTTACAAGTTTTGATTACACACTACTTGTCTTAATATATTTAAAACAACCGTCATCAAATTAGATTGATAGAAATATGAATGCAAAAAGAATTTAAGGTTCAAATAACCAATAAAATAGATAGCTTTGTAATCAAACTTGCAACATGAAGTATGATCCTCGTTTACATACCACTAGAGCTTTGAGTGAGCATGTTTACAAAATTTGACGTACGAAATTTTTTTAAAGACAAAAATATGAGGCTTAAAAAAATCAGAGCCTAAAACCCTTGCTTTAGTGACGGACCCTTAGGCTGGCCCTGCTCACTACTAGTGTGTCATATTTTTCCAAGAATCTAGAAATGCAGTCCTATTTCTTTCCCATGAAGCATTTCAGACTTATATGGTTCAAAACTCTTATTGCTACATTTAGGTGGTACAAAACTCTTTTGTTTTAGTCTTGATAGGTTGAGAAAGCAACCAAGGAGTCTTAATTATTTTTCTAAAACATGCATAAAGTTACACTATTTTTTATTTGTAAGAATATCAAAATGCATCCTATTTTTTTTCTCAGGAAGCATAATCTCTCTTCACTCAAGTAAGTGTGTTAATAAGAAAGGTGAATAAAAATTCCCTTCAACAAATAAAAAAAGGAAGGTGTATATATTAATCTTTGTAAAAAGGTCAAAATGCGTCCTATCATGACAATTTTTCTAGATGGTGGATTTTGTTAGTGGTGGACATGAATGAATGAATGACAGAGGTATGCTGAGTAAGGCTTCTGTTTTTAAGGTACTCTTGATCAATGTAGCACAAAGAAAGAAACCAAGGAGTCTTAATCATATTTCTAAAACTTGCATAATCTTTTCTAGAAAGACTCCCAACTAGTGTGTCCTATTTTTCCCAAGAATTTTGAAATGTGGTCCTACTTTTTTCCCAGGAAGCATAATCTTTCAAACTTATATTGTTCAGAACTCTTATTGCTACGTATATATGGTACATAGCTCTTTTGTTTTAGTCTTGATAGGTTGAGAAAGCAATAAAGGAGTCTAAATTATTTTTCTAAAACATGCATAAAGTTACATTATTTTTTCTTTGTAAAAATATCAAAATGCATCCTATTTTTTTCTCAGGAAGCATAATCTTTTTTCACTCAAGTAAGTGTGTTAATAAGAAAGGTGAATAAAAATTCCCTTAAAAAAAAGGAAGGTGTATAAATTAATCTCTGTAAAAAGGTCAAAATGCATCCTATCATGAGAATTTTTCTAGATTGTGGATTTTGTTAGCGGTGGACATGAGTGAATGACAGAGGTATGTGGAGTAAGGCTTCTGTTTTTAAGGTACTCTTGGTCAATGTAGCACATAGAAAGAAACCAAGGAGTCTTGTCATATTTCTAAAACTTGCATAATCTTTTCTATAAAGACTCCCTAGTTGATTATCTATTTTTTATATCGATTTCATACAATTTATATCGAGACAAACACTTGTCACAAATAAGTATAAAGCAAAAACATGAAAACACTAGACAATTATTTGTCACCTGTAATGATAAAAAACATATGTGGCAAATTTTTATCACGGATGCATGAAAAACTGGACAAATATTTTTCAATGATTAATATCTAAAAAACAAAGGGACAAATATTTATCATTGTTAGATAAAAAATATTGGTTAGATATTTATCACAGATAATAAAAAAACACGGGACACATGTTTTTCATTGATAAGAAATAAAAAAAAAAAACGTGTCAAATATTTGTCATTGATTTATATAAATAACATTAGTCAAAATTTGTCATTGATAGGTATAAAAACATACGGAACAAATACATGTCGATAATATACACATGAAAAAACAAGAAAAAATGTTATATTTGATAAGCTTTAAAAATACACGGGACAAATGTTGTTTGTTTTCCTAAAAAAAAATGTTTGTTTGTTGAAACATAAGAAAAAACACGAGACAAATATATTTTTTGTACCAAAAAATTAAACAATAATCCCTTAATTATTTCATTAAATTATGAGAAATTTCCTAGGTGTTTGATGAAAAACATGAATTCTACTTTTTTTGTTTTTTAATTTCAATTGTATCGATTTAAGCCTATATTTCATTGCTTCTTCTTTTTTTTTGACAAAAACAAAATGATATTAATTAATTCAAATCGAGATATTACATTATTCAACAGCGCTAAAAACGTAAAGGTCTGCGAACAAACTCACATCATCAAGTTAATAGCATACAACGACATAATGCATACAAAAATATATGATAAAACTAAAGTGACCGGAATATCCATGCCTCCGGGTCTACAACGTTGACGCTCAAATCTTTGGTTGAATAATTGATCTTTCAATATGAATCAAATGAACACCGCAAGAAAACGGAAAATCAAACAACACCGCACAAGACGACGAACAACAAACTAAATGATGAAATCACGAAGAAAAAACTAGATCTATGTGAAAATCACTTATTTAGATTGAAATAGAAAGAAAAAGATGAAGATGGGCGATTTCAGGTCAAAAATTGACTCAAAACCAACCCCCAATAAAAAAACTGAAGGAGAAAACCTAGAGAGGAAAATCTAGAGCTGACTTGTTGGAGAGGGATTGATTTTATTTTTATTATTTGATTTCTTTCTATAACTAATCAAATACATTATTCATTCCATATCACTAAAATTTAACATAACAACAATATCTATATAACAAATTCATGCGATAACACGGATAGTTGACTAGCTTAATTCTATAAAAACTAAAATTTCCATTTTTCACAATTTAAAAAAAAAATTGAAATAACATTTTCATGTTAGAAAATCTTAAAATTCCAGCATTTGTTTTGTTTTCAAATTTTAAACTTTCCAAATGTCTTGAAAATAATAATAAGATGACATTATTGAGAGAAAAAAAATGTGAAGGTGGGGGATTGAGTGAAAGGAAATATTTTAAATTCAAATTAAACCAATAATCGAACTCAAGGACAGTCGTATATTTGGATCTTTTGTGAATTTAAACCAGTCATTACGTCATTGACCCGTGATTTAACCACACAAGTCGTTGACTGATCATTGAATCAGCTCATCTCATTGCATAAGTTACACAAAAAAAAAAAGGAAATTTTTTTCCGGTATTTAAATTTATGGTCCACATAATTTGGACCTTTATAAATATTGGTCCATCATGTACTACAATTTTTCACCATCAGATTCTTCTAACCTGCACACTACTACAATATTTCCTATGCACTTGATTGTGGTTTTCCTTTTCTCTTCAATTTCTTTCCACCACAAACAATCACCCTCCCTCAATTGAGAATTCACTTCCGCCCACAATTCATTTGTCGAATCATATTTGTGGGAATAACTTATGTGAAGATAGAAACCACATCCGGATTTGAAGATTAACCAGAAAACACGACACAACTTAATTTTGTCACTAAATTCTATATTTTAAAGATTTATGAGTTGTTACTTTAAGATCTAAAAGACCCAACTGTCGAATTGTATGAAAACATAAAAGAAAAAAAAAAAGGATACTTCTATTTAGTGTATGTCTTAGGTGGATGGAATGGAAAGATAAAAAATATAGAGACAAAATGATAAATAAGAATATGACAAATGAGTAATAAGAATAAATTATTTGAGAAACGAATCAGTGGTTCACTAAGATGAAAAAACATTATTCTTTTATCCATTTATTTTGTTTTTCTTGTATTTTTTCCGATACAATATATTGTGATTCAACCTCCCTATTGCTAAGTTTTATTTTTTAGAGCGAAGATTCATAAATTTTATCGATTAAAATTTTCCCCAAAGAAAGTTTTGGTGGAATTTAACTTCACTTTTTTTTTTTTTGCTAAAAAAATCTTATTGAAATTCATAATGTTATTTTGTTCAATGATGTTGGATTTCCATGGCCACACATAAGATAATTCATTGCTGGAAGGAGATGAAAGAGACTAACGATTAGAGAGAGCATATTAGTTAGGCGGCGTGTCCCATTGGAGTGCCAACAACGGTGGTGCAAGTAGATATAGATGATAAAGCTTATGTCCGAGCGAAAACATACACATAAAAAACAAATGGACTCACACTTAAAAGGGAGATTATTGAGATATCAAATGTGAGTGAAAATGTCTCATATTGAATGAAAAAACGGATGTTAATGTAATGATCCGTCGGACCCCTCATGACCCAACACTACCGGGTTGCAAGTAGTAAATATGTAAGTAGTATTAAAGATAATTGTTTTATGCTACCTTACACAAGCAATGAGCAATAAACATGAAGTGTTGGTTCATAACTTCTAGACTTGTGTTGACATAAAAAATTTCAGAATCATTAGTTTGATATTTGTTTTGCTTATAGTTCTTTTTACTTGTTTTACTGTCGCATTACACTTGGATTTGGTGTTATGTTGCATATGATTTTCTTAGTTTTCTTTTTGAATATGTTGGATCATATTTGTTTGGAATATATGACTTACATGCATACCCGTTGGTTTTTTGGCATCTCCTGACTTTAAACGAGTGTATAAATTTGACGTTACAATTATTAATCATGTTGGCAACAAATTGCATGAACGATGATGATCAACCAACGTTGAGGATGAATGTGAGTGGTGTTTGACAAAGTTGGGGATCAATTTAAATATCCATAATTTTATGGACTTATTTTAGAGTGTTCTACAAAGTTAGAGACAAACTCAATGATTTATTTGAAGATTAAACAACAAGATAAGACATATATTTTTTTTAAAGGGGTAATAAACATTTTTCTTGTGATTGGCATTCATTGTTTCTCGCGGAAAGTTATTTACATTTAAGTAAATCAAAAGGATTATAGAAGGAAATATATTAGAGGAATCTTGTGATATGTTTAAATCGCTCAAACCATGAAAGTTTAAATTATTCTCGAGGATACTTTCTATGTTTTAGTTCAATAAATTCCTCGTATGTTAAAAAATGTAGTAGAAGATTACGGGAGAACCACAAAGATTACGGGAGAACCACAAAATTAAGTTGATCTTAGAATTTGTGGTTTAACTTAACACAATTCCACATAACTGGTTTATGAGATCAAGACTACCACCACTTATAAATACTTGTTCAAGCAACCCTTAAGGTTGGAGGATGTGGAATTCACCTGGCAACAAGATTCCAACACATGCATCATCATCTATTCATGTATTATTAATTTTAAGCTCATTAGTAATGCTACTAATAATATCTTTTGAACACCTTATCTAATATTCATTAGGAGTGTAAGAGTTCGGTTTAAATTAGTTTTTAGTCAAAAAAATGTCTGAACCGATGAAACCTTCATCGGTTTGGATTGGTTCAGTTTTCACTATTTTTCAAAAAAAAAACAAACCAAACTAATCGGTTTAGTTCGGTTTAGATTGGTTTGGTTGATCGGTTTGTTCAAAAATATAATTAAAAAAAATTCATATTCTTACAAAAGATTTCATAGAATTTCGTATATATATAAACATGTTCTTTTATGTCATTTATACTTATCGGACACTTCAACAACTAATTTTACCAAATACATTATTTTTAAATAAATGGACTTTTAACTTATCAGCTAGCTTATAGCTTTTTGAAGTACCTACGCCGCGCACGCATTGCATCTCTTTCGTTTCTCTGTAGTAGGGTTCCATAAACCCTTCTTCTATATCTCTCTCTGCAACAACAACAACAATGGGTGCTTCACTGCCTCCCAAAGAGGCCAATCTCTTCAAGCTTATTGTTGTAAGCTTTCTTTCTCTCTCGATCCAACTTTATTAACACTCAATTCCACTTCTTTAAACCCTAGATTCTCACCCTATTCTTGGTAACTAACCAAATCTTAATCTTAATTATACTTTAGGATTCTAGCTTCAATTTACTTGTTTTAACTATTCCGGAATTCATTATTTAAGTTATTGGATTGAGTGTTAGATTTTGAGTGGTTTGGAATTTTTGTTATCGGGAGTTTGAACTGATATCAGAATCTGTTATAAATTGAGCTTATTTGATGCCTTAGCATTTGAGTTAAAAGGTATGAGAAATAATTTCGCACTTTAGAATTTTAGTTATAGGCGTAGGACTCAATTTGTAAGGAGTTGACTCAACTGAGAACAAGCTTGCTGAGTCTTGATGTCTGCCCTTACCGTGGCGAGCCTTGGAGCCCAACTCCCTGAAACTATAGCCGATCCCACTTAGTGCGATAAGACTTGGTTAATGCTGTGTTGGTAAATATTCTGCGAATGCAATTGGTGTGGCCACCATTTGATAACGCTGTTTCAGAATGACTGGATGCTTGTTTTTACCAATGTGTGTGTGTGTGTGTGGACTACTAGCTGCTGCGAGTAGTCAAAATAAATTTTGGGAACTGTTACTGACTTAATACAGGCTTAAAACTGAAAAGATGAAAATGATTTGGCATTTTTGTCTCCTTAAGGGACTAGCTGTTTATCGCAGTGGTTTTGAAATTTAGTTTTATGTATGTTAAAATGTCTATTTGTTGCTTAAAGCTTATGCAATTCAAATTTGATTAACTTATCTTTAGTATATATATGTTTGTGAAATGATATTTGATTTTTGAGGCGACAGGTTAATTGTATGATGATGTCATTTGTCCTTGTTCTTATTGTCGCAGAAATCATATGAAACAAAGCAATATAAAAAGGGCCTCAAGGCAGCTGATGCTATTTTGAAAAAATTTCCAAACCATGGAGGTACACATTTTTTTGGCAATTCCTTTTAATGATTTTCTATAGGGTCAGTAGACGTTAAGGTCTGTTAAGTTTGCGAATTTTTTCCTATTTTATTTTCATGTTTTCACTTTTAGTTACGAAATTGTCTCTTTGTTTAAACTTTTGTTATTGTTATTTACACGAATGACACTTTGTTTGAACTTTGTTGAAATAACTCCTTGTCTTGTCTTGTCTTGTCCTGTCTTGTATTTAAAGTTTTGTATTAAAATCAGTAAAAACAAAAACAGAGTTTTTCATTGTTTCTTATATATCAATTATTTCCTATTTTTGAAGTTTTGCATATGAAACAGAATGAGAAAACAAAAAAAATAAGGCTTTCATTGTTTCCTATACAAAACATTGAAAACTAGAAACAATGAAAATACGAACTGGGAATAGAAAACGTTTAATGCTTCCTTCCCAAATTGTTTGAATCATGCAAGAAATGCCCTCCTTTTTACGTGCAACCTCCCCTATTCTATCTCTCTGCTTTCAGGTGTAGCATATGCATATTTGGATTTTTTGGTCATTTATATGTATTTTAATATTTATTTATGTGTCTGTTTGTGTAGAAACTTTATCAATGAAGGGTTTAACATTAAATTGCATGGATCGTAAGTCCGAAGCATATGAACTTGTTCGTCAAGGATTGAAGGTCCGTGTGTTGTATTTTATTTTACTTGGTTTATGAATCTTTAAATCATTGTTTGTCAAGTGATCCGGCTTTTGTTCTGGTACAGAATGACCTTAAAAGTCATGTTTGCTGGCATGTTTTTGGTCTCCTTTATCGGTCAGACAGAGAATACAGGGAGGCAATCAAGTGCTACCGAAATGCACTGAGAATAGATCCTGACAATATTGAAATTCTGCGTGACTTATCACTCTTACAGGTACCATCCTAAATGCATTACTTGCTTTTTTTTTTATAGTGGATATGAATTCAGAAAGTATTTGAACACAACACACACAGTGCAATGGATTTAACTTTACATTGGTCTTTTATGCTGGCATGTACTTGATTCAGAAATCATACTGCCAAGAGTTTGTTTTATTTGTGGATACATCTTCATTTTGTCTTTGGCTTATTTATTAAGTAGATTAGGTTTTGGTCGCAAGTCATACAAAATGTATTACTGAACAAAAAGTGACTAATAGATGGGTTAGAGGTAGCAGTTTTTGTGGACATATGTCTTAAGGTTTTGAACAAATAAATCTGATTAACAATGTGAGCTACCCATAGACGAATGAGAAAATGTAAAATAATGAAGTTTGCAAGGTTTGATGTTTAGAGATCATAGTCCACACACGATTCTCATGTGGTCATTTGAATCTCGATTATCTGCTAGAACTGAAGATGCACAGAGATAATTATAGGTGAGTGACTTAGTTTCATAAACCTGTTATATTGAAGAGTGAGCTCGACTGAAATAGTTTAATGACAAGGAAGCCCACTAGTGAACATTGTAAACTTGATGCTTGAGAGACAACCATCAACCTCTCAATTTTAAATACACAAATACAAGAGTGTCATCTCTTAATTTGAGGCATTGAATAATCTAGATGTAGTTTTTACTTGTATTCATGTAAAAAAGCCAATGTCTATTTTTTATATTTAATACAATCAACCATAGTTTATACATCTCATATACAAATTCGGCCTAGGTTGTCAATCGTAGGACCTCAGATTGAGTGAGTAAAAATATCTACTAGCAAATAGTAGAATTCACATAATTGTAATGATTTCTATAGAGTAAACATTCTTGCCAATAAACTGGCAATCAATCTCTATGTTTTAATTTGCTAACGAAAGACTGGTATTACATGAAATGTGCAAGGTTGCTTGATTGCACTAATGAGACTTCTTGGAATTCTGGTTAGGTCAAACACAATCCTAGAAACATAGATTGACATGAGTTACATTTGGATCGATAGGAGTATTGGTCAACTTTCAATCTCATCCAAATCGTTGGAACATATTTAAAGCATATTTCTTGTAAGATATGACTATACCTGATTTTTATTGAGTTGCTTCTATTCCAGGAAAGTAATGCAGTCACCTTAAGTCAAGAGTTGCTTAAGGTGTTCAATGCCTTCACAATCATCTCACGTTGATAACAATGCCATCTACATAAACAACAAGAATAAATACACTTATTAGGAAAGAATGTAAAAGTCATGCAGTTTTTAAAGGACTATACTAAATCTGCTTAACCATGCTCAAGGGGCAGTGGAAGAGAGCTGATTCACAATTGGGCTCTTTGTGGCAATCCCAAACTATTGGTGGTTTTTCGATACTTACAAAACTCGCTATGATATGACATTTCAAAGAGAGCTCGAGATCAATGTTCAAATGATTTCCAACTTCTAAGGCTAGGGCCTTTGTTTTAAGTATTTAGGGGGTTTTATCAGGCCCAACTAAGCCATCTTTAGAAAACTGATTTTAAGATTAAATCAGATGCATGCGAAACCATTTCTCAGCCTCTAAATCAAATTGCAGAAATAGAAAACTTAAATCCTTTAATTCAAAGACTTGGCTCATGTTAATGTAGTTTGTTTGTTTTTACCAATTTTCATATTTAGTTTTAATCAGCTATAATCATATATTCAAGGAAGGAGATCGGTGGAAGACATCTCAAACAACAAGCCATAATATTACAAGTAAAACCTACATTAGACCTATGGAATATAATTTACTCTTCTTAGCAGATTGAGTTGCAAACACATGTATATTCTTGCACACAAAAAACTAACTAATGTTAAAGCTTATTGGATCTAGAACCTGTCATGTGTCAATTACACTTCCTTTCTTTGTACCAAAAGAGAAGAGTTTGATGTCATTATAGTCTTCAAAAGGGGTGAGTGCTGTCCATTATCCCAAGCAGGGTACATCAAATGTCTAACTCTTCAATAAAGCAAAAATTTGAGAGCTTTTCCTAGGAATATCCTACATTATAATAAGATTTGTGTTGCTAATTTTCATACAGCTCACCATCAACTGTGAACAAACAACAGAGCGTTTATTTGCTCCACAGTTGATGGTGAGCTGTATGAAAATTAGCAACACAAATCTTATTATAATGT
>Ga0099826_10001315_pt1 | contig 14682 bp, 7 predicted proteins | sample Mtrugardesep15_FD_76830 | JGI IMG/M metagenome (GOLD analysis project Ga0099826, IMG submission 76830) | Root nodule microbial communities of legume samples collected from California, USA - M. trunc garden sep15 | ecosystem: Host-associated > Plants > Roots > Nodule | place: USA: California... | reverse complement strand
CATCTTCGCCTTCCCTATAAATTCCACATAATTAAATAATTAGAAAGACAAAATTTAACCATAGTCAATATACTAGAGAAAACCACACTATATATTAGGTCATAAAAAATTAATTAATTAATTATCATATTTATTTTGCCAGATATATTAATTTTCTTTGAGAAAATGAGGATTTATGAAATAAAATAAAATTTTGTATATACTATACTAAACCTTAACCATATCACAAGAAAGATGAAAGTCATATATTGTGGAAAAACAAAATAGATTAGTTATGATACAATCATTTTTTCCGTCACTAATTATATTTTTGATAGTATGAAGAAATTGGTGTGTTTATGAGTTAGCTGCTGAATTTGTTGTAGCTAAATAGTAAAATCTTGAAAAAACCCTAGTTTTTTGTTATTATAAAACATGAATGAAAGGAAAAGTAAATTAAGTAGAAGAATTATTAAACAAATATTTAGTATCGATATGGATCTATTATTGTTCTTGATAAATGAAAAAAAGGGCAAAATCAAATAGATCAAGTGAATCTTAAATTAAACAAAAGATCGATACTTAAAATTTTACCTGGAAGCTCCCATGGCTCGCATTTGTTGAGATCTACATCACCTATTGCTTTGCATGTAAAATTTACAGAATCTGAAATCTTGTTTACAAGATAGTAAGTGATGAGTTCTTCATCGGTAGGATGAAATCGAAATCCGGGAGGTAGGGTTTCCTCTTTCTCACGATTTCCTTCCATTTCCATATTATTCCTTTCTTTGCTAACAACTTCTTTGTCCTTCTGGAATAACACACAAAAATTGTCATGATGTAGAAATAGTTGTTGTTTTATGTGCGAGCTTCAAAATTGTCCAAATTTAAAAGCATGTATAAAGTGTTAAGAAAATTAAATATAGGGTTTTATAAATTTTTCAAACAATAAAAGCTATGTGCGAAAGTTTGTTTGATTGATGATGACTTTGCTTACTTGCATGGAGAGACAAACTTTTTCTTTGGTTTAAGTTTTGTTGATTTATAGGAGCTACCTTATTTGGAAGAAACACTAGACTTGAGGGTAACTGCAAATTGAGTTGAAGTATAAAGGAGATAGATCTTTCTAGTTAGTAATCACCATGCATGATATGTTGAAGAATTTATATTTAAGTACAAAGTCATTGAAGAAAACAAGGTCAAGTGTGTTTGTGAAGTTTTCACCAAATGTGGGTCTTTACCTTCAAGTTGAGTCGTACAGCTGTAATTTCCAAGAAGATACCTAGCGAATTGAGTTGTTTATTTTATTTTTAAGATAGTAAAGATTTTGTCAAGTTTTTCATTTTTAACCATAGTTCTTGCCCATATTAACCAACATGCTTTAGTCACAAAAAATCAAAATAAAAAATCCAACATGCTGTGAACAATTAATGAAATAGGTAAAAGCTCAAAGTTAGGGGTTCATTTCTAGACTTACGTAGAAATTTATTAGAGTTTGAAGATGTCAACTTCTTAAATAAATATCAATATAATCGTCAAATGATAAGTTTCAAGCTTCAACTAAAGGATACTCGAAATTCACTCAAAAAGGTTATTTGTTTTGATTATATTTGACCACGCAGCTTGTTAACGCATTTTTTATTTTATGAATTTAATCAGTATATTTTATCAGTATACAATTATTTTACACATGCATCTAATGATATGTTGTCACATCAATAATGATTATAAAAACACGTGAATTGTCATATTTATTAATTGCATGCATGTGTAAAATATTTTTGTTTTTTTTTTGAGAGAGAATGTGTAAAATAATTGTACATAGCAAAATATACTAATTAAACTCTTCTCTTATTTACTTTTGAAGTATAATTTATATAGTATGTATTTATGCTTCTATATATTCATGTACATATATAACAAATATTTTACAAAAAAAAGTCATTAATTTAGTCTTTGATGTATCACTATCACTCAAATGGATTACCAAACCATCACAAGGCTTGTTAGGAGGAATGTAAATAATTTGGAATGCTGATTTTTTTACTGTTATAAATCTAGATTTTTTGGAGAAGGATACCTAAGTTTTTGTGTTGAGAAGAAAGGAATTTTTATTTTTATTTTGACAAGTTGAGAAGAAAGGAAATGTGTACTATATTTTCAATATTTTTACTCGCTTGGTTGCTGAAAAAAGGAAATTATGCGAAGAATATTAGACTTAAAAAAAGTGATAAGAGAAGTGATTTCAACTGTGTAATGGCTAAAGCAATAAGGGGTGTTGGTAGTGCATCGACTTTGTAATAACAATAACAAACACTAAATGAACTACTTCACCTCGAACCCATGTTAAAATGTTATCTTGAGAACAATTTTTTTATGAATGTGATCTTTTACAAATTCAAAAGACTCAACAATCGGTTGAGCAATGTAAATTTTCTCAAATCATCAGGATGAGACGAGAGATCCTTCATATCTAAAAAAAATATCGTCATCATGAGGAAATGATTAAACCCTAAAAATAGCATCCGAATTGGCCAATACCGACAGGTTTTCATAATGTCCAAATTGTACAATCGGAATGCTTTTTTTATCGAGTCATTTGGTATTTATCATGGCCTGGTGTTGGTCATCAACAACTATATTCAATAGGTTATTTATGAAAGAGATTCTTTGGTAATCCTCTATCTTGTTAACATTCACATTATTCACATATGCATGCATATCCTTTGTCGGTGAAGTTTTTTTGTTCAAAAGAAGATAATCCTAACATTTATTTTCAACACGCGCTTAAAAAGAGCAACTACTGCACATATTTCTTGATCGAGCTTAGACACTTTTCAAAGCTAGGTGTGAACTTTTGGTGGACTTTTCCACAAGATTTTGAGACAGGCTTGATGTCCTAGACTGAGTTAGTGTTTATTTTCCTTCTTTTTCCTTTGTCATTCAACCAAAAAAAAATCTATTTAAATTTTACCACACTTAAACTAAATTAAAATACTTTTAAATACAACAAATAAAATAATGGATTGGTTCAAATGGTAAGGGACTTGGCACCCTTAAGCATCTCCTCATGAAATATAGAAATATCCAACTGGGAGGGAAGAACCCATCTTGTGTGCACCACAGGATCTCCGATGGAGATTAGTCACTATTATGCGGTTATTGAAACTTCGTATCAATATCATGTAATCCATAAAAAAATTGTTTTAAACTATATTTGAAAAAAAAAAATCATATTTTCCTTTCATTTAAACGAATTTGTGGGTTTATAATCACAAACCTGTTGTTGCACTATTTGACTAGATTGGTTTGAGTTCAACACAATCTATAAAACCTCGTAAACCAAAAGTATTAAGGGTAAAGTTACCTTTATATTTTTATATTTTTTAGGGAAAGTACCTTCATATGTTTAAAGGGTGAGTTTACTCGTTGGAAGTTTTTATAATACATTCAAAAATTGAAGGGTTTCGATATATTTGTTCTCTAAATCAATTGCAATCATTTTTATAAATTAAGTTGTTATTTATCAACTTTTATATTTTAGAAAATAACATTTTATTAGAAAAAAAAATTCAGAAGAAAAAAAAAATCGCCAACAACTTTAGTAAATAATATTTTCCCTCAAAAAAAAAATTTAGTAAATAATATTTAGCTATTATAACTTTTTAAATAATAGAAAATATTTTTCCAAAAAGACGAAATGAGGCATTAAGCCCTTTGATGGTTGATTTATTCAATTTTTCTTTTCTGAGTAAATTGTTGATTTATTCAATGGTAGGTTAGTTAGTATCAGAAAATACCCACGGTTTTATGGCATTTGATTTATCAAAGCATATACTGAATTTTGGAGCTTAAAAAATGTTCCGTACGCATATGAATCATAATTAATTGCTTACTTTTCTTGCACTTCGAAAAATCTAATCTTGTCTGCGTTGTGTTTACATTTTCTGAAACATAATTCAAAAATAGTAATTTAGATTTTATGAGGGAATGACTAATTAATGGTTTATATGCCGGGTGACATGGGATATGTTTCTTGCGGAGACAATTAAAGAGATGTTACAAGTTCCATCATGAAACTTAGTTTTTTTTTTTTTAAGACGACGAAGGCGTAGAAGGCACACCATGGAGGGCGGCTGCGACGCTTCGTAAAGGAGGTGATGTACCTATAAATATTTTGATGTTCAAATTAGTATTTGATTGAATAGGGTGGGAGGTTTATCACAATAGAATGTGTTCCTTACTTTTGATATATTTATCCTCTTAAAGCGAGGTTTAAAGTGAATTCAAGTAAATTTCATTGAAGTTGTTCAATGATTTTTGGCGTTATTCACAAATCACTGCATAACGTCAATTATGCGGTGATTGATTGTTTAGAAAGTACACATCTGTAGACCGACGGTTCCATATTATATGTGTGCCTTCTAAGCCAAGTCTATTTGGATTGGACCTAGTCCATAACAATAATGAACGTATGTAGTTATGGTCTCTAAATTAAAAGTATAATATAATTAACAGTATAGTCATTTTGGATGTATTTCATGTTTGGTTAATTGAGAGATTATTTCATTTCAAGGATTACTCTCTTTCGTAAATGCACACACTTGATGCAAAAAATTAGTAGAAAGCTAGCTCATCCAACTCTCAATTCTTCTTTTATTTATTTGTTTGATTCGACGTTTTTGAATATTTTCCTTGGTTCAAACTTGAACTATTGGTCTGCTCTAGAAATTTCAAGGCCCAAACGAAACTATAGGAAATAAAAAGGCAACGAAACTATGGAGAAATAATAAGGCAAAAGAAAATGACAGTTGCCCAATAGCACCTCAAATTTGGTTCGGATTGGATCGTAACTCATTAATCGACTGTTTTTATGTGTAAAATATAATTATATCATAACTTTTGACCGCTTCTTTCAACAAGGTGAACAATTTTGAGTTGTCTTTTAAACAACCATCGAAGAAAATTACTCCAATTACTCTCTTCTCAGTAAGAGTTTAATTTATTTGAAACCTTGGCTATATCAACACACAATCAAACACAAGTAATTGTAATTTTATAAAGAGCTCATCCCACCACCCAAATTAGTACAATAACAAATTTTATATGCATACTTCCAATATTAAATCAATAATTTTAAAAGAACACTAACATCACACGCTTTAACACACTCATATATTTCAACACAGTCTTTCATCAGTTAAAATTGATATAGATCATACAAAATTCATATTGGACCAGCATAATTTGGTGGGAGCCACATAAATTTCAACTGATAAAAAGAAAATATATTGGATATATGTTCCTAGCATTATTCATAATAAGTTGGTTCATGTTGTTCAATGAGCAACACATTGTTACTAGATTAGTGATCCACTCATGTGCATCTCAACTAAATTGATGGATGGTCCAAGTTTTAAAATAAAATCTATCATTTTAATTTGTATGAATTGTTATCCTTTAGATATGGTGATTTACATAAATACTTTTGTGGTCGATTTTGTTGGGTTGGAAATAAGAGTTTTTTGTGGTGGAGAGACATGATGAAAAATGATGTGGGGTGTGACACTACTTATAGGTGGTTTCATGATGGGTATTAGAATCTGCAAGAAAGATATTTACATATTCTAATAATATGGTTACAAGAAGATTGAAAAATGGACAGAGTGTTTTATTTTGGCTTGATAGGTAGGTTGGTAGATTACATTTGAAGGATGCATTTCCTAGATTGTTCTTTGTTAGTGTTAAAGAGGATAGAGTGGCGGATATGGGTAGTCGGGTAAGTGGTCAGTGGGTGCGGAGTTGGCGGTGGAAGAGGCCGTTGTTTGTATGGGAAGAAGAAGTTTTCAATGAATTGGAAGCTACCCTTGGTGGTGTTGGACATAATTTAGAAGGTAGTGATGGAGTGGATTTGGTTGTTGAACAATGTTGAGGGGTTCTCGGTTAGTTCTTGTTTTAAACACTTGGTTTTGCTTTTATATGTTCAATCTAGTGATTTGGTTTTCATAAAAGGCTTTGAAAAATGTATGGAAAATTGATGTTCCTTCTAAGGCCAAAGTTATGGTTTGGAAATTACTTCAAGGGAGACTAGCATCTAAAGATGCTTTGGCTAGAAGAGGGGTAATGTCTACCATTATATGTCTTGTGTTTTTTGCTCATAATGTATGGTCAACGATAAATAATTGGTTGGGTTTAAATTAAAGTGTAAATTGTAATGATGGTGTTCAACATCTCTTTTATGTGATGGAACTTAATCTTGAATGAGCGCTTGAAGATAAATCATTTCCTTATTCCGGTGGTCATCATTTTGTGTTTTTAGTTGCTCGGAACAATGTTATTTTTTAAGAAGGGGTTATGGATTGCAATTCGATAATCTCTCAAATTAAAATGGTGTCTTGGAAATGGTTTGTTGGTAGAGTTTGTAGGAAATCTAATTTGGTTGTATTCTAATTGGGTTAATTGTCATTTGGGTGTCTATCTAGTTGCTAGTTCAAACTTCAAGATAAATTATATATGCATTTTGAGATGTAATTTAGGTTTGAGCATCGCTTATACTCTTGCTTTAATATAATTTTTCTTTTGCTTGTAAAAAATTAAGTAATTCCGTGGCGGTTTGAGATGAAACAGCTAAACTTGTTTTTGTTAAAACATGTTGAAAATTGACTCAAAATTTGAGGTGAAGTTCTGGAAAAAAAAATCATAGCACGATTTTGGATACATTGTAGTATTGTACTGGCGTACTAATTGCAATTCGTGACACTTGACAAGAAAATCGTGGCACGATTTGTCTGGATAAACTCTATATAAAGGCTTCATTCATCATTTTTTTTGGGTATGTAACCAAAGGATGAAACTTTTAGGGAAACTTAGAGGTTAAGAGTTGAGTGTCATTGGGTGAGATTCTTGGATTGTGAAACATTTGTAAATATCTTGGATGAGTGAAATCATTGAGTCTTTTGTTTATGGGAAGAGATTGGGAAATGTGTTGAAATTAGGTTTGTTCTTTGAGAGCTTGTTGAAGTTGATTTCTTGTAACATTTTTGTATCTCTTTGTAAAGAACTCATTGATAGTGAAATGGAGAGAACTCTCTCCCATATAGTAGGTCATTGTTGGACCGAAGTGGGTAAACATTTCTTGATGTGTTTGTTTCTCTTCTCTTTTTATCCTTTGTTTGTGGTTTTGTGCTTTTCATTTCATTCTTAGATTAGATCTAAATTTGTTATCATTGTTGTTGTTTTAGGCTACTTTAATATTGGTTATTACTTCTTTTTTGCTCAATACATCTAAGTTTATTGGCGTGATTTTAAGTTCGAATTCACAACAAAACATAATGTAAGTATTGATATTTTTTATGTTAACCCTCTGGTTTTTCAAGAATTTAGTCTTTGGTAATTATGAATTCAATCATAAGATAAGTATAATCTAACCAAAAATTATTCCACTCAAAATTCAAATTCAAATTTTCTCAAATGATTCGTCCCTGAGCTAATTAACTTCTTAAACTCATTCACTTGATTGTTGTAAGTATTGATTTTGTGTTCGATGGCTATCATTATTTGGATATAATATTAATTAGTTGTTGGTGTTTGCTTCAACACTGAGTGTCCATATACATAAACAATAACACAAAACGATTCTAGAAGCATAGGAAGACAAATGCATGAACGGGTGTTGCCTACTTGTTCTTCACTTCAAAGATTAATATTTGACCAATATGTTCCTTATTAATAAAACTGTAAAGCTTCATGCATACTCTATTCTTATTCTCATGAGAACAATAGTAATTAAATTACTACTACTTATTTGGGTAAGAGTTTTTTAAATCAAACATTTTGTCCGTCTATATACTCTCTGTTGAACTGGATTTATAATATATAATTTTGGTTGCACAATTTCCTTACCAGTTTGGAATTATATTGCTTTTTCATAATATTAATTTATTCAATAGTTAACACGAGGTACTAAAGTTCGTAATATGATCACAAAAACGGATTTTGTTATATGGCGATACCTTGTCATGTTGTAATTGGAATTTTGCAAGAGTTAGGTTAACCTATACAATCAATCGTTAATAACCATGCTAGACTTTTGGTCCGTGCGACGCACGGGTCTTCTCGACTATAATAGAGATCAATAAATAATTTTTAACCCGTAAGATTATGGGTCGATCAATAAACGCGAATTAGATTATTAGAGATACAATATTACAATCAAATTATAATAAAAAAATTAAAAAGAAAAAAGATAAAAAGAGTACAAAATTATATTGTTGCACGAGTCAATTTTATTTATTACTTTTATAGTTAAACATAAAAAATTAATGCACTTCATGGTTCATAACAAATTATTTATGGTAGATGAGTTTGCATGAAAATTAGGGTATTCTGTTTGTAAATGTATTAAATAAGTGTACAACAACTTGTCAAAAAAAAATCTACAGAAACAATAGGTTAAGTTGCTGGAGACTTAATAAAATTAATAAATAATAAGGATAATGATTAAGATATCTATTAAATTTTTGCTTTGAAAAATATTCACGGTTATTAAAGAGAGAAATGAAATATATATATATATATATATATGATGCAAATTTAGAGCCAAAATTTTAGGATAGAGTTGTTGCAAACCTAACAAGGGATTAGTGAAAAGAAAAAATTATGTTAAGACTTAACAGAATTCATAAATAAAGATATCATATACTAAGATTACTTATCCATTGAGTAGAAGAAAATTTCATTTAAATAGTTAACTATTTTAAAACCAATGTATTCTCGCGTACAGCTGCATATGTGGAGACTAATTCATCGAAATAAAGTTACGTTTAAGAGATTAACCTATCTAAACATATATTTTTCCATACACACAAGATATGGATGGAATCTTAAACCAAATAGTTTAGGGTACAAACATCTTACATCATACTATTTGATAAATATTTGATATCTACTTTTTATTTTCGTGACATTGTCTTCTATGCATTATTATCTTGTCAAAAAACAAATTGTACGATGCCATCTGTTTGGAAACTGTTATATGTTTTCATTGAAGTATACAAATCAAGGTTATTGAAATGATAGGACATCAATCTTTTTCATCGTAGTAATAAAATATTTATCTCATAATGTTACATTTGATTTCTTCATTAAATTAATATATTAATAAGATCTAATTGCCAAATTTATACAATAGACGTGTCTTTTGATTTCTTTCACCATCAAGATTAATTGAGATTGTGTTTCCTACAACGACTATTTGATTTTAATGGTGAAGTAGTTGAAATGCAGTCGTCACTAGGAAGCAAACAAGAGCCCTAACTCTAAATTGCTAAAAAGTCATGCTTGTTGTGCTACTTGTCTAACACTTCAAATTTAAATTAAAAAAAATACAATAGTGTTGGAAAAGTTACAGTTAGGATGCAAAAATAAGGTAAGGGTTAATGTGTGTGATGTGGCTATCAACGTTTTTGTTTCATCGTAGGGTACATTATAACATAATTTAACACTCATTCCCACCGTTTACTCGTGCTGATTTTTTATTGCGACATGACATAAAAAAATACAATAGTGCTGGAAAAGTTACAGTAGGGTTGTGAGGGGTATTTAGAAGAAGGAAATTGTCTTCTCCATTTTTGTTTTTGTTCATTCACCAATCTAAAAAATGTTCAACCTAAATTATCTCGCATTGTTAAGGCAATGAGCAATTTTAAAAAGAATGAACAATTTTGAAAGGGAGAAGATCAATATCCTTAAAAGAATGGCACGCTAGGCCACCCTCCCCACTCCCCTTGTGCGTGTGTGTGGCCGCTAGGCTACTGGTCTATTAAAACAAAAAGGTTCTTCAATTGAGAGAACAAAATCTGGAGGACGCAGAGTGATGGTCTTTTACTTTTCACAAGCATGGATAAGAATCAAGAATTAAGGGAGCAAACACTATAAACTTTTTCTTGAGATTTATCAATCCTAACATAGTGTAGCAAGTGCTTATATGCACCTAGATGTAACAACAATTCTGGACTTGCTTTGAACATGAAGATGATGAACTTTAATCGAGTTTTTTACAATAAAAAATGAATGAAAAAATAAAATATTTTACCAAAGGGTCTAGTTGGTCATGCCATGTATGCGGCTTAACAACACGTCAGCACCATAATATATCACACATCAGTTTTTAATGGAAAAAAAAAAAAATTAGAAAGATAATGGTGCAAACATTTTGAAACATGAACCATTTTGGTCACACAAAAAGACTAATTTGTTTCAATAAAATAAACTGCAAGAAGGTTTTTGTCGTTTTTTATGAGCCCGATAAGCAAACATTCTTAGTAAAGAAAGACTTAAAGAAGTCATTTCTACCTTTCTCCAATTCTATTTTTTTTCCTAGCGGTTGCTACTGCCGAGTGGTTAATGAGCTCCGCTAAAAGAACAAATTGTTCTGAAAAACTCTAGTAACTAATAATTGAATAACTAATAAATACATTCTTTTTATAAAACAGCAAATATAATGTTTAACATTGTAGCAAAGCAGGCACATGTAGCAGTGCAGTCTGCTATAGCCTTGTTTCATAAATAAACTGTAGTTATAGATTGTAGACTTATTTTCAGACTATAAAATGACTGAAGTGTATTGTTTTTCTTTTTTTTGGACAGTGACATGAAGTATATTGTTGGTGGGAACACTTTTGAAAGTATTTTCAGATTGTTACATAGTCATGGACAGATAGACATATAGACGTTCAATCTTGACCAAAAGCTGGGACCGATATACCGGTAAATTATGGAATCAAAATGATAGGCTAGCGCGAGGAGACAAAGCCAACAGACAGACGCCAAGAAATCCATATTACTTTTTGATTGAAAGTTAAACTAGTGAGACAAAAAACAAAAGAAAACTTATAAAGTTTTGTGAATCATGAATTGTCTTTTCCAGCTGCATGCTTGCATGGTATCTGTTGGTTTTGATTCTTTAGCTCATCACCAGCCACCAAAAAGTATGCAGTGTGCCTGAAAAACAAGAGCATTGCGATGTTAATTGTTATCACATGTAACCATTTAGCTGGAAGTTTCATTTTCAGTAAGAAAATAAACCTGAAGAAGTTCATCATTTTGATCTTTGAGTCATCATCTATATCTGGAGTAGCGTCCAATGCTAGTTGCATGTGATGTAACCACCTCTCTGCAGCTTGATGTGTGACTGGAAATGGTCGATGTCGACCAATTAGAGCAGGGTGACCTGCCATGTATCAAGGAAGGAACAAAGGTTCAACGTTCAAACTTCAGAAGTCAGTTGATGAATAGAAGCAGCAAGTTTCAACCAGGATGAATGAGACCAATACACAAACTTTTGAACATCGGTCATTTTGTCTTTTTATGCATGTCATTCAGTTTCAATTATTTATTTTCCAACAATCTGCTTTCGACCCGAAAAAAAGATTCAAGCATCCTTTTAAAATAGGACAGAGAACAAATGTGATTAATGGATGGAATTACAAACGATTATTACAGAAACTTCACAATCATGTAAACGTTTTTATCAGTATCTCAGTTAACATACTGCTACACCCTATATGGTGTAGCTTTATTCATAATGGATTTGGATACTGACTTTTCTCTAGTAATAGGACATGGTATTAGTTTGGAATAACTTATAGAAGCTTCTCAATTAAGATAAGTTAATGTTTCTTTACATACAAAAAAGTTCAGAGTTGTGACTGTTCATAGAAAAGTTAAATGAGAGTTGTTTTAATTTATACTAGAAGCTGTTAAAACTAGATGATTCTTTTAACGGAAATGCTTATGGTTACGGGATGTAAAAAAATGAAACGCACAAAAGAATTGTGCACCGTTGATTTTCACAAAACACGTGCCTGATTTCCATTAAAGACTGACATCCTAATATTTAGCTTATCCAAACCCATTCTTGCTTTTCTTGTGCCAATTCTTTCGTAATTTTTAGCACTACTCTTCTTTAAAGTGAGTATTTGTAGAGAAGATTATCCAAACTCACTTATTATAAAGAAAAGGACATCTTATCACTCAAAAACCCACCACAAGTCCACAACTGATGGGGGATCCACTAGTAGTTATAGTTATTGACAATTGCTAGGGTGATCCACTAGTAGTTATAGTTATTGGCAATTCCTAGGGTGGGGAGTGTCCCATGTGATCTACAGTGGACTAATGTTTGAAAATTGTTCAAAACTTTGACGACAACCAACATCGTCAACTTTAAGTAGAAGTTCAGAATCATCCATGTCTTTATAACTTTTTCAAACATTGATCCATTGTTGACTAAATGAGACACTTCCCCATTCAAGAAGCCGCCGTAGTTATCACAAACTGAGTATTTCTCTCTAATAAGTTTGTGGGCACTAAAGTTTTTTTTTCGCGGTCACTAAAGTTTGTTTTACATAACTTCATAATATGACAGCGAACTTCACTAAAACAGTCCGCATTTGACATATTCTCTGGCTTACTCTTTGATAACTGCACTAACCAGAGCAACTTCTTGACACATCTCTACACATTTTGCTAAGCAAACATCATTTGAGGATAGCTATAGGCTATAGCATAGGTTTTGAAACTACTAATTGGCATCCCATCAGCAAAGATATTTTATACAGAAAGAAACAACATCATCAATTGGCATTATACAATGATATCTCATTCATTCTTCCCATCAAGAACAATTCGTTTAAGACTTACGTAATACAGTAGTCAAACTCGGTCAAATAAACTTCTGGTTCAAAGACTGGCACTATCACCCAACACTACAGTAACGACTTACGATACAGACCGTACAGTGCATGTCTAAAGTATAAGGGCACGTTCATCCTCATCCTAACGAGTGTGACGGTGACCTAATTGGCACTTGTCGATAGTAGAAGCTCATGGTCTCATCCTAACAAGTGGGATGGTGACCTAATTGGTACCAATGCCTCAAAAGTCAACTCATTTCTTTTGTATTTTTCTAGCCAGCACTGATGAAGTAACCGTTGAACTCATGAGAACAAAGATGACCATGAGCTTCTGCTTCCAAGGTCCAACATCGATCGTACTTGGTATCTCTGATATTTCAAATGATTTTTAAATGTTGGTCCACTATAGACTATTTATCAAACTAATGCACCGTAGAATCAGGTGTCAATTTAGTCCCAAAAATTATATCAATGTAATAGAAAATTTTCAATTTCAAGATCATTCTAGAATTTCAATATTTAAATAATCAAATTGACCAGCTATGCAATTTCAAACACTAAATTAGTGATCCACTTCTTCAAAACCATACAAATTTCAATACAAGCGTGGTCAATTTCAAACTATAGAAAGTACTTTTAACCATTAGAAATATTTAGATCCTGTCTCAAATACAACAAAAGTATAATATAAGCTATGAAGCACATACACAGACACCCAACACAGTCATTAACACGTCAACACCGATAGTAATTTGAGAAAATGACATAATGTAATCACATTTGTCGGTGCAAGACACTGACACCTGTCAGACACCAAACATGCCTTCTATCATAAGTGTTAGTGTCAACCTCAAATATAAAAATAGTATGATAAGCTATGAAGTACGGAGGATACAGACACCAACACATCGACACGAATAATAATTTGAGAAAATGACACTGATTCGTGTCATACACAGAACACGCATTCTATCAGAAGTGACAAAAAAAAATACCTCTTCTCTGAGAAAAAAGCGGAGGCCCTCCCATTCTTTGCACAAAGAATTCATACTGATTCTGAATAGCTTCTTCTTTCTTAGAATTTGCAAATATGGAACGAAACCATTCTTCTTCTTCATCATCATAAACCCTTCCAAACAAATCATTATTATTTTTGCAATTAATTAATATACATTTGTACTAAAATTGAACAGAGATTGATTGATTGATACCTATTGTAGAAATTGGTGGAGAGGTTGATGAAGGTTTGAAGACCAAGTTTCTGGAAGAGATTGGTTTCATCAATGGAGAAAGCTTCATCTGTTGAAACTCCGCTCCATTCTGAAGCTTTCTGTTGAAGACTCTGCATCGTTAAAACGACACTGTGTTTTGAATAAAACGGCGACGAGAGTGTGTGATTATTTATAGGGATTGTGGTGTTCGCGTGGATTGCACGAGACAGAGAGAGAGAGAATTTATTTCATACTGTGGGCGCTGATTCTGTTTTGCTTTGCTTTGAGAAATGACTGTTTACACATTTTCAACCCATTGGTCAATGGTCACTCACAATTTTTTATATTTTTGTTTTGTGTGAAGGATGATAAATTAAGGGCATCTCCATTCTCCTCCACTACAGTCTACAATAACTCAAAAATAAAATTGTTAACTTGTTATTTTTATAAATATAGGTGGAGACTTTTATATGTGAACTTGATTTTTCACAAGAGTGTCTGAGTTTCTTTTCTTCTTACTATTTTCACTTGTTAGATATCACAAATTGCTCACAATATATAAAATCCAAAGGGAAAAATCAAGATGTTAGTATTAAATTAATACCTCAAGAGGAAAAGGATATGGGATTTAACACTCTCTTTAGTGTTGAAAGTGAGGAAAAAAAATTGAATTTGAAATTAATCAATTAATTAAAAAGAATACATTCATATATACATACTATGTTTTTACATCTTTTAATCATAAATAAACTAATTCAACAAATGTCTTCGTGGTAAGATCCTAGATGGATCAGCAT
>Ga0099826_10001314_pt1 | contig 14688 bp, 6 predicted proteins | sample Mtrugardesep15_FD_76830 | JGI IMG/M metagenome (GOLD analysis project Ga0099826, IMG submission 76830) | Root nodule microbial communities of legume samples collected from California, USA - M. trunc garden sep15 | ecosystem: Host-associated > Plants > Roots > Nodule | place: USA: California... | reverse complement strand
TTTAGTTTAAGTCAAAAAAGAGGGGGAAAAAACGCAAAAAAAAAAAAAAAACAAAAAAAAAAAAAAAAACAAAAAAAAAAGTATAAAAAAAGATCACATCAATGTAAAAAAAAAACCGTAAAAAAAAAGAAAAGGTTAGATACTAGAAAAACAGAAATGACATAAAAAAAAAAAATCAGAAATGAAAAAAAATCGAAAATGACTCATGAGGAATCCAACTCCTAGTAACACAACAGTTGTAGCAGGCACTAAAACGACGTCGTATTGATTGATTTATTCATAACCGCGCTCTAACTATAACATGCGCACGTCTCTTAACATGCGCACCCTCTTACGTACCCCAAACCCTATTTAAACCTAACTTGACACAATCCACGATTCAACTTTGTCTTCTTTTTTCCTTTATCTCTCTAAAAACTTTCTCTCTCTAAACAAAAAGTCGCAAATTCACATCACGAACCTTCTCAGAAACCTCCATTGATTCTTCACGAAATTGTCACAATCCATTCTCTCTATCTCTCTCTCGCTTTGCTCTTCTCTTCGGAGAATGCGATTCAACGCGTCGTTACTTTTAGATTTCGTGAATCAGTTTCTTAGTTTTGGAAAAAGCGAATTAGGGTTTTGATTTCAATTCAACATGGCGGATGATGGATTTCAATTTCCGACACTGTTTGCTGATGATGATTCCGATGATGAAAAGCTTGCAATGGATATTGAGTCGTTTCTAAGCGTTCTTGATGAAGATTGTGTTCCTTCAGAGGTAGGGTCACTGTGAATTACGATTGGCTTGTGGAATTCAACTATTCGTGCTTTGATTGTACTTGCATGTATATTTTTTCATTGATTCAGTAGGATTATTGGATTTGCAGTTTGTTTTTTGAAATTTTACTGTTAAATTGGTTTCCTTTTGCGTTTTGATTTGTAATTATATTTCAAAGATTGGATTTTTACTATGATAAACAATGTTTGTCAATTGCGGGTGGCGAAAAATAGTAGAGTTTAAAAATTCGGCTATTCGATAGTAGCTATTTGAAATCATTTTGTACTTAACAGCACTCTTTCGGAACAATAGTGGGTTGTCCAAATTCTGCTATGCTATGCTATAGCAGTATAGCGCCGTTATAGCTGTTATTTAACAACACGGGTAATAAATGAAGGGTGAAGGGAAACTATTGGCTGATTTGTGTAAGTATCTATTTTATATTTTGTCTCAAGGTTTTCATTATGAGTGTTGCAACTTTGGAGATTTCAGCCACATTAATTCATGCTGAGGCATGTAGATACGGAATAAGTAGCTCTGAAGTGGTTTAAGCCCTGTTTGGATAAAATAAGTATCTCTGAAGTGGAGCCCTGTTTGGATAAACAGCTTATTTTCAGCTTATAGAACAAGCGCTTATTACGATAAGTGCTTATGTATAAACAACTTATTTTCAGCTTATAGCACATGTGATTATCATGAAAAGTGCTTATGTATATGCATACATAAGCTGTTTTTACAGCAAGGGATAAAATAAAGTTGAATTGTTTTTGTGTATGCTATAAGCCATTTTCAAGCTATCTTTAAGATCTATAAGCTATTTTCAAGCTATCTTGAGGAACTTATGAAAATGAGCTGGAAAAGCTTATGGATAATGTCATCAGCTATTTTTTATTTTATAAATTCTCCCAAACAGTCTCATAAAACTTACGTCAATATATAAGCTCAAATAAGGCAATCCAAAGAAGCCCTTAGTTTCGTAGAAAAAATTCAAGTCATGCTTTGTCGGAGATTCAAATCGTTGTTACTGTATTCAAACCTGTTTTGCTGAAAATGGAGGAATCTGGAGTTTTAAAATCCCTATCCTGAAAGCCATCTTTGATCTTTAAAAGACGAAAGATTCCTTGAATTGCTTCTGGTGGTTTGAATGTCTTCATCTTTACACCATTTACATGAAGAAATTGTTACATTTTTCCTGTACCTTTGGTCTCTAGTTCCTTATTGTAATGTAGAAGGATAATTGATATTTATTTTACAATTTTATGTTGCGGCGTGTCACTCATAAATTTTAGTTAAATTTTGGATGCGCTGGGTAAGTAGTCAGTGTAGATTCTCTTAGAGAAAAGGGCTTAATATTTTGTATGGGGGCCAGGAAGTCACAGCTTATGTTACTTTATGCTCCTCTTAGATAATATACCATTCCCGCTGTCTTTCTTTAAATTTTTATCTGAACATCTCACCAATTTTAATAATTTTCTCGATATAATGCTGCAGAGTAGTCCCGAGGATTCTTCATTGAAAGACGTTTCACCTGGTGAATCTGGGATCCATGATAATTTTTTACTTCAAAATGGTATGTAATCTTCTGTGCCCTTTTTCGAGGTGTCATTGATTCTTGTCCTTGTAGGTTGTAACTGGTCCCTCTAAATTGAGGATTAGGAATTTTCCTGAGTTTGTTTTTTCTTTCTGAATTTTGTACGTGTAATGCGTAGTTGTTAATATGTTAGATCAGGCCCAGGCTCTCAAGTGTGATTGAATAAGCACTTTTTCCTAGACTAGACTTTAGTAGGTTCAGCCATAGGCTGTTAAAAATTATGGTAAGATGAATAAGATTCTGGGACCCGGGGCTCAATTCATTTATCTGATTCTGCAGGGAATTCCTTGCTTGACTCCGAACATGAAAACCAGGGACCTTCATCACGGACCTGCTCTTCCCCAAATGTTTTTGCTGGTGGTTACAGGGACTCGTTCTCTGTTGCTGAAAGTGATGAAACTTGCTATGCAGAAAGGGCAGGAGTTTCTGAACATGAGATGCCTTCTTACAGTGTGGGCACAAGTTTTGCTGAGGCAAATTCAAATACTGTAACTGCGTGTAGAGATAATTCGAACCTGAGTCTGTGGAAGGATGACGGTTATAGCCAAATCAAGCATGTGGGAGATGATGTAGAATCTGAACGTATGCAAAATCTTTACTGGCTTATTATTAGTTTTCCATCATTATTTCATAAGTTTAATTCTTATCTTTGTCATATCTGAAGCTTGGGCAATAGTTTGATTAATTGTTCTGCTTGCAGATGCTTCACACAGCTCTATCATTGAGAATGTTGATGGAACTTTTGAAGATCATGGAACAGCTTTGAAAGACACAATTGGAGTTTCTAGGCAGCCAGAAAATGACTCCTGTACATCCTTTGAAATGCCGTTTGTGGATGTTGACATGCCTACACATTTTGGAAATTCAGCTGATTCTACTTTTTGTCAAGGTTCCGATGTTCCTAGTGATTTTAGTGGCTACTATTCATCTTTGAATTGTTACCAGGGCATAGATGTTAGACCTGTTGTTACCGGCAGTTCTGGTTATTTTCCTAATTGTGTTAGTTCTGAATTCTGGAAAAATGAAGAGCCGATGAGGAATATGAAGGTTGAAAAAACGGAATGCTTAACTGATACTACTAATATGATTGGTGGCATGCATTTCAGCACTATTGGTCGGATCCCATTTCACGACAGTCAATTTATGCCAGTAGATAGTGAATATCCTTCATATTTTCCTGGTAATGCTAAATTTGAAGACGGTGAATCAGTGCAACAATCATCTTGCGTTCCATATATTTCTAGTGAAGGCCAGTCATTTAATGTCAAAGCTGAAGGGGATGAAATGGTTATGCCTTACCAAAATACTTTTCACAATGGCAATGCTGGTCTAGAGGTGAAACAATTACCTGGTATTTTCCCTACCACTGGATATCAGAATTATGATTTTTTCAAGGTGGAAGATAGTGATGCAATTGTAACAACTGAGGATGCGAATTATTATCAAGATCTTATTGGTGAAACTGCTAATCAATTTCCGCGAAACATGGGAAATTTGAATTTCAGATCCTTAGACAAATCTCTATCTATTGCCCAAGCATCAATTACCAATGGGAATCAGTATAATTGTAGTATGAGTGAACTAGAGATTAAACCAAGTGAATGTAAAAGTTTTGATTCTCAACTTTCCAAAAGAAGTACTGAGGGATCCAATGATGAAGATGACTGTGATGTTTGCATTATTGAAGACATCAGTCACCCTGCACCTACAAGTCGATCTGCCGAATTCAATTCCCTTAACATGTCACAATCTTCTAGATTTGATTATACCCAACCTTACATGGCAGGAAGCACAAGACCAAAGGCACGCGACGAGCAGTACATATTACGAGCTGCTTTGCAGGTTGGCACTTTTACTTTCGCAATTGCTAGAGTATTCTGTTTACATGCACACCTTATTCTGCTCCTGTTTTTTTTAGTAATGATGTCAATTCATTTTTTGTTGTTTGATAATTTGTTATCGGACTGAGAGGAATATGAATTGATAGAATTTGGAGTATAATGCATGTATGATTTAAAATATTGTTATCTCATTTTCTTTGTGATTTAATTGTTTGCATGTCTTGTGTAGGATGTGCCTTTTTTGGGGTTGGGTGGGGTCATAAAAAGAATTCGAATGTGTTGTTGTTTCCCCCCCTTTCTTGCCTAACTTAAAACTTAGGGAAATGTTAACGAGTGCACCCGTGGCACTCTTTAAGGACCATAAGTAGTAATTATATTATGAAAATGTATGTAATTAATGCCTTGGAAATCAAAATATTTGACTTTTTAAAAGAATAATTTCTTAGTTTGGATAGTTTAAAGAGTGCCCCGGGGGCACTCGTTAACAAGACCCTAAAACTTATTAGCATGACTTAGTACAGTTTGTCTCACATATTATAATATATTTGTTTACCATGTTCTATGTGTCTGAAACTGGAGAGAGAACTAACTTCCGTGGTTGATTGCAGGATATATCTCAGCCAAAGTCAGAAGTTACTCCACCAGATGGACTGCTGGCTGTTCCTCTTTTACGTCACCAGGTTACTTTACAAGTTCAATCTTTTAAATTTTTTAATGTAGTCTTTTTTAAGAAGTTTTTTTTACAAGTTATAGGTGCATTTAGTTTTCCCATACCCGTATATCTGTTTTTCAAATTAAAACAAATGGGAATGTGGATTTGATGGTCTGGATCTGGAATTTGCTATTCAAACTGAAATGGAACATTGTTTTATGATTTATTCATCTTATTAATGATTGAATTGTATCGGTGATTAATGCAGTGCCTTTTAGGGTGTGTTTGGATTGAGGGTTTAGGAGGGGAAGGGAGGCGAGGGCTCACTTTTTTTTTTTTAAAATTACGAACAATGTAAAATGTTTTTTTAAAATAAATTAAGTGTATTTGAAGTATTATATGATCATTTATCATGTTTTTAATTCAATTTTCTAAAAATTATTTTATAACGTCCGTAATTTAAAAAAGAAAAGTAAGCCCTCCCCTCCCTTCCCCTCCTAAACCCTCCATCCAAACACACCCTTAAGGGTCTACTTCTTTCCTATCCTAACCTCCAAATCGTCATGGATAACCTTATAACTTCTCTCCCTCATTCTCTCTGCCTTTTATCATTTCCTGTAGCAGAGCCCTCAGTAATCCAAGTAACCATATGAGCCTAGGAACCGATAGTTAGTGGTGTTCTGGTTTTTGTCTACAGTTCTGACCTCTATAAAGTTTAGATGCCTTTGTTTTTTAAGATAAGAAAGTTGAAAGGTGGTGTTAGCTCAGATATCAATTCTAGTTTCATTAATTATTTGATCTGATAACAAGTTGTTACTAAATTTTTTAAACTAATGTGTTTTTTCCCCAAGAAGGAATTGGGTGTTGTTGCATCAAATATTTGCCTTCTTTTTCAATTTATATATTGTTGGTTCATTGCAAAAAGACCTATTTGAATCGGTTCGGTGTGTTGCTGTGATCCTCCTAATTTTTCTTTTGATGTCCCGATGACTTGCTTACTCTGTATCTTTGGGTCATCCTACTGATAGAAGTTATTGTGTCAGAAAATTGCCTTATCATGGATGGTGCAGAAGGAAACATCAAGTTTATACTGTTCCGGAGGAATTCTTGCAGATGATCAGGTCAGTGCTCTGTTGTCATTCTGCAGTGGTTATTGGCTGTCAACAAGTATGTGATTTCCTTGTGAATTACATGATTGATTTAATAGCTTTTTTTCTGCAGGGTCTAGGGAAAACAGTGTCAACTATTGCTTTAATACTAAAGGAAAGGCCTCCATTACTTAAGACGTCCAATAATGCAGAAAAAAGTGTATTACAAACCATGGACTTGGATGATGACCCACTTCCCGATAATGGTTTAGTGAAGAAGGAATCTACTGTGTGTCAGGATGCATCCAATAGAAATGCAACCACAAGTGCGAATTTGTCAGTGCATGCAAAGGGCAGGCCATCTGCAGGAACCCTTGTTGTTTGTCCAACTAGTGTTCTGCGACAGTGGGCCGACGAGCTGCATAATAAAGTAACCTGCAAAGCAAATCTCTCCGTGCTTGTGTACCATGGAAGCAGTCGAACCAAAGATCCTTATGAGCTTGCCAAGTATGATGTTGTTTTGACAACTTATTCAATTGTTAGCATGGAGGTCCCTAAGCAGCCTCTGGTTGACAAAGATGATAAAGATGACAAAGAAAAAGGAATTTATGAAGATAATGCTGTGCCGAGTAGGAAAAGAAAATGCCCTCCTAGTTCTAAAAGCGGCAAGAAGGCTTTGAACAACATGATGCTTGAGGCTGCTGCACGTCCTCTTGCAAAAGTAGCCTGGTTTAGAGTTGTCTTGGATGAGGCCCAAAGTATAAAGAATCACAGAACTCAAGTTGCAAGGGCTTGTTGGGGTCTCCGAGCTAAGCGCAGATGGTGCTTGTCAGGGACTCCAATCCAGAATGCAATTGATGATCTCTACAGTTACTTTAGATTTCTAAGATATGATCCTTATGCCGTGTACACATCATTCTGTTCTACCATCAAGATTCCTATCAATAGAAATCCATCAAAAGGGTATAGAAAGCTACAAGCTGTCTTAAAGACGATCATGTTACGTCGGACAAAAGGTAAGTCTTGCATGCAAGAATTTTAGATCATCGCATCAGTAAGTTAGTTATTATCTGTGTTTGTCCTCTCTCCAACAAAATAACCATTTCTGTTGTGATATCTTTTACTTCCTTAACTATACACTTAGCCCCATCTATGTGATAGAGTTTAAATCTAGATCAGATTTTGATGATAGACATCATTCTTTTCCTGCACCATTAGCAATTTATTATGCAAGAATTCATCCAATTTAGTGACTGCCACTAGCATTAGATTGAAATTTGTTTGTGACCTTGTAAGTATGATCATTTGCTGTAGGTACACTTCTTGATGGGGAACCTATTATATCCTTGCCACCTAAATCTGTGGAGTTGAGAAAAGTGGAATTTTCACAGGAGGAACGTGATTTCTATTCCAAGTTGGAGGCTGATTCACGTGCACAGTTTCAGGTATGATCTAACCTTAGTTCTTTGAAAGGTTTGATACTCAAAATCTTTGTTTATTTTCACAGCGTGAGGATTGCTGTTTGTAACTTATTTTCATTGAAACCCTTATTGAGTTTCTGTTTCGGCATGCATGTTATAGGAATATGCTGATGCTGGTACTGTGAAGCAAAACTATGTGAACATTTTATTGATGCTCTTGCGCCTTAGACAAGCTTGCGACCACCCTCTGCTTGTCAAGCGTTACAATTCTACTACTCTATGGAAATCTTCAGTTGAAACGGCAATGAAGCTTCCCCGGGAAAAGCAGTTATTTCTTTTAAGATGTTTAGAGGCTTCCTTGGCCCTCTGTGGTATCTGTAATGTATGTTTCCCCATGCTTTTATATTTATATATAAATACATATTGGTTATTTTTCACTTTGCTTACTAAATAACTGTTGCCGTTATGTATTATTTTTTGGGTGGGTGGGAGTAATTGAAAAAGGTAGAAAAAACTCGGTGGACTAGAAATGGGGGACATTTGTTTTCTGTTTCTCTTTGCTTTTCAAGATAGATAGAAAGATGGATTGGTTTTTTTTTCTTTTCAAAACCTCTTGCTTGGTATTCCTTAACTAATACATCATCTTGATTGATCTTATCTCTTGCCTAAGTGTATTGTGGTACATTGTCTTCTCTGCTTTAACATTCTTATCACATGGTTCTATGCAGGATGCTCCTGAAGAAGCTGTTGTTTCAGTCTGTGGTCATGTTTTCTGTAACCAGTGCATTTGTGAACATCTAACTGGTGAGGACAATCAGTGCCCTGCTACAAACTGCAAAACTCGACTTAACATGTCTGCGGTGTTTCCCAAAGCCACACTGAACAGTTCTATATCTGATCCGGCTTGTGATCATTTGCCTGGTTCTGAAGTTGGGGATTCTGAACCTTGTTCTCAGACTCAGCCATGTGATTCTTCAAAAATAAAGGCTGCACTGGAGGTGTTGCAGTCATTGTCTAAGCCACAATGTCATACTTCCCAAAGAAGTCATGTGCAGAGCACTTCTAGGGAAAGTTCTGATTGCAGCTCCACTTCTGCCGATAATGGAAAATCCGTTGGTGATGTTCCAGAAAAGAAAGCTGTGTCCATGGATAAAAGCTCTAACGATTCAGTTGGTTCTCTTGGGGAGAAAGCTATAGTGTTTTCTCAGTGGACAGGGATGCTAGATTTGCTTGAAGCTTGTCTTAAGGATTCTTCAATTCAGTATAGAAGACTTGACGGAACAATGTCAGTCCTTGCTAGAGATAAAGCTGTTAAAGATTTTAACACACTCCCTGAGGTTTGTAAAGTCATAATTAGTAATATCAATGACTGAAGTTCTTGCTTTTTCATGTCATAAGTTTTGCGTGTGAGCCAACCTCACCTAGAAAAGACCTTAGCTGTAGTATTAGTATTTGGAGTTAGATATTCAATGATAATATATGTTTCTTTTTGTGTCTTGAATAAGTATGTTATGGTAAGCTGGATCTGTTGTCTTTCAGGTATCTGTTATGATAATGTCTTTGAAGGCTGCTAGTCTTGGTCTGAACATGGTGGCTGCCTGCCATGTTCTCATGCTAGATCTATGGTGGAATCCTACAACTGAAGATCAAGCCATAGACAGAGCACATCGAATTGGACAGACTCGTCCGGTTACAGTTTTGCGGTTAACTGTCAAAGATACAGTTGAAGACCGTATTTTAGCTCTGCAGGTATTTATCTTGGTTCCATGTAAGCTGCTATTTTCATTTTCATGACGAAAATGTGGTTTATATTGTCGAGTTTTATATAGGATGGTGCACACTTTCTAAACTTATAACTTATCTGTAGCAGTTATATGTAACAGATTTGAAGTTGTACAGTTATTATTTAAGTATGAAAAGATAAAGAAATCTCAATTCAAGGAAGTGTATCTGCTGCCTGATTATACAGTAATAAATGAATTTTTAGTATATGAACTCTATTGATGGGGAGATACATACATTCTGCCTGATTATGCAGTTATAAATGAATTTTTGTATATGCACTCTATTGATGGGGAGACACATACATTCATTGCAGTCTGGCACAAAATTAACAATTTCTTCGAAGTAACGTTTTACTGGTCAAGATAATTCTTTACCTATAAAATATGCTAATAATAGGTACCCAAAATTATAATAGGTAAAAATACGACTTCAACTATATTAATATGGAAATTCAGGTCTGATTTTTTAACCACCTATCAGGCAATTTGAGAAGCCTATTTTCTCTTTAGTCCCAGCTGATTTCTAGGCTGCCTCACACTGTCACTCATATACTCCCACCACTATCACCAACTTGGTAGTTAGTTAAGAATTAAGATACACTCCGTCTCTCTTGCAATTCTGATCGGGCTCACACCTCTTGGGCCTCCTCTTATACACCTTAATAACCTTGGGCTTAAGGTCAGCTTCATTTGCTCATATATAACTTTTGACAAAAATTACAACGGTAATCATGAACAATTATCAAATTTGGCCAATTATACTTGTTTCATTACAAAATATGTCAATTTTGTGCTGTTGCTCAATATATTCTGTAGCGTTTATCTTTCAACGTTGCATTTGGTTATTTTAGTTTCTGGTGCTTGCACATTTGTGCATTTTGTTGTTTCTGTTTTTTGCGTATTGCATGTACAATATGATGGTTGTTGACACTTGAAGTGATTTTTTTTATATATTTGCAGCAAAAGAAGAGAACAATGGTTGCATCTGCGTTTGGAGAGGATGGAACTAGTGGCCGTCAAACTCGCCTTACAGTGGATGATTTAAAATACTTGTTCATGATGTGATTAGGCATACATAGAAATATAATTTTAATTTTTTGAAATGGTAATTTTTTCCTTGGGAGCTGGCGTCATTGTAAGTTGCTTTTTTGGTGACAGCAGAAATAGTGAAATTTTCTAACATGGCCTCTTTGACAGTTGATAGAAGGATTATTTAAATTGTGGTTATAGTTGGAGTGAGATGATTCATTCATGATTTGGAATTTTGGCTTAGTCTTTGATATTTGTATAGGTTAGTGAGCAGTAGCACAGACATCAACATAGAAATTGTTGTTTTTATTGTAAATAATAATATATGAAATAGACAATATTTTTTTTCCCTTTCTATTCTTGCCCTGTTAAGTTTATTTTAGTTTTTGTATGCACCGTTAGATAAATGTTTATTACTATTACAATTGCAACTTTGTGTCAGGTCTGATGGGCAGTGGTTTTGGTTTGGGCATTCTTAAGTGAGCTTTGTTTGTATTGAAGTGCAGTTGAAATGAATTATTGTTTAATATATTAACAAAATTATTGTTAAAAATATCTAATTAGCTGATGCAAAATAATCCTTGAATTGAAAGTGATATAATTGCCGTTTAACTAGTTGCATTCTTAAGGGGATTATTCTTGTTCCAAACTCAATCTGTATGGAACAGATCGACTCTGAGCTTAAATTTTAGTATACTTGAATTTAAACGGCAGCATGGGTATTTGTTAACGAGGAAAGGATGAATTTGATGGTTTAGATTTTTAAGTACTTGTGAATTTTGACATCAGTAATAGTAGCTCACATAAAAATAATGCTAGCAGCATTGTTTAAAATCCATAACAAATCCATCTATCAGAAAAAAAAAACTATGCCAGTCTTTTATGATTTAGTGAAATTTGTATGTATTTAATAATAGAAGTGTGTGTTAAAAGGTGACTTGCATGATTTAGTGAGATTTATACGAAAAGAAGTGCCGATTGTAAAACTGAAAATCAATTTTAATTGTAATTTTCTACTTTGTATTGAGAATAATCTCAATCAAACAAGGATTGAATGGGTAAATGATATTTGATGAGTGAAAAAAACCAAAATTCATGTTGGTCGAGTTTACCTTTTTTTAAGAGTCGTGTCCCTTCAAATAATCAATATGATGGAAAAACACCGTTTTTTTTTTGTTTGTGTGTATTGACAAATCTGCATAGGTACATTTTCTAAGAACTACATGGTGAGAGATGAAGCTCTCTAAATAAATGCATTCTTCTGTAATTTTTATATAAAGAGAGCCGAAGTCCTTAACAAACATCAACAATATCATTATTTGACAAATTAACTACTAAAGGAAGTGGAGAATAAAAAATATGAAAACCTAAATTAAGAGAATGAACTAAATTAGCCAACATGTCATCACAAGAGTGGTAAGAATGTAGAAGCTTCAGAAATTTCGAAGAAAAAAACTATATTCGGTTTACCAGAAAAATCTTTCAGCAGTGGTCCCATGGTCTAGCGGTTAGGACATTGGACTCTGAATCCAGTAACCCGAGTTCAAGTCTCGGTGGGACCTTTTTTCTAATTTTTTTTCTTCCATAGCTCTTTTTTCTTTTTTTATGAACAAAAGTAAAAAACCCAATGAGAAACAAACTTGAACCCTCTCTCTATACACCAGCTCAAAATATATAAATTTCATTCAATTAAAATCCAAATAAAGCTTCTCTCCAAATCAAGACAAGATTTAAACCATGAAAAATTGGCCTCCAAGGTAATAGAACTTGTCATTGGCTCAATAATATAATTTCTTGCACCATCGATATTAGCTCAATAAATTTCATTTTAAAGTCTCCTATAAATTTCAGTCACATTGTTAATATTGTTTGGCACTCTCACAATAATATCCAATTTGACAACAAATACATATATCTTGGAAATCAGCAATAAACATGGTTATTTCAAGTGTTTCTCATAATTTAACTATAATGTTGTTACCTATCCTTTTCAAGTCACTACTCATCCTCCTAAAACTCCTTCAAGAGGTGCCTTAGCATCCTCTCCTCTCTAGCTTATAGTTAAATACTTCTATAAATATTTTTACCTATAAAGAAAACTACAGAGATAGTGTGAAAGCCTAACAGAAAAAAGAAAAGAATGTTAGAAATTTCTTTCAATATTTTGGTGGGGCTATAATCTATCGTGGGTTTCAGTTTTATAAAAACGGACTGATGTCAGTAATATATTTGATGATGTTAGGGCAATTAATTATGATCAATAGTAATAATGCACTTTTGGACACTTTATATTGATTTCTGCATCACTATGACAATTATGTTTGTATGTGGTTTGCCCCATTGAAAACCTAATTTTTGAAGCACACGATCAGAAAAAGGAAGACCTAGTCTTACATTTTGACGATTTCAAATATGTGATCATGACTTTAAGTATTTCTTTCATTTAATATCATGATGTTTTATCTTACGAAGAAATACTAGCGTGAAAACCAAATTTATCAGATTTTTCACTTTCTGGTCAATGCAGATTCTTGTGCACAGTTTGTCCCACGTATGTGCTTAACTAATAATAATGTCTTTTCGTTTAGGATTGGTCGGACAACAAATAAAAAAACCATTAATTAAGTATTATTCACTTTTGAAATGTTGATCTTAGTGTTTGAAGTACCAACTCATGGCCGCAACAAAGAGACGTTATTGATTATAATTTGCTGTTTGTACAACATGTTACATTTTTAAAAGGAATGTTACATTTTGTTGTTGATAGAAATTAATATGCTAATTGTACCAAAAAAGAAGAAGAAATTAACATGCTACATTGAACTAGCTTTATTTTCATACACACATAGGGTGTGTCGCCCTTAATATTCTACTATTTTCTTCCTCTTTCTATGTTTCCTCTCAATTTCCTTTCCTTACCACACAAAGCATTAGTTGTTGATGCATCAACAAGCTATTAGCTACCTTCATTAACGTGAATAGTTCGCTCCACTTGAACAAGGTCGGATTCTGCTAATATTAGAATTTCAAACAAGAGAATGTACAATGAACAAGCCAATAAAGAGTAAACAAACTATTCAATGATATTTTTTGTATGATAATTGATAAATGCAATAAGACCATCGTACTGTTAGAGAATCTAAAAAACGTCCGGAGCATTCCACTTGAATCTAACAATCTTTCTCTCAAGGATATAATAACATGATCCATTCTCGCTCATCACATAAAGTCAAACCAAAACTCTAATATCACTTGTTGGAGAGTTGAAGAAAGCGTCAAAAACAACACCGACCAATACTTTAGAGTATAATAGTCGTCACCAATTTTCCCTCTTTTTTCCCTATCCATTTGGCTGCAAGGTGAATTATACGTCACTTGTATGTAAAGTGTAGCCAACTTGGTGTATGGATTGGTGCACCCCTTCATCTGTATACCCTTTAATTATTATTATTATTATTATTGATTTGCCAATGATTGACTCTAGATTCGTGTATTATCTAAATCTTAATCCAATCTCATCAAAAGTGCGCATTATCTTAACATTACTACCATGGTCATTGGTGTTTTTTTTGAAGGATGGTCATTGGTGTTTATCAGTAAGTCGTTAAACTTTGTGAAACATATTTTGAAAATTAGAAAGACACAAAGGAGCTAGCTGATGCCTATCATCAAATCTAAATGTATACTAACTTGACGACTCTAACTCAGTGTTTTGTGTCTAGTTGCCATGTGAAGACGTGTCCAACACCCAAAAGATGAAACATGATACATTTTAATTTATCTACAATATTTTTTTTAGAGGAATTTATCTAAAACATTTAATAAACTAGAATTGTAATTTGATATCATACAATAATTTAATTCTCTAAAATGAGATGTTAAATATGAAAAGAGATTTAATTTCATTAGTTTTTTTAGGATAATCTCTTAGTTCATTTGTCTATTTTTTGTCAATTAGACCAGTGATTAGACTTACATTAAATGTGAAGAAGTGATAAATTCAATATTCAAATATCGACCTCTATAATATTAGTCTATTTAAATATAGATAAAATTACATATTCAAATATATTCATCTATACCTATTAATAATGGGAATACTTTGTTTGATGTAGCTTATTTTTTTAAATACAAAATTGCCCTTTGCAGTTTTGTTTTACACACGGTTAACTTCTCACCACAAGTTTAATTACGGTTACTTACTTTTCATTGCCTTCTCTCCGCACAGAATTGTCATCAACTACATCCCACTATCTGATTTCACCAACACATGATTGCTACAAACATTCATTAATTCTACCAATTTTCATCAACAACATTTAGCCTTTCTTTAATTGATAAATTTTTAATCTCTCCAAAATCGCGGTCTCATTATTCTGTCAATACAGAAAAATCAAAAAACAAGATATGGCAATTGTAAAACTCAGTGAAGTATAAAGACAAACTTTTTATATTCAACCAAGATGTACCTTTCTTCTGCTACAACCTTTTCTTGCATGCACGTGAACAATTTTTTGTCGAT
>Ga0099826_10001312_pt1 | contig 14690 bp, 8 predicted proteins | sample Mtrugardesep15_FD_76830 | JGI IMG/M metagenome (GOLD analysis project Ga0099826, IMG submission 76830) | Root nodule microbial communities of legume samples collected from California, USA - M. trunc garden sep15 | ecosystem: Host-associated > Plants > Roots > Nodule | place: USA: California... | reverse complement strand
GACTAAAATATTATAATGGAAACTTACTTCAATTGGTTCTGACATCATATATGTAACATCAAATATTAGTAGTGCATTACGTTTCAAAGAGGCACAAAGAACCTGAAATCAAAAGGGTAAAGTTTAAGTTGAAGGGAAAATAAAAAATTATATTGTTTGGAATGAACAACAAAACAATTTTCATGAATTTGAGAAATTACGCGTCTCGGTCTCAGTTAAAATGCACAAGCACTTGTACATGTAGTGATTTCATAAAAGTAATGAGATAAATATCAAAATACCATCCTCCACAGGTATATCACATAGTATATATGTGTGGTGGATGTTATTTAGAGATAATAGAAATTTCAAAATACAGTGCAAGTAAGAAGGTAATTTAATCAACTTTAAACCTCATTCTGGTTAAGAGGATTCCATTTGACAACATCAAGTTGTGAATCGGGTGAGAGATGCAGTAAAAGTTTGCTTTCATCTTCTGGTAAGCCTATCATCAGTCATCACAATAACATAAAAGTGTCAACATAAACAATCATAACATCGACATTTGAACTGCATACCTAAAAAACAACAACTAAGAGCTAAAATGGGAGCTCCCAAATGCTTTTTCCTTACTGTCTCGTAGATGACATGGTAAAAAAGCATGAAAATTTCGCATGATCATAGAGAAAAAACAAAGGAAAATTTTGAAGAGTCTATGATCATGCTAATGGCAATTGGACCCAGTGTTTGAAACACAGTCAAGAAGCGGACAAAACTGAGACATAAAATTTCACATGCTAACAACTATTATCATTCCGCCAAAGGAGATCACTGCTTAAGGACACAAGAAATATATATATAGGGAAGTGAACTCAAGTGGAAGCAAAATAGGCAAACTTGCTTATTAAATAGTGCAAGTATTCATCAAGACTAACAGATGCAAGAAAATTGGAATATTGCTCATGGAGCACTTAAATTCTAGACTAATGCCCTAAAAATCAAAGAGTCGATAGTTTGGTCAAAACTCAAGATAGAGATTGAGTCGATAGTTTGGTCAAAACTCAAGATAGAGATTGAAATGAAAATCATTGTTGTACTACTCGAACAATGAGCTCCACAGCATTAGTTTACGAAACAAACTGTCACTACTAAAGTCAAACTTACATTTTAATTTGTTTGTTTTGCAATAAAGAGCTTCGAAGTCATGAACCGTTAAGCAACCTGATTTTGTGACAGATGCCAAGTATATTCCCTAGAATAAAATTTAAAAATAGAATGAAAAAACAGCGAAACTAGTCAGCTTTATCAAATTAGTGCATTCTTCACAATGAGCAAAAAGATACTCACACAAAAGTACTTCTGTGACTTAACATGAATCGAAGAAATATAATGCATCTTAAAAAAAAAAGCGATACAAATGAAAATAAACAGTGGATGAACATGTCCTCAAACATGTGAAATTAGTATCATAATCATAAATTAACCAAACACGCTACAAATGTTTGCTACTATAATCCGCCAATTGAATTACCTTGTTGTCAAAGTCTATTGAAGATACACCTTTCCTGTTAACAAACAAATGTGAGTCATTAAGTCATTTGTAAAGAGAATTTGCTAGTAACATGTAAAATACACAATTCTGTTTTACATTTTTTTTTTATTTTGAATCAGCAAAAAATTATCAAAAACTTGATCCCTGCACAAGACGAATAGAGACCGGTAAAGTACAAACAAAAGGTGCCGTATATAAGCGGAACACCTGTAAACAAAAACCCCAACAAAGACACCCCTGCAATCAACACCCACCAAAATAAACATCCCCACCTAAAATTGACTCCTAGACAACCGACCCCTGAAAAATGGCATCCATAACACCCATCGTCACTACTCACCCCCAAAACAATTTTGTTTTACATGATAATTGGCATAAACCAGGAAATGATGAGTAATATCCTTATATCATTTTCACGCTAATTTAAATTACCAATCATTATTGTATAATTTGGTAAAAAAATTCTACAATACCTTTTGTATATATTATTGCAGATTAATCAACTTGCATGTTATGTATTAAGAAGTAACTTTGTTATCGAAAATGTTTGAAAAGACTATTCATTATCTGTTAATGCAAGCAAAGGAAGTCATTTCCTTGGAGCCAGATGGATAATAGGGAACAAGCAGAAAGTTCATATTTTCAAAGACAGTTGGATCCTTGATTAAACCAAATTCCAAACTCCAATGCCCTGCTGTAAACATGGAGCCAGATGCAACAGTTGCTGAATTGATTGACAATGACACTCTCCAATAGGATAGGAGCTTAATTTTTAGCTCCTCTAATAACTATGTAGCCCAAAAAAAATATGTGAAAGATTTAGCAGCAACAGAACCAATGTGTTTTCAGATACATTGGTTTTGATCCTTCGGTATAAAATTCAGCATTTATGATGGTTGAGGATTTTAACAGGGCAAAAAGAAAACTGACATCCATTTCTGTCATAGGTAAGTGGTCTCCTCCTAATTGTGGCACTTATTAAAATAAAAGTTGATGCAGGCGAGGGAGGACGGGCTGGAGAATGCTAGCTAGAGACCATATTGGCGTAACCAAGTTTGCTGCAACAAAGTTTGAAGCTATTTCAGTCCCTCCTATTGTGGCAGAAATGATGGGGCCCAGAACAACATCTCAACAATGTGATCATTGAAACTGAGACCAAAGCTGCGGTAAATTGTCCGTATGGTTTCACAGAGGCTGTTGTCATTGATCATTTGATCTTAGACTGCTTAGACATACTATCTAGAATCCTTTTATGTTTTCTGGAAGGATGTTTTATCAATAACAATTACATCTTCCCATCAATTATACACATCCCTTGCCTCCAAACAAAGAACTAGCTGGTTTAATATATGTTGTGTAGAAATTTAACTTCAAAATGAAGTCGTGTTCGGTGTCTAACACGTGTCAATGTCCAACAACACAGACACATTTGATTAAAAATAGTCTTTACATGTTAGTGTTGTGTCCAATGCAAATGCCAGTGTTGTGTTGATGCGTCGAATGTCAACAGCACCACCAAAGTGTTTTCAAACTTACAATTTAGTATTAAAAAAATAAAATCCATCAAACAAATTATTTTCTCCTCTTTCTTTTATCTTTTGTAAATGAAGAAAAGTCAAACATTACCTTCTTCTTAATGGAAGAAGGCGTTCACCACTTGCCTCGCTAAGAATTCGATTAATCTGCATCACAATAACCCTAAATTACAATGACAACAACAAAATTTTATCCCGCTAAGTAGGGTCAGCTAATAATCGGCTTAAACTATATCATTTTAAGTGACCATATATATACACAATTATCAATCAATACATACATTAGAATTGCAAGGCGCGTCGATTTCCATTTGATACAAGTGTGGAAACACTCCAACCTTCACAAAATTCAACATAAAAAATTACATTAAATCCATCCAAACCCAACAACCATAACAAATAAACCAGAACCAAACAAACCTCAGAATAAGAACGCATAAGCAAGTTCATCATTTCATGACAATAATTCCCCTCAAATTTCCCATTCAGTTCAACCAAACTTCTCTTCCAACGCAACCTTAAATTAAATTCCAAACAAAACACAAATCTCAACGAAAATCACTAATTACATAAATTATTAAAAAGCTTAAACACCAATTAAAAACATTTTTACCTATGAAGAGGCTTAACCCTTTCCTTTAAGTGCTTTTTTTGTACCAAATATTTCTCCATTTTTGCGCACTCATAAGCCTCCCAACAAAAACTCTATTTAACGCCGTTCATTTTTTTCCCGCCAAAAATGTGAAGTGGCTTGGGCCCGATTTCAGCCCGGCCCATATACATAAATTAATTAAAATTAATTAAAAATCGTATATCAACGAAAGTAATAAATGATTAAACACGATAATTATTGCAATGAAATCAGTAATTTCATTTCATTCTGATAATGATAATAATAAGTAGTACAAGATAAGATTACATTAGAAGATGAAACCGTAAATTTGAAGCGAAATTACAGAAATAACCCTAAATCTAAGCCCTCTCGCCTCTGATTCTTCTTGCAAGCTGAATATCCTTGGGCATAATGGTAACTCTCTTAGCATGAATAGCGCAAAGATTCGTATCCTCAAAGAGTCCAACGAGATAAGCTTCAGCAGCTTCTTGAAGAGCAGAAACAGCGCTACTCTGAAAACGGAGATCAGTTTTGAAATCCTGAGCGATTTCACGAACGAGACGTTGGAATGGGAGTTTTCGGATGAGAAGCTCTGTGCTTTTTTGGTATTTGCGGATTTCACGGAGTGCGACGGTTCCGGGACGGAAACGGTGGGGTTTCTTCACTCCGCCGGTGGCTGGAGCGGATTTCCGAGCAGCTTTTGTTGCTAGCTGCTTTCTTGGTGCTTTTCCTCCGGTGGATTTGCGAGCGGTTTGCTTTGTACGCGCCATTGAAATTGAAATTGAAATTGAAATTTGAATGAAATGAGATTTGAGTTATGCTGTGCGTTTGTGTTGTGGTGAATGGGGAAGGAGAGAAGGTGTATTTATAGGGTGGGGGTGTAGAAAGTGAAGCGCGGGATTTGAAATGTGTTTTGATTGAAATTTTTGGTTTTGATTGTGGAGTGAGTGTGGCCGTTGATGAGAGTTTAATGTACGGTTGTGATTGTTAGTTGAGTGATGGCATGGATCGTGATCCGTGTGACTATGAAACAACCAATAGCTGGCTACCGGTAGAGATAATTGCTTTTGGAATTTACGCATTTGTCCCGATGATAGTTAATTTTCGTGCGATGATGTCAACTTGGCATCAGAACTTTAGATTTTTTATTTTATTTTCATACATGTATTCGCAAAGGCAGCTAATTACTTTTGGAATCAGATTTTCAGTTCTAGTTAACTACCATTGTGACTTTAATTTTTTAAATTTTCAACAGCTATTGCATATTTTGTATTTCGTTTTTTCAATTTTTTTTCTTTTGAGTTAAATATCAATTAAATATTTTTGCAATATTATGTTGTTTATTTATATTTATGGTTGAGAATGTTGACGATGATCCGGTTGAGATAAAATTTAGTTTGTTGATTATTCCGTTGAGATTAAATCGTATAAGGTTGAAGCTTCGATTGAGGTGAAACCAAATACAAAAGAAGCTTTCGTTCATGTTGAAACTTTACATGTTAAATCTAGTGTGTTCGAACTTGGTATCAAAAAAATGGACACGACTCATTTCTTTTCAAGCCAGGATACATGGAAAGACAAAGATGAATTGCTTGTTTGGGCACCTCAACAAGCAAATATGACCGGATTTACATTTGTTATAAAAAGATCTAGTATAAAGAATCCAATGTTGGAGTTGGTTTATGAATTGGGTAGTGATCACAAAGTACCGAATAATTAGTTGAAGCATGAAGCATCATGATAAAGAAAATGTGGGTGTATGTTCTAGTTGCATGGATATGTTAGTAGGGAATTAAAGGCTTGAAAGTTGATTATTCTTAATGGAATTCACAACCATGAGATGGTACCAAAGTTGAAAGGGCACATTCTTGCGGAAAGATTAAAGGTGGATGACAAGAAGATTGTACGTAACTTGACCAAAAGTTCGGTGCAACCAAAAAATATTTTGATGAATTTGAAGGAAAAAGAAGAGTGTGTGACATGACAAGACGAAGATGCAACGTCTAGTCTCAAAGTTGGAAGAGTGCAAATATGTTTGTTTCACAATAACGCAATATGAGAGTGCTACTATTAATGTCATATTTTGCGCTCATCCCGAATCGGTTAAATTGTTTGACCATTTTTCGACAGTTTTAATCATGGACTCTACCTATGAAGCCAACTTGTATAGTATGCCAAAGTTTTTATGTCACAAAGATCATTTTAAAAATATCGTAAGACATATGACCGAAAGTGAAAGGGTGCTTTACAAAAACTAAGCTAACTCAAAAGACATCAATCAAAACTATCTAAAACAACCTATCCACCTAGAGAGTTTGGGATAACGACTTCAATTGTTGAGTTTCTATGATCTGGACTTTATCGCTTTGGGATTTGTGTTCAAATTTGGTGTTTCATAATTTCTGTTAGCCCAAGCTCTCTCTGGTTTTCACTTTGGCTTCCATCTTTGTCTTCGTTTCGCCGCTGGATAGTTTTGTCGAAGTTGATTGGTGTTTTGCTTCTTTGGTGTCTTGGTTTACTTATTCTATTTCAAACTTGTTGAGTTCTGTTGGTACCAAAACTTACGGGTTTGCATCTACCACGTAGGAGAAGTTTGATATCATCCTAAATTCATCTCAATCATTATTAAATTCGAACAGTGTAGCTAGAGATGGCTAGATGGCCTGTTGTGGTTTATCGCATGAGGTTGTGGGTACGTGAATCATCCATGTTGCCGATCGGTTCAGTCTCTGTCTTGTGAAGTGAAGGTTCACATGACACCTTTTCTTTTGCTATCTAGTTTTGCTCTCATACACAGGTTCACTGGTAGTATCCATGGCCTGTGCTCGTTTACCTCTTAACCACTTTTTTATTTTTTTTTATTTTGTATTTTTACTATTTAAACTTGTTTGGGCTGACGATGTGGTTCAACTGGGTTCAGTTCATGCCTCCCAAATTATATTTTATTTTAATATATCTAAGGTGTTGGAAAGGGCTTCCCATATGCAACCCATTTGCTTTAAAAAAAATATATATAATAAATATAGTTTTGCACTCTTTAGAGGTCCTACCCAACTTAAGGGGTAGTCTCTACAATTGCGTATAGAGGATACTAGGCTCACACCAAAAATATATATAATACATAAATATAATAGGTATTAAAATTTACAATAATTTTGTATTTCTAGCGCATACAATATTTATTGAGTAAATGGTCACTTTGGTCCCTGACTCTGCACCTCGTTGTCACTAAGGTCCATGACTCAAGATTAAATACAAAGTAGTTCTTGAATGTGCACTTCCGTTATCAGTTTAGTCCCAAAAGTTAAAAACTTCTATTAACTGATGGGGTGGCGTGCATGAGGTGTAACATGAACTAAAGTGAAAGTAGAAAATAGTCACTTTGGTCCCTGAATCGAAAATTAATATTTTCCCAAATTAAATCTCAAATCCCTAAATTTGTAAATCTCGAACTTAATCCTCAAATCCTTAAATCTATAAGTCTAATCTAATTCCCTCTTTGTTCAAAATCAATTTCTTTTTTGTTTTGCTATTGTTAATCAGTGTAGATTTATGGTAAGAACTTGCATTCAACATCACATCTTTTCTTCTATTTGGAGTGGTCTGAAATCAGAATTCAATACAATTAAAGAGAACACCAGTTGGATTATTGGAGATGGAAAAAAACATAAACTTCTAGCTAGATTCTTGTTGTGGGGCACCCCTAATTCAAACTCTGAATCTTAGTCCATCCCAAGTTCAAAGGTATCCCAAAGAGCTATGTAATTATTTTCAAGATTCTCACTGGATGCTTCCCACTGATCTGACTTTGGATTATCCAAACTTGAGCTTTCTTGCTACACAAGTCATCCATCCTGCTCAGAGCAAAGCTGATAAACTTGTTTGAAATCATAATAGTACTGGTATATTATCTTTGAAAGAAGCTTATTGTTTCAAAAAGCATCATTTTTCAAAAGTTGTTTGGGCCAAGATCATTTGGTCTAAGGATATTCCTCCTTCCAAATCTATGTTAGTTTGGAGGCTTATGCTTATCAAACTTCCAACTGATGAGAATCTTGCAATGAGAGGTTATTGCTTACCTTCCATGCGTTCTCTTTGTGGTAAGCATGCTGAAACTTCTTTCCATTTATTTTTTGTGTTCTTATGTTGTCAAGCTTTGGTGTTGGTTTGCTTCTGTCATCAATAAATCCTTGTCTTTCAATATGTGGAAGATATGTGTTCCTTTTGTAACAGGTCTTGGAAACCTTAATGTAAGCGTTAACTGCCACCATGATCAATATCATTAATTCAGTTTGGTTTGCAAGGAATCAACAAATATTCTCAAATTTTATTTTTTTGAAAAGTAAATATAAATAGGGTCATGTTAACCGGTGTCCCGAGGACATTGGTTAAGGAAACCAAAAAAAGAAAATTTTAAATTAAAAGTAATAGTTTTTTGATGTTTAATGAGTTGACTGCACAAGTTTCAATGTCATATAGCTATATTTGCTTCCTTAACCAGTGCTCCAGAAGCACCAAAACCATAATATAAAAATATTTAAAATTTAAATATAAATATTGTCGAAACAAATATATTAAGAAATATAATAACAAAATTTAAGTCAATCATATGAAATATTTTAAAGTAAAAATATTCAACATAATTTCAACTTTCTAGTATACAGATCACTTTAACATCTTTTGTTTTTGCTCTCTCTAATCTCTTTATGTTCGTTGTGTTGGATCGTAATTCAAGCATTTTTCAACTAAATCAATTTTTTTTCATTCATTTGTCTCATTTTCCTTTTGTTTGTTATAGTAATCACACTTATGTTGATATGAAGATGTTGGTTTCGAACATTAGAATTAGTTTATCTCAATGTCTCATGTTTAATTCTATTTGATGACGATTTTAAAAGACTTGTTTGACTTCTTCAAACACTTTTTTGAGTCTTGCTAATCAGTGCCCCAAGACCACCGGTTAATTATACCCAAAAAAGGAAGTTATAAATTGAAAATGATACTTTTTTATTTTTCATAGATTTAATTACATAATTTTCAATGCAATAACTATTATATAATTTCATTTTTTAGTATCTTTAACCTAGCCTCATAGGTACCAGTTAACAATTTCTTCCTCGGCGCTGAGGGCATCCCCAAAGAGCGGGAGATTTTGTTACATTTTGGATTGGTTGTCTTGTGTATTTTTTTAATCGATTTTATATTAAATATTGAGTGTGTTGAGCCGTTGAGGAGTCTTTTGATAAGGTTTCTAGAAGATTGATAGACTATGTTGAACCCTGCATTTTTGGTAAAGTAGGTTTACAGAAAATCGATAGACTATGTTCAACTCTGAATTTTTTGTAAAGTATGATAGACTATTTTGTTGGGTACATATCATAGACTATTTTCTTCATTTTTTTTGTTGAGTTTTTTTCTCTTCTTCGAGTAAACCATTTTATTCAAAGATTGTCACAATAAATATGAACGCTTTTACCTGCGTTTAGTTTGCAAAACAGTAAGTACTGGAATAACAGTACAAGACAGAACAACACAACACAAGGCAGAACAGTACATGACAAATTTGTATATCATTGAATAATTTTTTGTTTTATACGATTTTTAGAGAACGAAATGCTATTTTGGTATTTTAGACAACTTATACGTGAGACAAAAAGTTGTGCTGTGGTTTGGTGAGGGACAAAAATATCAGTTTTTGTCTTGTCCCTTGCCTCCAATTTATCATGTTCTTAAAACAATTTTACAAATCAAACACTAGACAACTAAAATTGTTTTATCCTATTCTTCATTTCTTTGTAAATCAAACGCATTAGGAATCAAAAATCATAGTCAAATTACTGTGATTAACCCCTTGTGCGAGACCAGCAACCAATGGTCATGGATTCACACTGCTTTCCTCATATAATTTCATTGACTTTTTGACTTGTTATGTTAAATAGTGAACACTAGTACATATTTAAATATTTCTTGTACTTTTTATTTTATTTTATATATTTTTCTGCAATCTCTTATCGACAGATATATCCAGGCCTACCACAACTTTCTAATTCTAATAACTTTTTAAAATTCAACATTAACATCTTACCTCATCATTACAAAAAAACAAAATGCTCCTTCAACGCTTGTACAATTTTCCAATATCTTTCTCTATATTAAAATACAAATAATCATGTAGGAGCACAAAAAAAGCACATTAAAACATTCACTATAATTTATGAATGTGTCAAAACTACAAATACATCATGAGCGTTTATTATCTTAGTAATTTTATGTACCAGATTGGTCAATGGAATACACATTTAAAATTTAATTATCTAACAAAAATACATCTGGTGATCTGAAATGAATTACTAACTAAGACACATTTAGTCCTTTAAAAAAAAATAAAGACACATTTAGTTGTATTATGTAAATTCACATGTTAAATGAATAATTCTTGTGATGTGTGGATATGCTTTTGGACACAACATTTAGACACCTAAAAAAAGTAGATAAAATAATAATTAAGTAATATGTATTTTTTAAAAGGGTTAAATATGTTTTTGGTCCTTGTAAAATTGGGAACTTATAAGTTTAGTCCTTACTTAATTTTAATAGCATTTTTAGTCCTACAAAAAGAAAATTACATGTAATTTTAGTTTTTGTAAAAACTAAATTTGTTTAATTATCCTTGAATTCTTAAATTTTTGAACGATTTTTTGGAGACATGTTTAAAACATTATAAAACGTTCATTTACTAAAATATAGAATTTTTTAACATGAGAAGAATTAAATATGAATTTTTTTAAACAACAAACGTTCAAGGGAAGATTAACAAAAATCTGGACGTAGAAATCAAATTTTGAGTTAATATTTTACAGAGGGACTTTTAGTAATGTTCTTAACAGGTCTACAAAAAATTGTTTAAAAATTCAAAAATTTAAGCATAATTAAACAAATTTGGATTAAGAATGGACTAAAACTAAATGCAGAATGTTTTTATAGGGACTAAAAAACCTATTAAAATTAAGTAAAGCCTAAATTTAAAAGGTCCCAATTTTATAGGGATCAAAAACATATTTAACCCTTTTTAAAATAGAGTGAAGATTCTTCTAAAAAAGAAGAAGAGAAATTTTTTAAAATAGAGTGAAGATTCTTCTAAAAAAGAAGAAGAGAAATTTTTTAAAATAGAGTGAAGATTTTGATTTCTCACAATCTTTCGTAAAATCTAATTTAGTCTTTGACAAAAAATAACCAATCAATCCCTCAAATTTTTATACTCAAGACAAATCATTTCTAGACTCGTTATAACATAGAGACAAATTTAACTCAAATATAAAAATGTTTGAGTCGAGTTTATGTATTATTCTTTCTTGATGACAAAATTGATTTATAAAAAAATTGTGAAAGATTAAAATGAATTTTCACTTTTTAAAATAACTTTGTGTGTGTCCACACAAAAATTAATGTTTGAGTTTTGTTAATAAATTTTAGGGAAATGCTAATAAGTGTCTTTAGGGCATTAGATAAGAAGTTTAAAATAAAAATTTTATCTTAAGGTTTGTGTATTTAACACATTAAAACATCAAAAAGTAACTATTTCTACATAAAATTAGTTATCAATAATTTTTATTTTTTAAATAAAAATAAATTTACACAATTTCTAAAACAGAATTTTAACGTAAATTTCTTAACATAAATTTCTTAACATGCGTAGAGACAGCATTTTCCTCTATGTTTACCCCTTAAAATATCCCGAACAACCTCATAATCATACCATAATTAACATTAAATATACAACACCAACCAGGACCACACCATAACAAAAAAAACCACCCCCTCACTTTCTCTTTCTCACACATACAAAGTAAACTCACCTCAAACAAAATCCAAACCTTCACAAACCATGACCATGGACCGATCATCCTCACAAAGCAGTTCCTCAGACTCACCCTCTCGTGACTTCAAAGTCCTATCCATCGAATGCTACAAAGGCAGCTCAAAATCCGACGAATGGACCGGAGACATGCTTCAAACTGGTGACATAGTTGAAGAGCTTAGAGTTGGTGGTTCAGCTAACTCATTGATAAGGTTCAAAGCACCTTTCAAGAATGGTAAAAGTGGTGTAAATAAGATTCTTCAAGAAGCATATAAGAAGAAAGATACTTCTATACTTGTTAGAGTACGTAGAGGAGTTGATGAGTTTGCTGAGTTACAAGGTTGTATTGTTCCTAATGAGAATAAGAAGAGTTATGTTCTTAGGGATATTGTTGATCCTAATTATCTTGTTGGATTTTTGGATCGAACTGAAGCTGAGTGCTTTCAACTTCAAGGTACTGTTCTTAATTTTGCTTTTCTAAACATGTTTTATTTTTTAATATTTTTTTAAACATGGTTAAATTTGATTAAACATGGTTAAATTTGAATAGTCGAGTTAGAATTAGTGTATATTTGAATTTACGGTGAATTTAATAAAATTATAGTCACATCGTGATTCGGTTGAAGCTTCAAATGGTAAATTATGTTCAATTTACCGTCAATCTAAACATACTCGTTGAACTTAATTGCTATCTCCAAATGACCAAGTTGATTTATTCTCTCAAATTTAAAGTTTTTTTTTTTAACATATCTTGTTTTTAACTAGATTAAATATTTATTTTTTATGGATATCCATGATGTATTCGTGCAAATATGTTTTTAATTCAGTGTAGATAGTTAATTTAAATCACATAGAAAATGATGATTAATATATTCATGTAGTTAAATTAACCACAATTTTAATCGAAATTGAATTAATGATCTACTCAAAATTAATATATTAATGTATCATTAGTGTAGATTAAATAATCTTATCCTACATGAATTTTTTATTTGATGGGTCGATTTCCAGGTTAAATTAAACAAATGAATGTATTGGTAAATTACTTAGAAACCATAATATGACTTTGTTGCTATTGGTTGGTTGATTAGTCGGCAGATGGTAGTTACGTCCTAGTTACACGGTTGGTCTTTTCTGGTACAAAGTTTTTCGTGTAGTTGAAGATTAGTTATTTTCATATGTAAAAAGCAAATTTTAATTTAATTTTTGTTGGTGAGTGATACCTTACAACTACCAACAAGTACGGCTATAGCGACATGTAATAAACGTAGTTACTGCTTTCTTATCTTGTTCTGATTAGTCTAGCATAGATTCCTAGACCCTCCTCTCTCATTTGCCAAAACAACACTATTACGTTAATTTTTGGTAGGTAGCTTGTTTGGCCACATAGTATGAGAGTAGTACTACTTGTCTTAATCTCATACAAATGTGGGGGACACATCTTCCTAATTTTACTATATTAAAGAGTCTCACCTTAGATAAGTGATAAATTGATAATGTATTTAGGGCAATTCTTGCGTCACAAGCTGGTTTTGTAGGGTTCTGTTAGACCCAACCATAATTTCTAAGATATTATTAGGGTATGTTTGATATCACAATCAATTGAGATTACAGGAACTACTTTGATTTTGCAAAAGCTACATCATGCGTATGTCCGTTATCATGGTGGGCGCCACTATGATTTTGCAAAATCACGATGGTTCATTGTGATTCTATCAGATTCAATGTGATAACCGTGATTCTAACAAGTTCATGTGAAACTAAACATGAATATATGTAGCTTTTGCAAATTCAGCTCACCGTAATTTCAGCAAATCCACCGCGATGCCAAACAAACATTAAACCTTTTGGACAATTTAACACCAACACTTCATATTAAAGTGTTTGAACATGTCAATGCGAACATGACGCCAACACATGAATCATATGATTATATTCAATTATTTTTATTTTTTTAAATTATTATTGGAATATGTGTCTGGCAACGTGTTGGTGCTCTATAGCTGTTGAGTTACCTGATTTATGGCATTGTTTGATTCTGATGGTACCTAACCCAAGTCTCAATAATAAATATACATTAAACCATATTTAATCGTGACATTAACTTAAGCTGCAAACTTTGGCTAGATTAAGCCATCAAGTTGCGTGTTACTCATTGTGTCTGATATAGGCATATAGAAACCAGCATTTTTCACATCTTAAATATGAGTAATTAAAGAGAAGGCAAGTAAAGAAGTTGTACACTTGTGATTCTTAATACTTTGTGGCTGTTTCATTGAATAGTAGCTATTGATCTATACACGGATACGACACGAACACGTTGAAACTGATAATAATTTGAAAAAATGACATAATTCAATGTAATTATATGTGTCGGTGTCAGATATGATATACGTATCCGACACCGGAAGATGCCTAATCCGAGGAGTATCTGTACTTCATAGCCCTTGATTGAATACGGTCTAGTACTTATACACTGGTATAATGTATTAGAAGGACTTTAGTTAATCAACCTTCAATACACACAATTGATTACTTTATTTGTTGATCAATGCAGTTACAGATTATGACTTTTAGTTTATTATATCTTCATCTAATGGTAAATGATATAAAACTGTATTTTTCAGCTTCAAGGAGCAGTAGGATGGTAAATGAGTTAACAAAAACCCGAATACAGGATGGATTTGTGTCGTATCCATGGGAGAGGAGGATGCAGGAGTTGCTATCAGTTCCAAATTCTAGCAACTTTCTTTCCATATTACTTCTTCCCAAAGCTTCAGATAGAGTCGCTTCTCGCTACAATGATGTGGAAGACACACTAGCCCGAGCAAACGCATGGCTTAATGCAGCACAAGCTTCAGGGGTCCCTATTGTCTTCATGAACATTCAAACTGAGTCCTTACTTACAAAGGTAAACCATCAACTCCCAGACCATTTTACAATTGTATCCGAGGGGATTTGAACTCCGTCCCTTAAGATTTAAAGGTCAAACTTTTGCTGTTGAGCGAACGCCTCATAAAATTTGTTGTTTGTCTTTTATCTGTGACAGATATCTGGAGAGACAGCTTCTTCGACGGTAAATGCAGGATCATTATCCGACTTATGCAACATTGCTAATGCAAGTCTTTATGGTTTCGAAGATTATCACGGAGT
>Ga0099826_10001310_pt1 | contig 14693 bp, 8 predicted proteins | sample Mtrugardesep15_FD_76830 | JGI IMG/M metagenome (GOLD analysis project Ga0099826, IMG submission 76830) | Root nodule microbial communities of legume samples collected from California, USA - M. trunc garden sep15 | ecosystem: Host-associated > Plants > Roots > Nodule | place: USA: California... | reverse complement strand
AAAATAAAAAAAAAAAAATTTAAATTAAAAAGTAAAAAAAATCCCTTATATCTCTCTCACTAACCCATGTCCCCCACATACAACAAAAAAAAAAAAAAAAAACCTTTTAATTAAACGATAATTCTTATTTTTGATTTATATTTTAGAAGCAACACTTTTAATGCATGCACACAATATTGGATGGGAAAGTTCAACAACTTCTTTATTCATTTTTATCCCATGTTATTACTTTCTCTAATGATCTACCCAAAATAATGAAGCTATATTTGGTTTTCATTTTGCAATGTTTGGTACAATCTTAGTCCATCTTCTACCTCTTGAAGATTTCATTTCATTTTTCTATATTCTTTTGATTTGATTTTGATCTGTTTGATACAATCTTAATCTTACTTTTTTGTATACTTATGAAACTTTTTTTTATTGTTCTTACTTATCTATATATACATTAATTACAACGAGATTTTATTATTGTGTTATTTTTTAAAACAAAAAAAGCTAGAGATTTCAGAGAAGGCAAAACCATCTCAACTATATTGGCATCCTACAAGTTCTACAATAACTTTTCCCTCCCTTACCCTCATTCTATTAATTAAATTAAAAAAATCATTTATAGTTATATTCACTAGCGGTTGATGGGCACTCCGTGTCTGTCTATGTTATATTTTTTATTGTTTTAATGCGTGTAAATTACATATAAATTTTTATGAAAAAATTCTTATTTTTTCAATGAAACCAACAATATATCATTATTATAGGAAGGTTTGTTTAGGGTGTGATTGGAATAATGAAAAATCCAACCCAAAATCTCATATTTCCTTTATATATTTTTAAGATAATATTGTTCCAATTGTAGTGGGATATTTGAATGAGATTTATCTATTTTTTTAATTAATAATTTTAATAGTGATATAAAAAGATAAAATAGTAAATAAAATATTTTAAATGAAGGATAAAATTAGAAAGGGAAAAAGCTAACACAAACTCATATGTTTTTCTATTGTTATAATCCTACAAGTTCTACCAAAACTTGTTCTTCAAAGCTCTGATTTTATTGATTAAATTAAAAAAATCATTAATTGTTATAATCCTATAACTACCCATCCTTCACAACTCTATTTCTCTTTTTATTAAATAAATAAAAAAATAGAAATAAAAAAAAACAGGAATGAAATTAAGAAAGTAGACAAAAAAAACTAAATAATGGAGAAAAAATAGTTACCAATGATATAACCCACATTTTAATTTTATTTGTTTTATAATCCTACAAATTCTTTCACAAATAGAAAACCATTTGTCTTGATGCACTACTTATTTGTGTTGTAATTTTTCATTAAAGTCATATGTTTAATAAAGTTATGATATACTACAAAATTATTATAATTTATGATTTATTGTATGATACAAATAACATATTCTTATTTATCGTAATATATACACTATGAAAATGTTGAATGTTTTTAATTATAACATTTTCTTATTTATGACAATAATGATTCAAATGAGGTCTACAAATTTCATGATTTACCTTCTACCATTTGGAAAGTTTTGTTTTATTCTATTTTCATTTCACTATTCTACCTCTTTTCTACTTCATTTATTTTTCATTCGAGAGTGCGACAAACATTACTTAAGTAGTTTATTTCACTTATTTGTTAATTTTAGACTTAAATATAAAAAGGTCTTCGTAAGTTCGCGTGCTATTGATGTTCGTCCCTATATCTTTTTGTCTTTCTAAAAACCCATGTAAGTTGTTAACATTTTGCTTTTAGTCCCTAATGTTAACTTCTGTTACAAAAACGCGTTGTTGACAAACGGAGTCACATGATGTGGCAAAGGCTGAGATGGAAAAACAAGATATTCCATCTTTTTCATCCCTCTGTTTTTTCTTCTCATTCCATTGCTAATCCGTGTGCCCGAAATGGAAAATCTTAATTTGTTGACTGAGCTCATGCATAACCATTTTGATCGAAAACCAAAAGTTACAAGAAAAAATGATGAAATTCAAAGGAGAAAAATTACAGTGGCTACAAGTGTCTTCTATCCCTACCTATTACATCTTTCACCCCTAAAAGTTTGGAGAAGTTGCATGCTGAACATGCTAAAATAAATAAGAAGAGAGACTTTGAAAAATAAAACAACAGAAGAATTATGGAAAAAGGATACAGATGTCCTTGAAAAGAAACTTAAGAGACAAGGACTTAATATTCTTTAGTTGTATTGGTAATTATGAGTTAATATATGCATTATTACAATATAGACAATTTTACGACACGTTTTACAACTTATCAAAATTGATAATTGTAACATTTTTTGATTGTTACCGGTGATACGAAAAGTGTTACTATAATCTAACAATTTGCGACACTTTTTGAATATTACAAATAATTTTTAAAATGCAACTAAAGCTCTTTAGTAACAGGGGCTTTACCTAACAATTGTTCAAATATTACAAAATTTAATTAGTAACATTTTTCTTGATTTAGTAATTGTTTTTTGATTTAGTAATAGTTTTCAAGTGTTACTAAACCTTATATTGTTGTGGCAAATGTAAGGTGGGTTAGAAGTCCCAAATTGAATAGAAAAGTGAGTGTTGACAATGTATAAGCAAGATGATCCATAATTTCAATCTTAGGGTTTTGGGTAAAAATCCTCTAAAAAAACAAAGATTTTGGTTAAAGATAGATACGGTGTCCAACTCATTTGTGTGATTGCATTTGACCCAACATTGATGATCAATCATACTCCCCTCATGATCCAACACCTAGAACACACTATCTCGACAATATAAACTTACTTCTTCATCAACTAGAACATGTTCGAATCAACACACCTTCTCAAGACCGGACCAATGCAAAGGAATAATGAGGATCTCAAATATAATAATACCTTCTTTTTTTTAACAACAAAATTTTTTTAAAAAAGGGGAGAAGTACAAAGAGTACTTAACCTACATTCCGGAAAAAGTACAATAGGTACTCGACCCGCTAGACAAAACTAAAAAACTTATGATGTAAAACAAAGAAAATGATTCGAGAACCACTCGTAATACAAAAACCACCTCCAAGAGGTTGTTTTAATCCCATCAACAATTAATCTCTTCGACATCTGAAGATGAATGAGAAAATTATCCCATTCCTAATTTCCCAAATCTTCCAATTTTTGTGTGCCAACTTAGAATTAATCGTTTTCGGGTTTTCTTTTTTATTCAAAGAGGATGATGAGAAATAGTCTAGTTGAGAGACCACATTCCCGGGTAAAATCACACATGTTCCAATCCACTTGAAAATCGAATATCAAACCTTTCCAACAAAATTACATCTACAAAACAAATTATCCTCATCCTCTATCAAACCAACTTATTCTTTTGCTGTTAATGATGTTGTAAGTTTATCAATATTGACATATAACCATTATATGTAAAAATTTGGCTATGAGGAATTTATCAATTTGAGTAGAAGACAGACAAGTTAACATTGCAGTTAATTTGCACCAACAATTGAGATATTTGAAACAGAATGCAAACAGCATGGTGAAGCCTTAAACCTTACACCAAGTCATTAACATATCCGCAATGTAGCAAATTAGAATTCAAAATCCAACTTAGTTGCATTGCATGCATTGGACCAAAGATGTGTTGAATGATTCTTACTTTCTCAATTGCCACAACATGACCAAGACTACAAAGCACAGACAAGGAATGAAGAATGTAGACAATACCTCCTCCAGTCATTTTTGAGACAAATAGAACAATAAAATTGATGTATTTAGTTTATATATGAACCAATTACATCAACTTTTATAGACTCATTTGTTAATTATAAAAAGGACCAGAGTAGTAAACACAAACTAGCTAGTAAGTAGTGATTTATTAATTAAAAGGTATTTGCATACAAAATGATTTTACTATTTATTATATGTTTCTCCAAATCTTAATTAAATATAAAATAGAGACTAACACTCAGTAAAAGCAACAAAAAACACATCATATATGCTGCAGGATTTTGAACATGACACTAAGAAACAAACTAATGGTTCTAGGTCCAAAGTAATATGACAGCAAAAAGACCACAATGTGATTACCACAGAAGGAAGCATAGCATCACAAATCCTCAATGCTCAGTGGATTACAATCCCTATACCAAAGTTCAAATTAAACTAGCATAAAGTAAGTTCAGCAACAGTGATGCATTCCAGAAACAATTCCTCTCTCTAATTTACGTGCATAAAACTAAAAATTATAAAAATAACTGCTAGAAAATGATATAAGTCAGAAGTAATCATTAATATGAAAATGATAAAAAAGATGGGTGGAGCTGAAATGAAAAGGCCACATAAATAAATTACTATTGGACATTTGCATAATAAAAATCCATAAAACTATCAACATACACATTTTTATCAACACAATGTTCGAAGAGCTATCAAAATTATTTTATCCTCCGACAACCGCAGCATGTGTCAAAATGATGACAGTTATAATCAACAATCCTAAGTGCATTTGCAATCACAACCATACAATCATGACTAAATTTCTATTCATAAAAAGGCCTCACAAAGCTTTGGGACTACGAAGGCTTTGGGCCGGCTTTATGTCAAACTGAAGATTACATGTCGCAGAGCCCCTTGGACACAGAGAGAAAGTTTCCAACATTGGTTGCTTTAGATCAATGTCTAAAGTTGTGTGAATTGTCATATTTTGTAGTACTTTTGAAGTTTGCATGATATATTTAGCAAATTCAACCTCACTTTTGGAGCCTTTGTAATATTTGAACGTGAATGTTCTAAGCTGTGACGAAAGACATTCTGGAACAATTTGTGGATCACTCCAATGGCCGTCATTTACACATACGTGATCCTGTGTATCCAATATGCAATTTTATATTTGTGCCAAATTAAAATAAATTATGCATGTGAGCAGGTTTGTATTATAACTTTATAAGATAAACAACAACAAACCTTGTGAATGGTAAGATTTTGAAGCTTGGGAACATTGTGCAGCACTTCTGTCAACCAGCTCCACATGACATTGCAGCGTTTGAATTCAAATGTAGAGTGATTGAATCCAAAAGATTACAATATCCAAATATAGAGATTTGAGTAATGGAAAATCAACACCGCAGGAAGAGCAATTCAAAGTAGCATTGCGTAGCTTGAGGGTGACAAGCGTCCTGCAACTGTATAAGCAATTAGGCAAATGGGTGGAATAAAGAGAGTACAAACGGACGTCGAGTTCCTGAACTCCTTTCAGCGAGGCTGCATAAAGAAATGGGTTGAAATCATCGAGATCGAAGGCATCATTAAAGCCACAAACGAGGCGTAATGATTGTATGGAGTTTCTTGCGAAGAGAACTGAATTGATGAAATTGCGAAACTTGCGGAAGTCAGGATAGTCTTTGTGGTCGAATTCAAGAGAATGGAGTGATAGCCAAAGTGGTTTCCACCTCTTTGACAAAAAGCCAGTAGCAGCAGCATCTCTTGTCGGGAGGAATGACAGAATGTGACACAGAACGCAGTCAGGGAGGGATGCGATCAAATGCCATCTTCGTCTTTTTCTTCTGTGAAGAACTAACCAACAACCCTAGCTATCGCTCACCTCAAACGAAACCTAAAAACCTAGCAAGCGCTGTTGTACATTGACCCCTTTTAATGACCCAATTTAGTTCTATAATTTTGTCAAATTTAATCTTGAGACAAAAAATAATACTCAAATGAATCATTGACATTTTCACATTAAGAATAACATAGACTAAATTAAGTATTATTTTTTGCCAAGAATTAAATTCTTGTTGCGAAAAAATTGTGAGGAATCCGATTGGACCATTGCTCTAAATTTAAATTCTTATATATTGATGTTTTATTGATAAGATAATATATTGATTCCCTTCAAAAAAAAAAAGGATAATATATTGATTGATGGAACATCTTTACTTCAAACTCTTCTTTTTTGTACAATTTTTTTTGTATCAAATTCATATTAATTTTGTTTTTGGTCAAGAAATTCATATTAATTTATTTCATCAAAGGTGATCCGTAATTTCCTTCATTATTATCAATTTTTTCTCGATTGACCAATGTTATTTGTAATGTTGTCGCTTTTTAATTAAAAAATTTAAGTTGATGAGATGGTACCCAAATCTAAAAAAGAAAAAACTTTAGGGTTCAAGAAAACTTGTTCTTGTGAGGTTCAATTTAAATAGTTAATTCGTAGCTCTTAGCCAAGAGCAAGACAACCATTTAATATTTTCAATAATGGGAGAAATATTGTACACAATATTGCAAAAAATAACAATATTTCTCGACTTCCATTTGGAGTATATACACGGCAAATAAATATAACTTAGAATTCTTCGCATCAAAACTCAACCCACAAAATTATTGGGCATGAGCTAACACAGTTTTGATGCAAAACCAACCCAACATCTCCATCCAAACCCTCCCAAACTTCAAACATTCAAAAGATATATGTTGAGCAATCTCATTCAAACCACACCCTCCAACATACCTCAACGATGTTTGCACGATGCCCCTAATCACCATATTAACAGAACAACTGTAACCCACATTATTTCATGAACCACACTACCTCATTTATAAAAAAAAAATCCCAGCATGTGCTCCACCATTTTTTTTATCAATTCATCCGTGGGTTCAATCCACTCATTTATTTCCATTGTGATATTATGTTGTCAATAGCATTGAAATCGTGAATTCACGGAGCAAGTTGACCTATGGTGCAACACTTTTAGTTTGTTTTCATCATTCAACGATCTACCGTTTTCTAGCCACCACTCTCATACGAGAAGAAACAAGAAATAATAAAAAAAAAGATATAAGAAGAAATTAAGGTTGATGCCGAAAATTCACAATGGGTCGGAGGTGGGAGAAGACATGATCTTTTGAAGAATATTAAGTTTGTTTTAGAGTTTAGAAAGTTAAAGCATACATAACAAAAAGAAACAAAACAGAAGCAAACATAACAAAGAAACACCAATGCTAGATGGCAACTGCACGAAAATCGAGACATACATAATAGCTTGAAACCAGCATATTAAGGAATGAAGAATGCAGACAATACATTAGTAAACTCAAAGTAGTGATTAATGAATTAATGCTGCAGGATTTTGAATGGGACCATCCACATAATGCCCACGTAGCTTCCAAAATTAATTTATCCTACAACAACAGTAGTCCCCGCCGAAAAATGATCACAATTATATTTAATGATCATAATCGCATTTGTGATCTAAACCATAATTAACGATCATAAAAAGGCTTCACAACTTTCGGCTTACGAAGCTGTTGAGCCGGATCTTGCGAAAATTACGTGTCTCAGAGCCCATTGGACACATTGAGAAAGTTTCCAACATTTGATGCTTACCAATGTCTAAAGTAGTGTGAATTGTAATATTTTGTAATACTTTTGAATTTTGCATAATGTATTTTGTGAATTCAACCTCACAATTGAAGCCTTTGTAACATTTGAGTGTAAATGTTCTAAGCTGTTTTGAAAGACATTCTGGAACAATACGTTGATCTTTCCAATGGCAATGTATGTCGCAAACTTTATTTAGACACAAGGATTCCTATGTACAAAATGCAATTTTATTTTGGTCAAAACTAAAAAAAATACGGGGGAGAGTATGTTTTGAAATAGAAGATGAACAAAAGAAAACCTACATTGTGAATGGTAAGATTTTGAAGCTTGGGATAACTGTGGAGCAGTTGCGCGAACCAGTTCCACATGACATTGCAGAACATGAACTCAAAGGTAAAGTCCATGTAGGTTAGATTATGAAACGTGGGATGGTAGACACAATCCAAGGAGTCCTGATTAGAAAACAAATAATTGTTAGTACAAGGTAATAACTAATAAGAAATTTTAATAGGAAAATGTTAACAAGTGCATTTATGGTATTTGTTTTAGGAAAATAGAATTTTTGCATATAAAATTTGTATTGATGACTTTTAAAGTCTATAACAACAGGCGTAGGCCTTTTTAAACAAATATTAGAGAGAAGCAAGCAGAATTTTACCATTCGTGCACGCAAAAACTGTGCTTCACGAAGTGCATGAAAGGGAATGTAGGACGAAAGCGGTTTAAAGCCAAAGAATTGAGAAATGTTGGCCGTGATCAATTTGGGCAAGACTTCAGCCCCCTCTTCCGCAGAAGAAGGAATTTTCCCGCCAACTATTGTTAGGGATCTTGCATCTAAATCTTCAACATTGGGACATGCGCAAAAAAACTTGAACATAACGGAGTGACTTTCGAATTTGACTTGAATCAAATTTAGGTATTTGAGTAATGGAAAATCATAGGAAGAGCAATTCAAAGTAACATTGTTTAGCTTGAGGGTGACAAGAGTTTTGCAACCGTAGAATCTATAAGGCAATATAGTTTTTGAAGTGACCAATTGGAGGTGGAGTTCTTGAATCCCTTTTAGCACCAATCCATACAGAAAGAAGTCGAAACCTTCGAGGGTGAATGCATTACTGAAGCCACAAGTGAGGCGTACGGATTGGATGGAGTTTCGTGGGAAGAGAACTGAGTTGATGAAATTGGAAAACTTGGGGAAATCGCGAAAGTATTTATCATCGAATTCAAAAGAACGGAGCTTAGAGCCAGAGTGATCTCCACCTCTTTGACAGAAAACCAGCAGCAGCCGCATCTCTGGTAGTAAGGAATGATAGAATGTGACATCCAACATCATCAGAAAACTTCGTTTTCTTCCCACCAGAGCACATCATCTTGTTATGATCAGTATAAGAATGAACCCTAGTTTTTTTTAGGGTTAATAGTGTGTTAGGGTTAGCTTCGCAATCTCGCAGTATAGGCAAACAAATCGTGAATGATACAGGGTAATTGATTCCGTTAATTAAGGAAAATTATAATGCTTTGATGGGAAAAATTCCATAATATTTGAACGAGACAAAAAAGAGGAGGCACGAATATACGATCCTTCCTTCTTTTGATATGAGAGAAACATTTTTTTTTTTTGAGCATATAAGAGAGAAATATATGATATAATTAACTGTTGCACCCAAAAATAAAAATAATGAGAGAAATCAATAGTTGTACATAAAATAGAAATTAATCAGTACTCAGTAGTGAACAACATTCAATGTATAGTAGAAGGATTGCATAATTTTTCAGATAGTAATACTCATAAGCACGATCCACTTACTCATTACAAAACCAAAAGAAACAATACAGAAGCAAACATAACAAATGAAACACCAATATGCTAGATGGCAACTACATGAAATTAGAAAGGGAATAATAATATAAAATCTTACCAAATTTTTCAGAGACATAAGTTGAACCAACATATTAATTAATTTTAACAATAAGTGTAACCCGTATTCTAAAGTAGTGTTCAATTGAAACCCTCAGTTTGTTATCTTTAAAATGAAAATAACACTAGCAGCTGCATTTATCCTACAACCAGTGTTACTTATTTCTTTAGTTATTATAGGAAGCAACTGATAAAAAGGGAGGCAAAACATAAAGAAATGACGAATCAAAAGTAGTGTTCAATTGAACCTAAATGGTGATATTATAACAATAGAATATAATAATGAATGATATATTATAGGGTGGAGAAGGGAATAAGTAGTAGATAGAGAAATGTGGGATAGAAAAACTTAAAGAAAGATAAACTTGCTTTCAGGGTGCTATTAAGTTTTTCTATTAGAAAGATAAACTAAGTGTGCATCGGTAAAAATTAGCAATCTAAGATTTTGATTTGTCAAGTAACTTAAAAAAATAACGTGGCAGTGAACATTATGTAGGAATTTAAAAAGATCATCTGCATCCGAGGGAAGACGAGGAAAAGTGCGAGAAGAACAACGCGAGATGAGTGGAATGACATGAGCAATCTGAAGTCTGGAACGACATGAGAGTATTACAGAGGAGTGGCACAGTGATCATGAAGGAAGGCAGACACGGTGCAGAGGAGTGTGGATGCGGAATCAAACTTCAACTGGTCTCTGTCTCTAGTGCTTTTGGTTTTTCTTTGTGGGAATCTAGGTCTTCTAGTATTTTTGTTTTTTGTTTTTTTTACAGTAGGTCTTCAAGTTAAGAAGGTGGTATATATATGATGGTAAACTAGTAATTTCATTTAGTAAAAGTGATCGAGTGCAGGGAGGATATCACTACCCTGCCCGCGAATGTTAAAAGGTGGGGAATCCCCGTCAATTTTTGGGTCCAGACCTTGCTGCCATGCCTAGTTACAAAAAATAAATTAAAATTTCTCAAAATATCCAAAATACTTCTCATCTAACATTAGTATAACTATCAAATACTGCAGTGGCCCATGGAACTCAAAAATGCATTTTAAACTCTGCGACACGAACCTAGAGTCAACTACAAGTAGTAAAGAGTATTGAATATCAATGCCTAGATCCCAGAGGAAGAGCATAGAAACCGACATAAACTTTGAGAACCAGTTTTTGTTGTTCTAAATAATGAGTTGGTTTACTCATTACAATATTCATGGCCCTTCTTCAATTAATGGGTTTCAGCTAGGACCAGAAATATTCTCGACACCCATCACAAACAGAATTGGGCATCTAGAGCATGACCCCGAGTGATAGCAGGTAGTCCAACAGGTCTTGGATAGGATCTGATACATTCTCGTAATTTGGGTTTGGCCTAAATCAATCGATACAAAATTGACTTGTAAGTTAGGACTTTCCCCACTTTTTTTTTTTGACAATCTGGACTTTCCCTTCTTATAAACGCGTTTGTTACACCATATATCATTCAAGGTGGAACTGTTAACAGATTTTAATCCAAAGCAATTTGACAGCAAAAAAAACCACAACATGACTACAACAAAAGCACAACATCACAAATCCTCAATTCCCGGTGGATTAAATTCCCTACACCAAATTTCTAACAAATCTAGCACAAAGTAACTCAGCAACATTGATACATTCATAAACAATTCTTCTCCCTCTAATTTTCATGTCTAAACTAAACAACAGAAAAATACTATTAACTGCAAGGCAAAGATATGTATTGAAATTAACTAAAGTGGGAAGCAATCAGCAAAAGGAAAAGAAAAGGACAAAATGTTGGGAGGAGCTAAATTGAAAATGCTACATAAATAAATTGCAGTAGAGTCAATGCCATTGAAACTGTCTAGTATTGTTGTTGGACATTTGTATAATAATAAAACCCAACTGAGTCTGAAACCATAAAACTAACAAATACTGCATTTGAATCCACATATTTCCCTAGCAACTATCAAAATCTATTTATTCTACAACCGCAGTTTGTGTCAAAATTAACATAATTATAATTAATGATCAGAACTGCATTTGTGATCACAATTCACAACCACGATTGATAACGATGTTGAGCCGGTTGTAGGTCAAAGCGAAGGTTACATGTCGCAGAGCCCCTTGGACACAGAGAGAAAGTTTCCAATATTGGATCCTTTATATCAACGTGTAAATTAGTGTGAATTGTCATATTTTGTAGTAGTTTTGAATTTTGCATAATATATTTTGCGAATTGGGTCTCACATTTCAAGCCTTTGTAGTATCTGAGTGTGAATGTTCTAAGTTGTGTTGAAAGACATTTCGGAACAATCTGTGGGTCCTTCCAGTGCTCATTGACTTCATTTACACAGGCGTGGTTCTGAGTACAATTTATAATTTTCCATTAGTAAAAAATAAAATACTTGAGTGAGGTTTAAAATAGAAGATACCAACAAAAACAAACCTTGTAAACGGTAAGAATTTGAAGCTTAGGACAATTGTGCAGCACTTGAGCGAACCAGTTCCATGTGACTTTGCAGCGTTCATATTTAAAGGTAAGGTCCATGTCGATTAGATTGTGAAAATTGGGCTTGTAGACACGGTCATCAAAGTTCTAGTTACATGGAAGAAGAAAAAAAATGTTAGCAGATAGATAGTAATGAGAACTTTTGATAAATAAATAAACTCTAAATAAAAAAGTTATTAATATTAGAGTAGCATTTGATACCATTCCTGCACGCAAAAATCGTGCATTACAAAGCATAGGAAACGGGGTATAGGGAGAATGAATAATTCTTGCTCTGACTAACTTGGGTAAGGGTTTATCTCCCTCTTCCACTTGTGGAGGAATGTCACGACCAATAAATTGCAGGGATCTTGCATGTAAATATTCAAGATTGGAACATCCACATAAAAACTTGAACATAATGGCTTGACTTCCAAATTTGATATCATTCAAATATAGGGATTTGAGTAATGGAAAATCAACATAGGAAGAGTCAATCAAAATAACATTGTGTAGCTTGAGGGTGACAAGAGTCTTGCAACGGTAGAAGCTATAAGGCAATCTGGTTAAAGTGACCAAGCCAAGGTCAAGTTCATGAACTCCTTTTAGCGCCACCATATTAAGAAAGAAGTGGAAATCAGGACAACTTGAGTTGAAAAAAGGATGAAAACCACAGGTGAGGCGTAATGATTGGACGGAGTGTGGTGAGGAGAGAACTGAGGTGACGAAATAGGAAAACTTGCGGAAGTCAGGAAAGCATCCGTCATTGAAGTCGAAGGAAGCCAGTGAGAGCCAAAGCGGTTTCCATCTCTTTGAGATAAGAGCAGTAGCAGCCGCATCTCTCGTCGGAAGGAATGACATAATGTGACGCCGAACATCGTCTGGAAGCGACTCGATCGTCGTCTCTACTTCTGAACTTGAGTCACCGTAAGATTGCCTCTTCTTCTCCTCACAGGACATCTTCGCCAAGAAACCTAAATTTTTATTTTTTTCCCCTTATTTGTTAGAGGTTTTTCTTTGCTATATATAAGCCCACAACCGATTCCTATAGGTTTTCGCGAGGTTTTTCTTTCCTATAGTGTAAAGCTCTGCAAAACCTTATTTTTAAGAGGTTTTCCCTTCCTATATATAAAATCCCACAACCGATTCCTATATATTATTCCTTTTAAAAATATAACTCGTAAACTTGGATCGGATATCACACTAAGATACTTTTTTTTTCTCCTTCAGCACAAAATATATTTGCATCAAATATTTCTTCGTACGGTGCAAAAATATATTTATTGTCCATAAATATATTTTCAACAACAATCTTCTGGAAGTACAAAATATATTTGAAACAAATCTTTTATATTTTTAGCAATAATATTCTTCATCCATGAAATTTTGAGTCAATTTCAACATCTACATGTTTACCGGTGTTTTTGGTAAACTACGGGCTAGTTTTGATTATTACAAGTAAGACTGAACTAGAAATCTCAGGACATGTTGTGCAAAGGTTTTGATCGAAAAAGTTTTGAAAAAGGCCACGAAATGCACTCAGGTTACTTAGAGAGCAGGACGGATTTTTAGAGTAAAAAAGGCACTGTCTCTCGACAGGTTTGAGTTTGCGATTAAAAGAAAAGCATAATCGAAGATAAAATGGTAAAAGTTTAAACGCATAAACTTAAAGTAAATGTAAAATGCATTGCATTAAAAGTAAAGTGGTCCACAAATCAGTTTACATACATTTTGTTAACTCATTTCCCTATGCGCCGGTTGTTTGAGTGTTCTAGAATTTCTATAAATGATTTGCGACCCATTTTTCGACTTGGAAACTCTTATTTACACATAAAGTAAATAACTGGGAAAACACTACTCCCATGATCAAAACTTCCTTCATCTTGGACAGCCGCTTGTCCCCACGTTTCCACTAAGGAAACTGTCTTTGAACCAGAAATCGAACCTTTCCTGCCTTGATTGCTTATCTTCGACGAAATTACATGTTTAGCCTTGTTCTTCGAACTCTTGACCACGTGCACTAGTCTTGATCTCTTGTCGAAATCCTAAAGTAAACATGAAAAAGTCTTCGATTCCTGCAAAGTTGAAGGTCAACTAAGTGTTGACCATATTAAATGAGCCTGTCGAAATTACAGGCTAACACTACAAAACCAAGTTATTTAGGGAGTGTTTGTTTTAAATTTAGTAGATTTATTCAAAGCAATAACTTTGTTTGAAATATAAGATGAGAGTTTTATTCTTAGTTATTTTTTATATAGATGTTTGATTAATATAATAATATTTTCATAAATCATTATAATAAGGAGGTTAAAAGGTAGTTATACATAGGAATAAAAATTTCTATCATTTTATTTTCAAGAACCTATAAAAATAATTTGAAACAAATGTACCGTTAAACTTTAATATATTTTTTACAAAAAAAAACAACATAACACAACGTGGATTGCGAAAAAGGAATTAATGTCACTAGGAATGGCAAAACATATCTAATTTGCCTGATGGATTCGGTTAGCTCGTTATTTTAGGCGAGTTTGATCAAGGTTTTCGGTCTATCCCTTCTAAATAGTTCGGAAAACATAATCCAAAACAATTATTAACTATTCGGATTATATAATTTGAAATTTGGCAAACCCCTCATTAGACCATTTTCTAACAACATTACCGGTCCTTATGTTGAATTATTTCAGATTATATAATTTTTTATTTTTTTAGTGGTGTCTGAGGTTCGAACCACGGACCTTGCATATATTATGCATTGTCTTTACTGAGCTAAGCTCACGGAAACTTTCAGATTATATAATATGTGTCATACCCCAATTTTTGACCTAAGACCCCATTTTTATTTTTTATTTTTTCTTTCAAAGACAAATTTCAAAAATCACAAAAAAATTAGTTTTTAATTTGTTTAAGTTTATTGTTTTTT
>Ga0099826_10001309_pt1 | contig 14694 bp, 8 predicted proteins | sample Mtrugardesep15_FD_76830 | JGI IMG/M metagenome (GOLD analysis project Ga0099826, IMG submission 76830) | Root nodule microbial communities of legume samples collected from California, USA - M. trunc garden sep15 | ecosystem: Host-associated > Plants > Roots > Nodule | place: USA: California... | reverse complement strand
ATATATATATATATATATATATATATATATATATATATATATATATATATATATTCAAAAAGATATGTACAACTTTTGGAACTTCTCCTATGCAAATCAAATATATATTCAAAAAATATGTACAATTTTTGGAATTTATATATTTCTGTGCTCATGCTCTTTCCGTAAGTATTTCTTGGATTTAAAGAGAAGTCGTTTAGATTCTAATATATATTCATATTAACTCTTCATTTGAGTTAATTTTAATCGATGGTCTTAGCACAAATTGTATGACTCATAATATTTTTATTGAGATTTGAGGTTAAAGTTGTAGAAACACAAGTGGTTTTAAGTATTTTTTTGTCTTTCGGTTCATTTGATTTAAACTATTGAATTAAACTGTGTTGTTCATGAACTTAAATCGAATCGAATTTGAATTGAAAAAAAAAAATAGTTTATGACAAACTCAAGTTGAGTTTTGAAGTCAACCAACTTTTATTAAATTGAGCTGAATTGAATCAAGTTCTATTCAGACTGACTCATTTCCATCTTAAGTTTTGCTATGGACACATATTTGTTTTCGTGCCATTTTCTTTGATATTAATCTTGGTGACTGAGAGCTGGCTGACATATACTAAGACCGAAACAGTTAGATGTCAATTGCTACATTTCCTTTGATGGATTGGTTTTTTAAGTTGATGATTTGATACCTTGGATTCAATTTTGTAAAGGTAAACAAACCATTTAGGTCTATAAATGTGTGAGACGCTTTCGGTATAGTTGATAAATGTATTGAAATTGTAAATAATATTTAAGTGTGTCTTTAGTTAGTTATTTTGGTCTTCAAATATGTTATTTTGGTCCTTAAATGTGTTTCTTGTTAGACATTTGGGGATGTATTTACAATTTTAATATATTCAGAGACTATAATGACAACGCCTCACACATTTAAGGACCAAAATGGTTGTTTATCCATTTTATAATGTTTTTACATTAGAAGATTTTTACCAGATTATGGCTTTTATAAAAAAATAAAAATGCCATCACAAATATAGCACGTTTGGTATTGATCTTGTTGGCATTTTTACTTTGCAACATTGAATAAGAAATCAAAATTGACTTAATTAGTTCCATTGTGCTAAAAGTGTAGAAAATATGGTCACTACTTTAGAGATTGCATGGTTTTCGGCTGATTAAAGTGTCACTTGTGAGTATTAGATTGATGATAGACACAACTTTAATCTCACGCGTTCGTGTGTTAGATAACTTTAAAGGTTAGTGACATTTAAAATCAAGGTTAATTATATTCAATCGATAGTTATGAGTTGCTGCATTTTATGATATTCATAAATCATCTGAATTTTTAAAAGTTCATGGATGATAATGGGTACGCAATAGATAGGGTATTATAGTGTCTATCTCCGTACCTGTATTTGTAAAAAAAAATTATATCCGTGTTTATACCCCTCGTGGACAACAACTTTAATACTTTATAGGTACCTAAGTGTCCATACCTATTACTCGTACTTTAACTATGAAAAAACAATAAAAACATCACTATTGAAATAAAACTATGCATAAATTTTTTTAAAATTAACTTATAAAATAATACGAATCGTAATATTTAGTCAAATAAAAACATCTAAAATATCCTTATAAAATTGTACACCGGCAGAATGAAGCTGATATTGTTGTATTAAGCAGTTTTTTTAGTTTAGGTTTAGGTTTTGACTTAAATATCTAAATAAATTAATTAATTATGCACAATAAATAAATAAATTTTGTATGATATTGTATAAATATGTATATGCGGTGTTGTGGGGCTGGACACTATAGCACCCTTACTCGTGTCCATATCCATTAATATGTGCGGGTATTACTCGGACCCGTGCCCAAACTCATGAAAGTGGAGTTTTATCCTACTCATTATAGGTATTTTTTGCAGGTACTCATAGGACCTGGATCCAATTGTCATCCCTAACTAACCACATGCTTGAACTATCTGATTTTTGTTGAAAGTTTATGTGGTAAAAAAATAAAAAATAAAAACAGGAACTTTATGATTAGAAGAGTAAATATGCCAACGTGGCACAAATAGATACCGCTCCATGATATTATGGAAGGGGCGTTTCTGTCTTTTTAAATGAAAAGGAGTAACGATTTCTTCTTCAACAATCTTTCATTTCCCGCTAAATTTCAAGGTTCAACAATGGCGTCGTTACTCTTTCTTGCTTCGTCTTTCATTATCTTCTTCTTTTCTTTCTCCGCCGCTCTTCCTCGCCAAACCGTTTTCGAGGCCGCAGACATTCTCTACTATTCAGGCTTCGACTCCATGTCCCTAACTCTTGAAATCGCCGAAAGTCTTCTTGAACACTCACCTTCCGCCACCATCTTCGCTCCCTCCGATTCCGCTTTCAAGAAATCTGGTCAACCATCATTCGATCTTCTTCGCTTTCACTTCGTCATGTTACCGCTCCCGCAGCAAAGACTCCGGAGTCTTCCCGCCGGCACTAAGCTTCCAACAATGCTCAACGGTCAGTCGCTAACCGTCACCTCCGATCGCGTGACATCTGTTAACAATATCAAAATCATTGGATCGCCGATCTACGACAACGGAGTTCTCTTTGTTTACGGAATCGATAGATTCTTGGATCCTAGTTTTCAGTACACTGGTCCTAATCAGAAACCTAATTCAATTTCCAATTCATCGTTTGAACAGGCACTCGAAACGCTCAAAACTACCGGTTATTCTGAGATGGCGATGAACCTTATCGGTGATTTCGAAGACCATCATTGGCTCTTTCGTCGCGACGTGGTGCCTTACAAGTTTATCTGGAACGACGTGGTGCAGAACAATGATAGTGTAGTTGCGGATCCTGATGTTTTCTTGGATGAAGATCAGAATCTTTTTGATCCTGGTGAATTTTGAAGTTGCTTTTATTAATTTTTATATCTTTCTGCTACCATCAACATAGTGACTTCAAATGATATATTTCTTTGATTGTTTAGATCTTTATTGAAAAATGAATAATATGATGCAACGTTGAACATTATACGCTTGCAATCTCAGATATTTACAGTGATGATGATTTTTTTTATTTTTTTTTATGTTTATATATGTTATTTACACAACTTAAATAGAAGATAGTTTTTCTAAAAAAAGTGCACTTTTATTTTATTATGAACTCATTTTTACTATGAGATCGAACTTCCATTTTGATTGAGACGAACCTGCTATCGACACGTATGATTGCATTAAATTACGTTATTTTTTTAAAAAATTATCAATGTAAATATGTCAAAGCTCGTATTGTGTCCGGTGTTCAGACATTTTGATAGTAAAAAAGGCGAATTGTTGAATCAGGCGAGCTTACTAAAGGTTTTGGAAAATTTACTCTTGTAATTAGTTGTTATTGAGATAACTAACTAGTAACATCAGCTGGGCTATCCTTTTGCTCTGTTCAGAATTCAAACATATGGAGAAGTTTTAAATATGATTTTGTAGAGTCTTCAGACTTATTCCATCTTTTTTAGTGTTTTGGCTACTGCTCTCTTGATGATATTTTCATGTTGTGCAAAAATCCTTGGTCAATCCACTAGTTAGGAATTCTATTAAAGATATTGAGGTTTGATTTCCTTGTTTAATTCGTGTATGTGATTCTTGTGACTGTATGTTTATATCATTCTAGAGTTAAGTTGTATTTTTATTAATTCCAAAACTAGGTAGTTTAGAATTAATGTAATTGTGTCTCACATTATTTCCCTATGCCTAAGAATCAGAGGGAATGTATTTTTTTTTTTTGAGGGAATCAGAGGAAATGTATTAAACTCGTACATTTCATAAGAAAAATAATATTTTGTGTTTCTGATTGAAGTGATTCAAATCATCTAAGTTTTTTTTTTAAAACTTGTTTTGGTCTCTGCATGGTTGGATCCGAATCATGCTATATTGGATTTGAATCCACCTTCAAAATAAGGATCATGGATTTGATTATGGTGGTCTGAATTCAAATCATGGTAAAGGATAGAATATGTTGATTCTAATCTCTATTTAGATTATGGTAGCTGAATTCGAATCTCTATTTCTTGGATATGAATCTCATGTTCAAAAATGAAACTGAGAATCAATTCTGGTTGGCTTGAGTTGAATCATATGTCTTTGGAATCAAATTCAATAGTTTTTTTTAATCCCGATTTAGTTGTCACCAAGGAAAACACTAGAAGCGATTCTTTTGCATTGATTTCTACCGTACCAAACCACAAAAAAATGTCAAGAACACCGAAATCATCTCCTTACATTAGTAATACTAATATCTATTGTAGATATCCAAGATGCTCAATGGAGAAGTCAGGCCAATTTATATAGAGATGATGTTTTCAAACCAGTTCCAAATATTTTTAGTGAAAGGGGAATCACAAGAAATATAATGGCTATATTCAGCATGAGCTCCCCAAGTTACATTGAGAAAAAATATCACATCCTCTAGCAACTAAATTATTTAGTTAAGCATACCAAATATATAATTTACTATGTATGCATAAGCATATAATTTTTTTTAAAAAGTCATAAGCATACCCTTACTTAATAGAGATAAACTTGGACAATCCCACCTGCATAGTTTAAGCAATAGAGATTAATTATTGAGTCAAAAACGTCAAACTCAAATAAAGGAACAAAGAGCATATAAATTACAATGCTCTTGCTCCAATATTCCTTGGCTCACTTCTTGGTCCATCTTTCCAAGCCACAAAAACACTAAGTCATACTCCCTCTCTTCCTTTTTAAGTGTTTTTTTAGAGTGAATTTTTCGTTTCTATTTAGCTGTTTTTTTATTTTTATTTTAAGGGTACGAATTGTCAATTATACCCTTTGTCAATTACTCTTTTTTTTTCTTCACTGAAACTAATTAAATGCTATCTATTTGGAAAACTAAAGTTTTTTTTTCTTAAACAAAGCTTTTTTTAAAACAAAGTTTGTTTCTTGTTATCTTCAAATTCAAACAAAATTTTGTTGCAAACAATGGTTCCAAGAAAAGTTAAAATTTTATAAATAAGATAAGTAGCAATTGTTAAAAATTTCAAGTGCAAAGTAAAAGAACATATTTGAGAGAGAAAAATAAAATACCTCATGAATGTTTAAAAGAAAGAAAAAGCCGAAGACTCATTGAAACAACTGATGAGAGGTGAAGAGTGAACAATAGTTGAAGACTCATTTAAAAAGATACAAGAACAAGAACAAGATGACAATGAAGAAGAAGTTTCATCAATATAATTTTTATATTGGCTTAAAATAATTAAAAAGTTGTGCACAATAATTCATCAATATAATTGTTGGATAAAAAGATAATAACTGACAATTTTTTGTTACGAGAGAAAGATAGTATATTAAATTTATTGGAAAGATAAAGTGTGTGGAAAAAAATAGAAATTTATTGGTATATTAAAACGATGGTATAACAGGAAGAAAATATACAAAAATACACATCACTATTTTGGTGTTAATTTTCTAAAAAGACACTTAAAAAATAACTGAGGGAGTAACAATATAAAAAGGGAAGTTAGAAAATAAGCTTTCAAGATTTACTACAATACTCCTTAACTAAAGAATACCGTGCATTAGACATTGTATCATAAACCCTAAACAAAACGTATAAAACCTTAAAAAAATACACCTAAAATCCTAACTTTTTCTTTCTTGTATCGGTTACTCTGAGTCTCCAATGCATAAATAATGGTTTAATGGTAAAACAACATGGCTTAAATATGAAAGGACAAATCCCAGTAAAAACCTAAACTTATCGAGTTCTTATGTGCAACTGTGACCCTTCTCCCATCAAAATCAATGAAACAAAATTTAAGAACCCACCATCGTAAGACCATCTTATCTCGTATCCATTTATGGTCAACGGGATGAGATGGAGATCAGTTGCAATTTTTCATTTCTATCACTATAAAAGAAATAGTTGTTGTTTCTGTACCGTTTTTATGAAAATAAATGTAAAATTGTAAGAGAATGATACTAATTTTAATCACTTTATTTTTCTAATTTTTATTACTCCTTTAACACTAAGCACATATAGAGATACAAAATACATCATGTTTTGATAAGGAATCATCGACAAATATTAGAGACAGATTTGAGTTCATAGAATTGTGTATTTTTTTTTAACAGTAAAAAGTTATATTAAAAAAGACATGATCGCTCATCTATGATCAATGAGAACCACTAAATTTATTGAAGATTTACAATAAAATTTACGTTGCACAATTTTGGAAGAAAGTAAATATAAATTTTAAAAGTCTGAACGTCTTCTTTATCTTCGATTGAGACATCATCCCTTCGTCCTATTTTTTTCATATGAACAAAGTTTGCAACATGCCATTACCTGATATCAAATTAAACGATGTCCATAAATATTATTGTTTTTTTTTTTCCACGGGAAATACTATTGTTCTTTATTATGTTCATTGAATGCAACATTATGAAAGTCAAAACGACATGACTTAAATATGAAAGTCACGAGTTCGAGCCTCACTTATAACTTTAGAGAAAGATAAATATAAATATATTTGTAAGCGTTTTGTGTACTCTCTAAATTCTCTCCGAAGATATGATCTAATTGGTATGTCTCTTTGATTGAAATACGTTTATTTCTCATGCGCTATGAGATAAGCTAATAAGTGGGCTATTTTTTTAGCATGTTCAATTAGTTGATAATATTTATCTAGTGCTTCAAAACTTAAAATCGATGGTATAACAGGAAGAAAATATGCAAAAATACACATCGTTATTTTAGTGTAAATTTTACACTTAAAAAAAACGGAAGGAGTAACAATATAAAAAGGAAAGTTAGAAAATAAGCTTTCAGGATTTACTACAATACTCCTTAACTAAATAAGCAGAATATTGTGCATTAGACATTGTATCATAAACCCTAAACAAAACGTATAAAACCCTAAAAAAATACACATAAAATCCTAACTTTTTCTTTCTTGTATCGGCTGCTCCGAGTCTCCAATGCATAAATAATGGTTTAATGGTAAAACAACATGGCTTAAATATGAAAGGACAAATCTAGTAGAAACCTAAACCTATCGAGTTCTTATGTGCAACTGCGACCCTTCTCCCATTAAAATCAATGAAACAAAATTTAAGAATCCATCGTCGTAACACCATCTTATCTCGTATCCATTTATGGTCAATGGGATGAGATGGAGATCAGTTGCAATTTTTCATTTCTATCACCTTAAAAGAAATAGTTGTTGTTTCTATACCGTTTTTAAGAAAATAAATGTAGAAAATTGTAAGAGAATGATACTAATTTTAATAACTTATTTTTCTAATTTTTATTACTCCTTTAACACTAAGCACATATAGAGATACAAAATACATCATGTTTTGATAAGGAATCATCGACAAATATTAGAGACAAATTTGAGTTTTTTTATGTATTTTTTTTAACAATAAAAAGTTATATTAGAAAAGACATAATCTCTCATTTATGATCAATGAGAACCACCAAATTTATTAAAGATTTACAATAAAATTTACATATAACCTACTAAGTGCATAATTTTAAAAGAAAGTAAATATAAATTTTAAAAGTCTGAACTTCTTCTTTATTGAAGTTTGTAATGCTTAATAACATTCCTATAAAATAATATTTACTATTTTTCTAATTATAATTTTTTTACGAATTAATTTATTTTAGGAGAAAAAAGTGAAAATTTGAATTGGGGAAAAGTAAAAGTTAGAACAACATAAAGGAAATGACAATGTTAACCCTAAAGAGTAGAGACTACAATATATACAAGTGAAAACAGTGAACTATTACATTGGGGGTTTGAGAAAAGGGTTTTAAGAAAGAACCCACATTTCTTCTCCGCATTCCACTTTCTACTCAACAATGGAAGGCGCGTCGTACGCACGCATGCCGCGCGTCAAAATCCGTGAACTCAAAGACGACTACATGAAGTTCGAGCTTCGCGACACTGACGCTAGCGTCGCCAACGCGCTCCGGCGCGTGATGATTTCCGAAGTACCCACCATAGCAATTGACCTTGTTGAAATCGAAGTGAACTCTTCGGTTCTGAACGACGAGTTCATAGCTCACAGACTCGGTCTCATTCCACTCACAAGCGAACGTGCCATGGCCATGCGATTCTCACGTGACTGTGATGCTTGTGATGGTGATGGACAGTGTGAGTATTGTTCAGTTGAGTTTCATCTTAGGGTTAAGTGTATAACGGATCAGACGCTTGATGTTAGTAGTAAGGATCTTATTAGCTCCGATCATACCGTTGTTACTGCGGATGTTCCTAGTGGTGATGCTTCTGCTGAATCTGATGGAAGGTTCGGTTTCTAATTTCTTTTTTTACCCAAATAAAAAAAATCAGTTTTTTATGATGGGTTTTCTTAGATTTCAACTGGGTATTTGTTTTTGAATGTGATTGTGTCTATGGGTTTTAGTTTAGGGCAAAATAACGTTGAAATCAAACAGTTTTGTTTTAGGTCATTTGGAAGTGTTCATAGCATAATTGCTTATGTATAAGCTATTTCTATAACGAGGTAGTATAAAGCTGTTTTGATATAACTGATATAATATAACTATAAGCTAGAAGCTATCATAGAGTTTATGGAAATAAGCTGGAAACAGCTTATGGATATGTCATAAGCTCTCTCAAACAGCCTCAGAAATGCTTAGCTTGGTAGATAAGCTCAAATAAACCAATACAAACAGGCCCTTATTCTCCTTTTGGTTTGATGTTTTCAAATGGGTCTTTTTTGTTTTCAAATGTGACATGCATAGGTTTTGTTCTGGAGCAAAATATTTTTGAGAACAAACGGTTATGTTTTAGGACCTTTGGTTAAACAACTTAAGAGCTTATAGCAAATGTGCTTATCTATAAGCTATGTCTATAAAAAGGCCCTATGGGTAAACAGCTTAATTACGAGCTTACAGCAAGATGCCTTTGAATAAGCTATGCCTATAACAAGGCCCTTTGGGTATACAGCTAAGCTACGAGCTTATAGCAAAAGTGTTTATGTATAAAGCTATGTCTATAACAAAAGGTTAAATAAAGTCAAATTGTTTCCATTAAGCTGTAAGCTGTTTTCTCAAGCTACTATGAAAAAGATACCTTGGGAAGCTTATTGAAAGCTGTCTCCATAAGCTCTTTCAAAGAGCAACCAATCCAAACATACCTTTAATCTCATTTAGATGGTTTTTTTACTTCCATTTTCATTGATGCTGAGTGAGATTTAATGTTGGGTTTAATCGGAGGATATGTGTGATTTGAGTTTTTGTTTGTGCTGAATGTAGGGGGATTATCATTGTGAAGTTGAGGAGAGGTCAGGAGCTGAGGCTGAGAGCTATTGCTAGGAAGGGGATCGGTAAGGATCATGCCAAATGGTCACCAGCAGCAACTGTTACTTTCATGTACGAACCAGACATTCACATCAATGAGGATTTGATGGAGTCTTTGACACTTGAGGAGAAAAAGGAGTGGGTGGATAGTAGTCCTACTCGTGTCTTTGATATTGATCCTGTCACACAGCAGGTTTGCCTACTCTCATTCGCTTTTTAGGATTTTGGATATGCACATTTCACTGATTTCATATGTAATGCTGGCGTACTGTTATCTGATACTTAGTTATGCACTTTGAATTTCTAACTTTCCAAATACTTGCATTTCTGTCTTTCGGATTGGCGTTTAATTGGTTGTTTGATCATTGATGCATGTATTTATATTTTAAATTATCTTAACATGTGCATAATGTTGATTAATTATGCTCATTTTTTTGTTATATTTGATAATAATGAACATTATGCGATTCACTTGAACCTTTTGAGTTGAATTAGAGTGTAAAATGCAATTAGAGGTGTGTGTTCTCTTTCTGTGGTCAATCATGTACATTAAATTAGAGGTGTTTTGAATAGTTCTTCTTGTGGGCAAAGCAAACTTTACTTTCTGATGATCTTTACTTCACATTCTTTCTAGAAGGTGCTTACAAACAATCCCAGATAGAGGCGTGGAGTGGGTGGCCCATTTAACACTACATCAGGATAGTTGGGATGGCCATTATGTCTAATTAGATTCAGCATAAATAATAAACTATGCGTGTCTGTGTGTGAGGGAACTAATGAAAATACAAAAAAAATAGGGTTGGAAAAATAGAAAGTGGGGGGCAAAGTGGGCCTTCTCCCTCAAACCATGGCCAGAGTTTGGTAGTGGCCACCAGCCGCAATGTGCCACAACATCGTTGTAGTGCCTGGTTAGTAATTGCTTGATCTTAGGAGAGACATAATTTAAGATAACATATGTGAGGGATTTAAGATAAGTAGAAAAGGTAAAAACAGTGCTAGAATGAATGTCGGGGATTTACTATACTTGGCATGTCCCAAGCTACCAATTTCATAATGATTCTTAGGCTTTGAAGGAAGCTACAGTAAATATTATTCTTAGGCTTTAAAGGAAGCTAAGGTAAATATGATGTTAATATCCGGATTTAATATCCTGCTTATGATGGTTGTTTAGCATGTCCAGCATCATTCATCTGCAGAATATTTTGATCCTCATTTCTGCTGAAGCAATGCTTATAAAGAGTTCTTGAAATTGATATCTGATCAATGACGAGTCTGTCAACCACTAAGTGTTTACATTCTTTTATCTTGTGTGCATTCTTGATCAAAGCTAAGTCGGTCAGCCACTAGGTTCTGTTTGATTTGTTACCGTGAATCCTTTGTTGATTTATTGTTCCTTAAAAAATTCATTGTTACTTGACCGCTTACAGTAATTTATTGTACTGATTTTTTTGTATTGATTAGGTGATGGTAGTTGACCCTGAGGCATATAGTTATGATGATGAGGTTATCAAGAAAGCAGAAGCAATGGGAAAGCCTGGGCTTATAGAAATAACTGCAAAGCAAGATAGCTTCATTTTCACGGTTGAATCTACCGGAGCAGTGAAAGCATCTCAATTATTGCTAAATTCCATTGAAATTCTCAAGCAGAAGCTGGATGCTGTGAGGCTATCTGAAGATACCGTCGAAGCTGATGATCAGTTTGGTGAGCTGGGTGCACATATGCGAGGAGGATGATTTTGAAGGATTTGAGACGTGTTTACCTGGAACTTGTTTTGTCGTGTTGCATGTCGACAGTTGAAATGTGGTTAACTTGTTGAACCAAAGATAATTTACTACTCTGTGTTAGGTACTTGAAGATAAACTAGATCTAAGTTACTTGGCTTGCTAGAAACAGTGGTTAGCTTAACTCTTTATATCAAATATCTGCTCACACTTAGTGATGGGTTTATTAAACTCAATTCAGTCACGATTAAGTTGAAGCTTTGGGTTATTATAGTCGCTTGTTGAACCGTGTATATACAACTTAAATCCGTAAGATTTTATTTAGTTCAATCGAAGCGTAAAAGCAACTCTGGTTCTTGGTTCATATTCGATTAGAACATGTTTTTGGTGAGCATAATAACTAACTAACAGAGGGTGATGAAGTAGATGTAGCATGTAAATATGGTTTTGGCATATGAAAATGTTTTTTTATTCATTCATAGATGTACAACCTATAACTTTTTGGCCTCACAATTATAAGAATCTAGTCCCCAAGTTTTTTTTACCATCTACCTCCTTTTATTGGTCCTCTTGTTATATATGATAAATTATAGTGATACATTTAAAAATGGGACTAAATGGATTGACAATTTTATTAGAAGGACCAAATTGTCATTTTACAAAATTCAAATGGTGGGTTGCTCAAGTTAGAAACATCTCATAGTGTCTACTGTTGGATATGCTCTAAAAATAATGAACCCGAGTACCCGACTATTCTAAATACAAATTTTACAATTTCAACCGTTAAATTACAAGTTCTTACTCAATATAATGTTATACTGTTGTGCTTTCTCACGAAATTTGACTAAGTAGTACAAAACTTATACACAAGAGCAATGTGGTCAAATAAAAATTGAATGATGGTCAAAATAGTCATAACAAGTTGAAGTTAGTTCATTTCGTGAGTTTCGTTAATGTTTTTTTTCGACATTGAGTTTCGTTCAAGTTACTTCCATAACATTCAGTATTTGCCAATTTAAAATATAAGCAAATTAGTACTATCAAATAACACGACTAAAAATGTTCAAATTATCTAAAACATTATATGAATGGCTATTAAGATAATACATGAGCTATTGTTACTCAAGCGGCATTTTTTGTGCTATGAAGACAATTATATTTGCATTATTAAAATGTTTGCAAATTTTGAGCTATAAAAAAAAATGTTTACAATTTTTATACCGGGTCTGGAAAATAAAGGTTGAAAGAGAATGATTTCATAAATGTTTATTTTCTTGTACTTTAATGTAAATTATTTATTTTTAAAAAAGTAATATAAAAATAATATATGGATTTGGCTATATGCAAATAACATTACAAATTGCACAATAATGTCCATAAGGACTCGACCGAGAGACTTAGGGTGTGTTTGGTAAAAATAAGCTATAAGCTAGCTGATAGCTGAAAAGCTAGTTTATTATAATTAAAAGTGTTTGATAAAATTAGCTGTTTAAGTGACTGATAAATATATAATGACATAAAAGGACATGGTTTTTAATTTTTTTAATATCATATAGTATATAATTTTTATTACTCAACGCATTTATTTTTAAATATTTAAATATATTTCAAATTATTTTCATCTCAAAAATGATAACTGTATATGAATTCAATCAACTTTTTTTATTTAACAAATTTTATTTTATTTTTATGAATTTAATTTAACTAAACTTTCTTTACTATTTAATGTAATTTTTTTAAGAATTATATATTATATATATTATGAGCAAGGTCAAAAAATCAAAAAAGTGAAGAAGAAAATTTAAAAAACCATACCCTAATATGTGACAACATGGTAAACGTGGGGGTTGGGCATGAGAACATGGGTAGTTTTTTTTATTATAAACAAATAAAATAAAATTAAGAAAAGGTTAAAATTGGAAGAAAATATAAAAAGCTACCAGCTATAAGCTAAAAAGCTACTTGAAATAGATTCTCAAAAAAAGCTATAAGCTCGTGAGAAAAGCTTGTTACCAAACACATTACGTTTTCATCCAACAAGCTTATAAGCTAGTCCAACAAGCTATAAGCTAGCTTTTTTTGTGTTACCAAACACAGCCTTACAGAAAATAAGATGTCAAGGTAAATGAGAAAAAGTAAAATAAAAACAATATGAAAACCTGGTTCTAACTAAACAGCAGGGACTTCATATGGCATTGATTTAAACTATCCAAGGGCTACAAAAGCACGCTTCAGGGTGATATACATCTTGAAAATTTTATGGACAACTGATCACTAGAAAGATGTGAATAATTTAGCAGATCATGTTGGGTATTTCAAACTTACTACTTGTATGCTAATGGACCAGATCTAGATACTGCAAATCTAGGAAGTGGACTGGGTCCAGTACTGCCAGAATTTGAGCTTTCAACAGATTTAACCTTATGTCGGCCAGCACCATAATCCAAAGGCCCAGATCGACGGGTGTTCCTTATGCTGCTAATATCAGCGTCGTAGAGGTGCTCTTGGCTATGTGATGATGATCCTTTAAAGTATCCTGAATCATTGCCATAATACGGTGGTGTGGAGTCCCCACGGGGATGCCTCAAGACAGGAGAAGCATGTGCTAGCAATGCAGGCGATTGTCGGGGTGATGCGTTCATTATTGCCAATGGAGTTGATGGAGTGTCGGCATAGTATTGACTGTAGACTGAACGGAGAATGGCATACGGAACATGAGTTTCCAATGAGCTTCGCGGAAGGTATGGTGAAATCTCACAAAGTTGGTCTAGAAAGATAAGCTGTGCTACAAGATGAGATCTGTGCATAAATCCAAACATAAAACATTTTAGAAAACTACAAAATGAAAGACTAATATTTCAGATAAAACAGAGCAATGATGCAGAGCCGCAGGTGAATTCTGCCTCGAATAAATGGCACTATCTTACCTAATTAGTATGGGTGGTATTCTCTCTCACAAAATAAACAGATATGATTCAAGCAAAATCGTACATATGTACCTATGTGTTTCACTCCAAGAATCCAGTATCATCTCTGCAGAGAGTTTCACAAATAACTGCAGTGTGGAGTTGATGCCTGCTTCAGCTGACATATGACCCGATAATTCAGGATCCATTCCCTCGTTGACATGCCCATTGCTTAAAGACTGTCGATGCTGATTTTCACGTTCCAACCTCACAAACTCACTTCCAGCAACCACCGCGGATATGCACCTGCCCAGTATTACATGGTTAGAATGAGACAAATACTACCAAATATTATTGTACAATGAAATATTTCCAACTCCCATATAATTACTAGATAGTGGTGAATCCAATGACAAGTGCCAAATTATAACCATGCAAAAACAACTTTCAAATCACTGTAAAGCATTATGCTCCATTATGTTCAAAGAATAAGGAATTTGAGCTAAAACTTAACTATACTGACCTTGCCAAGCAATGGATATTGTTACTAAAACCCTCTGTGTCAACATTAAATGCCGTGGTGGACCAGATATTCGATGTCATGAATGTCGCAAATAAGTATGGTAACAAACTCCAGGAACCATCACTTGCACCACCGACATCCTCTAAAATTGATCTTACCCAAATGGAATCATGATCATTTACAACACCTGCCGTAT
>Ga0099826_10001308_pt1 | contig 14696 bp, 4 predicted proteins | sample Mtrugardesep15_FD_76830 | JGI IMG/M metagenome (GOLD analysis project Ga0099826, IMG submission 76830) | Root nodule microbial communities of legume samples collected from California, USA - M. trunc garden sep15 | ecosystem: Host-associated > Plants > Roots > Nodule | place: USA: California... | reverse complement strand
TGAAGAAGGTTTTAAAATAAAAAGCCAAGTGGCGAAATAAGCTTGTTTGTATTTTTTAATGTTGAAGAAAATAGACTCGAAGTAGAATTAAAGTTGCTTTGAAATTTGATTAAGAAAGAAAATGAACAGGAACGGTCACTTGATTAAAAATCAAGGTTTATTATGAAAATATTTTGTGATTTTTGTTATTTGAATGTTTTTGTCGTTTTTTTTTATATTATCGTGGTGCGAGAAAATGTTTTTTGTCTTTTTTATTAGTGCTTGACAAGAGTTTTATCTTGCTCCTACGTATCTCCAGGTGCGATGGCGAAATCAAAGCTACGTAGTTCTGGGGAGCAAGAAAATGTTTTTGTGTTTTTTGGTTATTGGGCCCCCTCTGTGTTTGGCTGTTTGCGGGTTACTTATAGAGTTGGTTGGGGACAGAATTTCATCTCACAGGCTGTAATGAGCTGCCATGGTACTGTCCTTATCTTGTTGGAATTTCAGCATAACATTCTGAGAATGTCCTTGCTGTGTAAACTTAGACATAATAAAAAGGACTAAAAAAAAACGAAAATGAGATAAAGATAAAAAAAAATGAATTTGAAGTTAATTAAAAATGATTTCAAATAAAAAGATGAAAACTAAAAATTAAATAAATAAAAAGTGAGAGAAGAGGGCCCGACTCGGAACCAAATATGAGGTATTTCAAAATACCTCCCTGCCGAATTTTTTTATTGAAAATCGAAGACCGGTCGGGTTAAAGGACACGTGTCAGTGCAGTCTTAGGTCAAAAATTGGGGTATGACAGATATTTTACAACACCCGTAAGTTATAGTACGTCCTACTTAAGTCAAACTAAATAAACATAACAATATGTCATACTCCTTGTCACCTAGAATTCACTACCACAAAAGAAGAGATCACACAAGCGTAGAGTTATTTAGTCTACTAAGTACTTTAAATAGTTCCACAACTCTAACCCACCAAAAGTCAATATTTACATCTGCATATTGTAAGGGTGAAATACTCGCACACAAGTTTAACTAAATACTAATAATATTACATTGTGATACATAATATTTTATAATTACGTGTAAGGTTTTCCAAATAAAGAAATATATACAACAATTAGTCATAAGATTTTTTTCATAATTAAGTCTTGCAGAGTCAAGTAATCACATAAGAATTAATAATCACGAAAGACACAAATTAATTAAGAGTACAAAAATTATTTTCATTTTCTTGCTTTTATTTTGATTTATTGCTTTTATGTATCTATGAGTAAAGCATTGTCAAAAAAAGTTTGAACTTTTTACTTAAGTTGAAACTTCTTCATGTTTTCTTTAGGTAGGTTTGATTTATACTCTATAGATGGTGGCAACATTTTTTTGGAGTCAACTTGTCTTAGTTGGTTTTTTATTGTTTTTGGTTTTGTCAAGTCCTGTCTATAGACATAAAAAAATTGTTTATCTTATTGTTGTCTTGGTAGGGTCTGAGTTGTGATGTGGTAATGGAGAATTTTGACAGTGTTTGGTTGATGTGTGGTGTAATTAGAGAGGTTCATTTTTTTTTTTGGCTTATGAGCGTTGCTCTCAAACTTAATTGATAGGGATTGGTTTGTTTGAGGTTTTTGTTGTGTTGGCTTTATTGTTGAAGTGTTCGCATATATACAGACGTTCTTTGTATTATGTTTTTCTCTTTGCGGGCTTAAGTGCGTCTTGTATTATCTTTGCTTAATAATATTTGCAGGCTTAAGTGTGTCTTGCATTAGCTTTACTTAATAATATTTAATGTGAGTGCTAACAACATATTTAATAAATATTCAGGTTTTGTGATGGCTCGAAACAATTATAATTTAAGGGACTCGTGTTTTCTAACCGAGATAAGGGATCAAATGCAAGGACCGTATCAATAGTGTATATTTTTAGTGACTTTCAGGGTGAGGGCTCAATTGAGTCCCTCACTAGTGAAGCGCGAAAAAAATACCCTTGGATTGAATAAATGACTGAAATTTGTTGCATACTACCAACATAATCTCTAATGCACATTGCCAACTCAACTTGGTTGTGCTGATAAAAATTTGAGGCATCCACATTAGTGCTTGCCTTTGGTTTACTCCACGACTTTGTGGCTTGAATTTCCTATAAGTGCATACTACCATTTTTCAAAACTTAAACATTCTTCCAAGTATCCAACATAATATTTCCCCTTATCATATTATGTGTCGAGCTTTCCATAACATTATTCCTCCTTTTTTTAATTTCTTGTTGTCCATAAGCTTCACATAGTGTCCGCTAATGATGCATAATTTGCATCGCATTGACGCAACAAATCTAGGAGCATGACTTGCACATCAGAGTTTAATTCATGATAGAATTTATAAGATCCTCCATACTACTAGTTGTCCAACACCAAATATATACCTAACAATGAAACAAAATATGTATTGAGTCTTCCTCTATCTCGCTACATAACGTTCAGGAAGTACGACACTCCACCCCCTTTGTTTTGTAACTGAATAAGCACGTATAAACATATTCGTCCAAATCCCGACAAGAAGTTCTTAACTTTTTGTGGTATTTTTAATTACCATAAAAGTTTTCAATCTCCTGACTTGCAAAAGCGATATATATATATATATATATATATATATATATATATATATATAGACACACACACACACACATATATACATACAAGATCCGTTGACACCAGGTGTAAGTCAAAAGACTTACACCAAATCTCAACCATTAGATTTATTTGATCTAATGGTTTTAAGAATATCAACAAAAGAAACAATAAGAATACATTACACTGGATCACAAAAATAAATTGATCGTAAGATCTTCTTCCCTAGTTAACATTTCCCCATCACACTAATCAGTCATTAACAAGAAAACAATTAACCTCTAAAATATTGGATCATTTCCATACTACATATTTTCACGGCAAAATAAAAAAAAATAAAAAAATTGAATCGATTGTTACCATTTTCTTAGAATCAGTATTTGTAGAGAGATTGCCCCAATTTTATTTCAATTAAAAAATTGAACGGTGGTTAAATCGTTCATTGGGAGTTTATTTTTGGTCATTTTGCACTTGTGAATGCAACAATTGGAATTGTGAAAATCAATACTTTCTTAGAAAAGGAAAACGTTGAAACAAACCAGAGAATTAGGTCACATGAGTTTCAAGTGTGGAGGCATGTGTAGCTTAATTAGTAGAAAGATATTCAATCAAAGAACATGATGTTTATAGCTGTGAATCGATAATTGAGCAAGAATAAACTGCTACAGTGATTCAAGCTATTTATGCAATGGTGGTGTTTATGTTTAACGTGATGCAAGTCTTTTTGATGATCTAGTGTGACGTGTTCTTATTACTTCCTTTGTGATATATTTTTAACCATATGATCAAACAAATTTAATGGTTAAGATTTGGTGTAAGTCAAAAGACTTACACCTGGTGAACTCTTTCTTGAATATTTACCGCACTTTTTACTCTACCAAATCTTCTTATCATCATGTACGACTTGAAATAAAGGAACATGTAGAATACAATTAGTTGTATTCTCATCAAACAAAGACCTTACCAATTCCACATTTCATTTCTCTTTGTTACATCTTACACTCCCAAATCAACTAATTTTCATTTCAAACCAAATCAAAGAGTTTACATTGTCAGAATTTCTTTTAATATTTTGTGGGTTGCAATCAATTGTTGATTTTGATTTTTTATAAAAACGGATTGATGTTGTGATCCATTTGATGATGTTTAGGCCTTAATGAAAGTAATCAATAAATAATGGGTTTTTTGACACTTAATATGATTTGTGTAGAAATAAAGTGTAGACCCAAACACTAGGGCCCATGATGTGTGGTATATTGGGTTGCGCGGTTATTAATAGAGAGGTTATGTCCCCTTTACCATCACTCTGTTATTCTGCTCATTAGTGATTTGCCTCATCGGAAACCCTAAGTTCGGAGCATGTGAAAGGCAAAGGAAAACTCTTGTCCTAAATCTCGACGAATCTGGTAAACATGGTTTCCAAGTAAGTGTGTTCTAATTTCATATAATAACTCGATCTTTATGATTAATTGTTAACATGTGGTATCAGAGCCTATTATTATATGATTTAGAACCCTGATTTTGATTAATTGAAAGGAAACCTAGTTTCAATCATGAATCAACAAAGCATGTCATGTTTTATCAATGAGAAAATTAAGTTTATGGTATTCTCTAATTATTCGGTTTCAATTTTTCGTTTGATTGTATTCTATTCTTGTTTGTTTCGGTTGATATAATATTTCTTTCAATGACTGCTTATTCGTTTTATGCATATCCCATGGTAAATAGCATATAGAGTTGTGATTATTTATTTTTGTATTAAATTATTTATAATTAATACATATATGGATCGATGCATGGTTGTTGCATATTATTCAAAGCTTTTTCTCTAATAGTTAATTGATTTCGTCACAAAAGGAGTGGAAAACAACTATTCATACAAATAAAGAGTATTTGTGAAAGCAATTGTTTTTTCAATAGTTGTTACACGTACACGTGTTATTATTTTGGGTTTAATTCTATTTCAATGTTGTGTATCGTATGCAAATAACCTTTTTGGTTGACATATTTACTGCACTTTCTTTGTATTTGAAACTTGTTGATTGAAATTGTTTGGTATATGTAATACATAACAAAATTTTCCCGATAATTATTGATCAAAATCACATTAATTGTGTTTTGTTGAAACTGGGTAGTATTCTATTTGGATGAATCTTTCTTAGCCATTGTTATATATCAAAACTTGATTCCAGTTTTCAAATTAATTTTTTTGGAATTGATTGAAGTTCGTTGCTAAAAACATATCCTTGAACTTGAGATCATGAATTAAATATACATAGTCACTTTTAGTTAAATCTTATGAACCATTTAGAAAAATTACAAGTCTCAATTTGTTTGAAACTGTTGATATTTTTGTGGATATTTATTTATTTTATAAAAAAGTATGGACTGGAAAAGAGATTATTTTTCATCATATATTTGAATTCAAGTTCCTAAAGTGTATATGGATATCAATTAATTTTTGAATGTTTTGTTTCTAAAAATTTAGAATTAATTTTTTTTATTTTGGCTCATTTTTCTTTTAATATTGTTGTCATATCTTGGAATTTGATATTGTTTTCACCTTGGTATTATTTGGGCTGATATATTTATATATGGAAAATGTTAACTTGCGCCCTAAGGACACAAGATAAGAATCTAAAAGTGGAATTAAAAAATAAAAGTTGCATTGAAAAATATACTTTAAAGTTTTTAAGATTGTGAATGCACAATTTCCAACGTCAAATTTCTATATTTAGTGTCTTATCTTGTGCCCTTAGGCACAAGTTAACAAGACCCTTTATATATGGTATGCACTTTATGGTGAATTTGCATATTTGTTTATAACGTTCAACTTTGTTTTCAAAAGTTTGTTTTTATTTTGAGCATTCAGTTTGAAGCTTTGAATTGAAAGATTTGGTTTTTCATGTTCAATTTGAATTATTGAAATTGTTTCAATATTAAAATCACATGGTTGGTAGGGAAATTAATATTTCCTATTGTCGTGTTCAATCCTTGATGGTTAGGCAAACAATTTTCAATCAAAATAAAGTTACTTGAACACGAGTTTTGATTGTTTCTTTTGTTGGGTTTTTGGTAAAATTCCCTAATCTATATGAAGCATGGTTTGAGCTTAATAATTGTTTGCTCAATTTTTATTTTTATGTGTGTCATACATGTATTAATATGTATGAAATTAGTCAATTGATTCAATTTTTTATGTGGCTCATTCTTCTGTTAAGTATATGGATAGTTTTTTTTTTCTTTCTATATGACCATCGTTTCTACTCTATTATTTGAGTGGATTTAAGATTTTGTTTATTCATAGATTGAATTTGTTTAAGAGTATGTTTATCATGATTGAATCACAATTGCATGTGTGATTTCAAGGACAATTTTGAGGAGCCATGTTCAAAGTGAAATCATATATTTTTCGTGTTGTGCTACTCCTTTTGATGTTGTATTTGTCATTGCAAATTATTTTTACATTTGTTTCTTTTTTAAACAAATTTCACAACATGGTTGTGATTCATTGTATATATACATATAGTGTATAAACATTGGCATGATTACCATATGAATATTTCATCAAGCTTAATTTTATTTTATCTCAAATACGAGATGAAACACCATGATTGATATTTTATATATCAACTTCGCATGAGTATGTTTATCACGATTGAATCACAATTGCATGTGTGATTTCAAGGACAATTCTACTCTATTATCATGATTGATATTTTAAGAATCAATAACTAGCTAAACTTTCTTGTATCCCTTATTGTAAGTCAAATGCAACCCTTTAACACCCAACTCATTTTACAGATACATAAGCATTAGAACAACCAATGCATTTAGCAAAACCAGTAAACCACAAAGCCAATTACTATCGCATCCCCGAATCAACATGCCACAACCAACAACTAAACATTTCCAACTAGCGTCGCTTGTATTTGATTTAACCCAATATGTCGTGGAAGGATACAAATGAATAAGAATTTGGACTTTAGCATGCCCATGCAAGACACAAACTCTTTCAACTTATGAGACAACCTTCTTCACTCTTCTTTGGGATAAAAATAAAATAGAGAGAGATCCTAAAAATTGTCTCAAAATAATTGTACGTGTATCATTTCTCAATATGTAATTTCCTTTAGATTTGGTGAGTTTTAGCATGAGATAATCGTCAAATATCCCATCTTAGGTCAATCCTATTTTACTTGTTATTAATTGAACTTCATATTTTCTTATATTTCAATTTATATCCCTACTCAAAATCATAATTTGACCCCAATTGTTTTGCTTATTCGTTTATATGTAAAGACATTATTTTTAACCTCCTGTTAAAATTCTTATATCCACTGTCGAACCCCATTTTTAATAATTTTTTTTTAATATGGAAACGTAGACATGATCGTATATGGGCCAAAAAAATAATTTGTTTATGATCATGCAAATCTAACTTGTTTATAACTTTGTAATAGTAACCATAAATTCAAACACAATAATTTTGAGAGAAATGCCAAGGACACATATTTTAACACATATTTTTTAACACATTCTATTTGATTGGTTAAAATTCAAATGAAACCCACCAAATTTATATGAGACTCACATGATTTGGTGGGACATATGTAAATTTTGACAAATAAAAAAGAATGTGTTAAAAAATGTGTGTTAAAATGTATGTTTTTTAGCATTATGTAATGCGTTTTTTAAAACTTTTTTGCCAAGTAATCAAGTGATTATAAATTCACATCTAAAAGAGAATAAGATAGATGTTCGAGATTTGAACACCATCTTCTATATATAATGTCTCTATAGTGGTTTAGCTAATGTTTTAATAACATAATTAGATTTAAATTAATAACAAAGTAATTAATGCATTTATATTTTTTAAAGAAGTCTTATAAAAAAGATAAATAAAAAAAATTCTTCAAAAAATAATTTTTTTTTATATATATTTATAGACCGAGGTAGTTCGTATGTTTGTGTGGTGTGCCTTAATAGTACGTATGTATGTGTGGTGTGCCTTAATAGTTTGTACAAAAATAATTTTATAGAAAATCATGTTTATGTTATCATGAAAAGTTAACTAAATGATATAAATCAAGTTTTTTTTTCTATTAAAGTAAATAAATAAATGAAACTAATTTGGTAACAAAAAATAAAAGAACACTGTTTTCTCCCCTAAAGAAACACTGTTTTCTATATGTATCAGATTTATAAATCTATAAAAATGATGTGATTCGTACAATTTTTTAAAAAATTTACATATTATATTTTAATATTGAAGTTCATCCAACTTCCAACTAAACATTCCATAACAATCCTATCCATTGGTATTTAATAATATTTTTTTTGAAGAAGTTAAAATGGAATATATTAGCAAACACGAAGACACCTCTAAAGCACAAGGCGTACTAAAGAGGACGCTCAAGATACAAGATGTCTGTCAAGATAAATACAAAAACGAGCATTAGCCGATACCCAAACAAAACAAAAGGTCTACCGCCACTGCTCACAACCATACATAAAAGAGGCGTTATTCGCCTTTAACCACCAATAAGAATGAAAAATAACTTTTTTCTTAAACTCCTCAATGGTATTTAATAATATTAAATCAATGACTTTTGTTAAATTGATCTGAAATGGGGAAAGATGGCAACCATCCCATGCTCAACGTTGCCTATATTTTAGGTCGATTTGATTTGATTTCATAGGTTTTAGGATCAAACTTATATCCAAAAGTTATGCTCGATTACAAATAACATGAGTTGAGAATTAACGGGGGACATTAGGAATGGGAGAAGCATGTGAGACAACGAAATGAAATAAAATCTAAGCTCACTTAAACTTGAGGTGGATAGTATTACTAGGATTTAGTGGGACGGTTTAGTTTGATTTTCAAGAGTAAAAAAAAAATCAATATGATTTTATTTATTTTTTGCAACATTTTTTTTATGGAACTCGAATATAATTGAACCGGTGAATAGTTTGCTTTAATTCGTTATGATTCTTTTACACAAAAACTTTAACAATTAATAAATCAACTAGTTAGAAAATTACACAAATGGATAATAAGAATGCAATAAGTTATGTCGCTAACTCCTTTTTAATAGCAAAATCATTTATTTTAAACACATCTATGGATGCGGGAGACACAGTATTTCTATATGACCATTTAAATTTATTGTAGAAGGTCAACAACCTCTAGTACTAGGAAGCTAGAAGTGTCAAACATAAATGATATAAAAACATGTTGATTATTGGAACACGTTTTCTCATATTTTGCCTCTTTGCTTCAAAAGGATTTGAGGGATGCTTGTCCCACAGTAAAAGTCTCGGTCCCAAATCTCACAAGTGGAGAAACCTCAATCAAGTGCACACATACATGTTTCCCTTATACCACCCGTACACCATCACATATGTTGGCCTAAGTGTCGAGCTTCCATCTTATGCATCAGACAAGAAGTTCACAAAAGCCTTCAAAAATACTCCAACCCGCCTAATTATATAAAAAAGGACATCTCTAACAAAGTCATATGCTTGTATTTAAAGCCGAGAAGCTCCTTACAATGAATTGCATGTTCCATATGCCTTATGGGAAAATGGCACACCTCATCGATAGGAAATAATGAAATCATGAGCATGTGTTGTTTGCAAGGCCCAAAAGCTGATTTCTGCCTTGTGGTCATGTCAAACTTCACTTCTATATCTTGAACATTTTTACTGAAAAGATCAATCGCCAAAACGTGTTGTGCTTTATGAGAGACGATGTCCTTGCTGGTAAAACTGCTAAAGTCAAAATTTGAAATCATACCACGGAGACCATCCAAAGCAATGTCAAAATCAGAGTCCATACCATTGTCTCTCAATATATGATTTATTTTAACACCTAAGATTGGGCCCTAAAAGCCATAAAAGCATACATGGAAGCTTATACTTCCAAGTACATACCCAATCATCCATCCCCAATACGTAAATTAACAACCCTACATCGAAGGTCCCCAAGGAACCTCAACAAACCACAATGTCTCCAATCGCCCCTTTTAACTCTTTATCAAACAACATAGAAGTCTCCTTCATGTGAATCAGTTGGTATGTCCTTAGGCCAAAGAAAGTTTGATGATACCCATGCATGATTGAAGTAGAATAAGCTCACTATGGGGATCCCTTAACTGTGAAAGAAGATGTATTAACTCAACTACTTGGGAAACTCTCTTCGTAACCAACCCCTCGACAAAACCTCTATCTCGACTAATAGCCCCTCCGAGAAATTTCACCTCCAACGTTGACCTCCCAATATCTTAAGGGAACAACTCCCCACGATGCTTATTGCTATCACGCGAAGGGCAAAAGATCTCAGTTTTAAGAATATTCAATTCAAGGCTAATCCTATCTCGGACTCCCAAATGATGTCAAGCACTTTAACCACTTTCTTTGAATCTTATACAATAGTCTAATCATCAAGATATCGAGCATAAAGAATAAGCTCACAAACATCTTCAATATGATGAATAAGAGAGTATAACACAAGAGCCAAAAGGAGCGGCCCCAACGAGTTACCTTGTTGCACTTTAGTGGATGACATGATATGCTCATCCCTAAAGTATAACCTTGACGTCAGACCATAAAGAAATAGATGAACATCTCACTATCACCTCACGTAGTAGTGTTGACCTGCCTACTAAGTTGAAACATTCGAGAAATCTATTGTGGGCATAGCCAAATAACCATCCCCTTGTCGCTGACTCAACACTCTGTTGGCGCAAAATGAAATTTGCCCCATCAAATACTCCAACACCAAACTGAAAAGTCAATGGAATATTTAGTCACCTCTTTACTGACTCATTTCATAACAAACTTAGATTCCAGACACCTTCAAATAGATCCTACGCCAATAGATCATATCCCACCATCATGTTTTAATAATTAAGTAGGATTTTTTCAACAAAAATATAGAGACTTATTTTAAAAAACTTGGAAAATATTTAATTGTCTTCAATATACTCTAAATTTATCGTCCTATTAATACAAATATATAAACTATAATGAGTAAAATAATAGATATTAATTAACAAAACACATAAATACATCATACTTTATAATATAAAACTACTAGTATAATGTCAAATAATCTTCTCAAAAAATAGAATGATAAATAAAAATAAATTAATATAGGGTCTTGCTAATAAGTGTTTTAAGAACATTATTTAATGAATCCACAAAAAGAAAATTTGTCTTGAAAATACAAGTTAAACACATGTGAAAGTTATAACTACGCGAATTTCAAGCCATAAAGACACTTATTAGCATTTTTCTTTACTATAATATGCTTATTTGGTTTGCGGTTTGAATGATCAATTTTGAATGATGTGAAATTGATAATTCAATAAGTAGAAATCATAATTTTTTTTGAATAAGTAGAAATCATATTTGTTTTGTTTGATTTGATTTTTATTTAATACTTTATATAAATGTTTGACTAAATTTGAATTCCATCAAGAAGAAAAACTAAACTTGAAAATTTCAACTTATGGAATTATCGGGTTTTGTTATTATACACTATCACGGTGCAAAGGCTATTGTCAAAGTATACTTGATGACATATAGTGAAATATGAGACAAAACGCGTGAGACTGCGAATGTGATGTTTGTGCATGCTTTAGGCTTAATGACTATGACAATGGTGACTTCTGCCTATCAATTCACTTATAATAGTCAAATCTCATGGATTGTGTGTATGCTCAATGGCTTGCATTCTATTCAATAATAAAATATATGTCATTATGACTTTTCACCTCTTCTTCTCCTTCGTCTCTTTTTTAACCTTTAGGTTAGGTTTTCTAGCCATTTCTTTGCATTTTGTTTAGCATATCCTATATATTTTTTTTTTTAGGGAAGCATATCCTATAGTTATATTGATTGACTTTTAATCAGTTCAACAACCAAATTCAAATCGATGATATTAGAATTAGTTTGATTTCGTGTTTATTATATGAACGTGACTGTGTAGTGATTTATTATTCTTTTTACGCACCACAAAAAAAAAAGACTTTTTACGTTGCTTTATTGTAAAAAAAATATAGGTTGATCGATATCACTAATAATGAAAGTTGCTGTTTATTAGAAGAAAAAAGTTGCTATCACAATACAAATGATAATAACGTTATAAATTTTAAAAACAGTAATAAATGTGGCTTCATCTAATTATCTAACACCATTCACAATTTGATCAACAGATTATATCATATTTCATTTAACTGCAAATCAAGTCTCACTTATGCGCACCCAGGGGAGAGATATTGAGGCATTTTTTTCTTTTCAAATAATTAAATATACTGAATTTAATAAGAAATTATATTAAAAATAGTTGTAGCAACTAAAATTACAAAGAAAATAATCTATTTTTTATTTGTTGAAAATGAACTAAATTTATATCATTATTACTTGTTTTAAGAACATCTCTTTCTATATAAGTTACATGAGATGAATCAAATGCTCTAACAAGATACCCGTGCATACGGACGGGTGAGCGTGGTGCGCTCTTTTTTGGAAGCAAGTCACAATTGCGTAAAAATTATTAAAAAAAAAAGTCAATGTAGTTTATGGTTAAATATAAAAAAATAAAGTCAATTTTTTTTGTCCTTCTAGATGTTCTGTTTTTTAATTTTTAGTCTATGTTTTTTCCACAAAAATTCACGTTTCGTGTTTCAAACAATTTTTTTTTATGATATATAATTGATAAGACCATGAAACATCATTAGTTTTATAACAAGAAAACATTCGTGAAGGGCATGCCCTAATCTCCAGTAAAACATTCGTGAAAGAAAAGACATTCTATTTTTTTTACAACAAATGGGTTTCCCTGCAGTTACTCCACGGTTGAATCAAAGGGGTTGGAATGTATTCAATAATCTTCTCAAAACTCCAACAAAAAAATATATTACTCATGTCTCAGCTATAAGACAAAGTTCATTTTTTAGATTTATTCAGTAAATAATATATATTAAAAACTAGACACATCATTTATTGAATAAACCTAAAAAATAAATTTTATATTTGAATAGAGACCACAAGAAGTAGTTGTGGAATTATTTGCCAACGCATTACATCAACCCAATAGGGTGAGATGTTGTAGTTCTTTCGTACTAAAGAAATCAATTAGATTATGTACTTTTAAGATTAATGAAATTTTGGGGCTAACAACATCCGCTGAATGTGATGTGCAAAGCAGAAGGGAAGAATTAAAAGAAATGAAAGTTGGAGCTAGGTTGGAAATTCTAAAAGATCTATGCCTAGATGGTATGAGGTGGTATCGTCACAATCCTTGGTGGTACCAAAAAAATTCCAACAGAAACATTTGAAGCCGCTTCCTAAGATTTGGTCTAATTTCTACGCCGAGAACATCGAGTTTTCAAGCGGCTTGTGGCGATTGAAACCATTACAAGTGGGGAAGCAATAAATTTAGGAACCTTATTAAGCGAAGATTTGTACAAATAGGCAAATGAAATCAGAAAGAACTAATATTTTGGGCATTCTGCTATGATCAATGCCTTGTGTGAGGAAAAGGGGGTAATAAAGGAGGATGTCGACAATGACAAACCGGTGATGAAGCATATCACTGTATGATGGTGTGTGGAAATTCTTCTGTAGGAAGAAGGTCAATTGAATGTGGAGCAGTAAGACCCAAAGAAGAAGCCTAAACCTATGGAGCACGATAATCAAATGCCACCATAACCACCTCGACAACAATACACAAACTTTCATCTTGGTATGATGATTTTTTCTGAATATGAGATTACAGACACACCATACTTTAACGAGCCATTGAGGGAAAATACCACAAGCATACAAGAAGACACCTAAATACATTCCCCTATAAAGGTTTGGAAATGATCTCGAGAGCAGATGGAGTTACATTTGACACAATAGCAACAAATGCTTACATTGAGGCATCAACATTCCAGGGAGGGTTTGATTATCAGGGTAACTTCTTTCGTAAATTTGGTATAGATCTACACTCCAACCATATATGGCCATAATTGAAACAATCAGCTCACTCCGCCCCACTTATCTTTAATTTGAAATTTCGTTGTTGCTTTTTATTCTTGTTATCCTACCCTTTTCATATGCTAGATTGCATAACTTTCACTAAATCATGATTGGTGAGATCTGTTGAGTCTAAATATTATCCATTGTCTACTATTTTCTTTGTGGTAAAGTGTATGCATCCATCCATGTGTTCATTTCTTGAGCTTGCATTCATTATATAACAAATTGCATGCATAATTACTTGCGCTCATGCATGGTTTGAAGTTGATTTGGGATAGAGGGTACCAGGATGTTGTTTATTACTTTGATTCCATTCATGTTATAAACTTGGTTCAAGTCCCCACCAATGATTGACATGTGCACGCGACTATCATTAGAAAAGTCAAAGATCTCCTTAATCTTCTTTGAAATGTGCAACTCACCCACACGCTTCGTGAAGCAAACACGTGCGTAGATTTTATAACTAAGCATGGTGCCAATCAAGATGTCACTTGGTGTTTGTTAAAGAACCCATCATCTCTCAAGTATGGAAGACTTACTTCTTGCTGATACTTCTAGGATGCGATTCTTAAGATTGTAGTCTAGTTTTTTTTTTCTTTTTCTCCTTGTACGAAAAAAATACTCCTTCCATCTTAAAACATAAACAAATATTGTTCAACAAAAATTAATATATTTAGTTTAAAATTTGTACAAAATATATCAATTTATTTTAATTCATTTTTGCTTGTATTTTAAAACAGAGTGAGTATACTAAGAAAATTGTTGTTCACACATTTGGTTTGGCTGAGAAACACATGTAAAAGATGAAAATACCCCTCGGCAGTTAACTGCCGAATTATGAAACCGGCTGCAGTTAACTACCGAGGAAAAATTCGGCAGTAAACTACCGAGGAAAACTGAAAACTTCAACAGTTAACTACCGAAGAAACCTCAAACCTTTTTTTGTTGACAAAAACCATAAATTGTCATTAATAATATTTATTGATTCTGAATGTTTCAATCATTATTTTGTACGTTTCAAACAATTGCAGTATTATATATATATATAT
>Ga0099826_10001307_pt1 | contig 14696 bp, 14 predicted proteins | sample Mtrugardesep15_FD_76830 | JGI IMG/M metagenome (GOLD analysis project Ga0099826, IMG submission 76830) | Root nodule microbial communities of legume samples collected from California, USA - M. trunc garden sep15 | ecosystem: Host-associated > Plants > Roots > Nodule | place: USA: California... | reverse complement strand
AGATTAAAGCTTTCTAGCTGTCAGGTGTGATTGGCCGTTTTTGGATCAATTCGGCTTCTTCTTCTTTTAGGTGGACAATTAAAAATATTTTCTATGTAGTAAAGCATATAGCTATTTAGTAGTAACCCCACCCCCTCTGTCCCCAACGTCCCATTTGAAAAAATGGGGGTTGGAGGAAAGGGGGTGAATAAAAAATGGGGGTTGGAGGAAAGGGGGTGAATAAAAAATGGGGGTTGGAGGAAAGGGGTGATTGACAAATGGGGGTTGAAGGAAAGGGGGTCGGTGGAAAGGAGGTGACCTTGGTCACCTCCTTTGAAGTTATTAAGGTACCACCCTTCCGTCCACAAAAAGAATATTGGAAGGTGTGGGAAGGGAATAACTTTGGCAAGCTATAGCTGAAGAAAATGTGCGGCAGATGAGGAAAGATCAAGGGGAAAGTTGGCAATTTTGCCGATCCCACTTAAAATCTCTCTATTTGTTCCACTTATTCTACCTGATATTTTGTGGTACATGTTGGCAAATCAAAGGAAAACTAAGGATTTCAAATATTCTCCCGCTAATATATTTCTCTTTTCCCACTTAAAACTAATCCAAGTGTTACAGGAAAGCGGGAAATTTTAAAGTGACAAGTTGTTTGATTGACATGTGACAAGTTACAAGTGATAGTAAATTAATTAATAGGTGAGATGCTATTGAAAGGGGTATAAGCAACATTTTTGATCAAAAATCATAGAACCTATTAAATTTTAAAATAATCAAATTTCTGACGGAATCGATTTAGAAAGAAGAAATAAAGAAAAAATAATTGACTACTTGTCTCCCCCAAGGTCAGTTTCGGGAAAATTTTAAAAAAATAACGCTTTTACAGTAAAATCTTCATTTTTTAGTTTACTTAAGGCATTTTCTATAGATTTAAAAAATTTTCAAAAATTTTAAAATTTCATACAATCTAAGATTAAAAAATTTTACTATTTAAAACTGGGTGTGACTATTACAATTGGTTGTGATTGCAAATTTAAAATTATTTTAAGGAATAAAAATAAAATTAATTTAAGTAATTAATTCAAGACGTATTTTCTATATTCTTTTAACACAATAATTAAAAATTTTAAATCAGTAATTAATTTAAATATATTCGATTTTATAATTATCTTACTTTGTCTAACATTAAAGTTCTATTCATAATTTTACTTAACCTAATTTATTAATATTCATATTATCTTTATCTTATAATCTTATTTATTCTAAATTAATTATGGTCCATTTTCCCTTTGACCCTCGGACAGTCGGATACGATGACCATCATGCACCTACAAGTCAAACAGGTGGAGGAGCTGATGAAAATTATTACTATTTTCGCGGACTTAATCCTTATCAGCGTGGATACGGGAGACAAGCAGGTGGGGGTGTTGGAGATGTACTTAGGAATTTTTGGCGTTTTCTTCTACCATATGCAAAACGTGCTGGTACAGCTGTAGCAAAAGAAGCTTTGGATACGGGTGGAAGAATATTAGAAAGTGTGGGGAATCCAGAATATGGTAGTGAAAATTCTAATAATAATTTTAAGCAAACAGTTATAAGTGAAGGAAAACGAGGATTGGACAGATTACTTGAGAAGGGTGGAATTCCAAAGCAGTTTGGAACAGGATTGCGTGCTAGGGCTAATCAAAAAGGACTTAAAAGAAAAGTTAAACCTCATCAAACATTTTCGAAAGAAAAAGGTCATCAACTCATTATTGGTAAACATCCCTCTGGTACCACAAAAAAGAAACGTCAAAAAATAGATACATTCGGACTTTATTAAATAAAAATGTCTACTCATCAGAAAATAGATCGCGATTCTGGCAACGCAATAACAAATGCCTTATCGTTTTTCGAAACTCCCCATACGAATGTTAGTATTAGCAACTCATCATTTATTGAATTACTCACACTTAACCCTGTAAATATCACCCCATTTCATTTTAAAATTCATGCGACTACAAATTATATTGATTTAGCCAAAACTTATGTTTTTACTGAACTTAGGATTAGGAAAGAAGATAAAGATGGGAAACTTGTTGATATAGGAAAAGATGATAATGTGGCCACAGTACAGCTTATAGGTCATACAATTTGGAAAAATTGTCGCATGCATATTAATGGAACTCAGGTTTTTGAAGGGAACTCCCTCATGGCTTACAAAAGTATTTTTGACTACGAACTAACCTACCCACAAAGTGTGAAGAACTCTTATCTTTCTGTTGCGGGATATTATGATGATGGAGCCACACAAACCTATCCTGGAGTTGATTCAAATGGATATGGAATTAAATCAAGGAAAAAATTATTCTTAGACGAAGATGGAAATCCTCGTAGTGCACAATTTATGGCTAAATTGGATGTTGATATTTGCAATCAACCAAGATATTTAGTGAATCAATGTGAAGTTGATATTGAACTCCTACCCAATGAATCAAGTTTCCTACTTAGTGCTCCCTGGGACACTGCCCCAAAATATCATCTAGAAATTGTGGCTTGCAAATTATATGTAAAAAAGATTGAGTTGATGGATAGTTTAGCTTTTGATATTGCTAAGAAACTTGAAATAAAGCCAGCGCGATACCCGATAAGAAAAACATCTCTCAAATCCTTATTCATCAGTGAAAATAGAACAGAATTTAATGCTAACCTATGGACGGATCAAGTACCTCGACGAATCATACTGGGAATGGTTGATAATAAAGATTTTGTAGGACGTCAAAGAACAACGCCTTTTTATTTCCAACATTTTAATTTGAGAGATATTTCCATAACTGCTGGGGGAGTAACCTTTCCAGCAGCCCCTTATTCCCTTGATTTTTCAAAAGGAAACTACGCCAGAATTTATCATGACATGCAAGAGGCAGTAGGGTACGCGGGATCGCTAGAAAGTAACGGTATATCAATGTTTCGGTATGCATATGCAGGATATTGCTTCTTCGTATTTAACCTCACAAATAGTCAGGAAGATAATGGACCAGAAATGTTTGATTTAATAAAGAATGGTACAACAAGTATAAGGATGACCTTCAACGAACCAGTTCCAAGTGGTGGGATTGTACTTGTAGCAATGGGAGAAATCGATTCGCTGCTAATGTTAGATAGGAATAGAACTATTTCCACAGATATTTCAGTATAAATACCCATAATTTTCCTCATTTTTAATCTCCAACTTCATTTTAAAAATGTGTCACATTACTATAAAAATTGATTTATGCTTTGTTTGTATAATTTTGTTTTCCTTTCTGTATAAATTCACACATCAATATTATATGTCCAATGAGGATGAAAATCCAGAGTATAGAGAAAAATTAAGAGAACGTATAGGCTATTACGCTAATACTATTCCACCTATATCAAATAAAATTATTAATTCCTCTACATCAAAATTCCCAAGAATTCCTGAAAGAGTACAAAACTCAATTGGGCTAGCATCTAAGTTTAACCCTGAGAAAAATATTACAATTTTGGATTTTTGGTCTATGGAACACGTGGAAAATGTTCAATTTCCTTCCCCTTGCAACGAATTTCCTTCATCAGAAACATCAATCGCTCAAACTATTTATTGTTATACATTAATTGTACTCTGGGTTCTATTGCTAGCAACAGCCTTAACCTATCAACTGAGAAAATTTATAAGAATTAAAAACAACAACAACATTGACATTGAACTTGGAGAAATTCGAAGAAAAGATTCAAACATTCCCTTCCTCGACGGAAATGGACACTTTACAAATCGAGAAAATTCTGTTCCACAACAGAATAACTAGAAGTTATTTTATTGGATGCTTTGCCTCAGATAAAATCCCACAGGAAGTCCGAAAATACCCTTGTTCAATGGTCGTCAACCTTGAGAAGTCTTCTCAAAATGGATCACATTGGATTGCATTTTTCATAGAAAACCAAGAAAAAATATTAATATTTGATTCATTATTACTCCCCGAACCCCCCATTTCAATAAAAAATTTTATATCCAAATTTCCAAATCGTGTAATAAATAATGTACCCCTTCAAAACCCTCTTTTTCCCACTTGTGGTCAACATTGTATCACTTTTATTTATTTTATTTCCTCTGGATTTTCTTATAAAAAATTTCTATCCCTATTATTAAATCATTCAAATCCAGACGAATTTGTTTTTTCTTTTATTATTAAAATGATAAAAAATAAATAAAATTTGACATTTTTAAAAAATATTATTAATTAATTAAAATCTTATCATTCTTTTAAACATTAGAGTAATGATTACAGTTCCATGATCAAATTTTACAAGACTTCCGTTCATCCATCTTAGTTCAACTTCAATTTCATTAATCTCTCTGGGTAACACTTGTATGAACATTGGTTGATCATATACTCTTTCTACAACACCGCCAGACCTATTTTCAACAGCCACAATTCTAAGTAATGAACTGACCGAATTTCCCATAATTACAGTGTTTGTTAACCCTTTTGAATAAACAGCAAAGCTGGTAAATCCTCCTTTGAGATCAATTCCATATTTTCCAATTTGACCGTTTACCAAAGGCCCCATGGGGAAGCCGAGAACATAGCATAATTGTGAAGAGATAACAATATTTCTAATCTCAGGATTGTTGAAAACTACTCTAAATCGATCAATACTGTCCAAATATTCAAATTCAATGTCAGAATACAAATCTTTTGCCTGAGATTCTTTTTCTTCAATCATAGTAACTGTCTTCTCATTTATCAGATCGTCAGTATTTTGCTCATCCTTTTGCTCCTCAAATATCTCTTCTGTCGGTATAATTTCTTCTGAGGAATCCAAATCTAAAACTTGGCTTTCCCTACTTTTCTCATCCCAAACTTCTTCCTCTTTTTCGAAACCTTCCTCATCAGGTACTGTATCTTCCTCTTCATCTATTGGTTGCTCAAGGGGTATAGGTTGCCCATATTTATCTATTCTTCTAGCATGCTTTAATTGTTCTTTGCTTTCTTTCAACTCTTTATCTTTTCTTTCATTTTCCTCTGACTCTCTGGCCTTCTCCTGCTCATACCCATGCCTATCTTTGACAACTTCAACCATTTCATCTGTAATTACGGGAGCAGGAATTGGCACTGGTTTGCCTTGATCGTTTACTTTTAAGGCATCTTCCAAATATTCTGGATGAGTTTTCTCTTCAATTTTTTGCATTTCCTTAATTTCATTCTTAGTTGGCGGAATTGGCAGCTCAAAATTTTTCCATTTCTTGTAGGCCGCATGATGTATCGCTGTAAATCTATTTCTTCTGTAGGAAGCCAATTTACTTAAATTGTCAATTTCCTTCCCTAATTTATTCTTTTCTTCCTTATCCTGTTCTTGTGAATGCAAATCTCGTTTTTCCCTAATCTGCCTGTGCAATTCCTGTAGATCTCCTAAATTTTTCTTTAAAGCTGTCCAATGATCCACAGGATGGTCGTCAAAAAATTTTTGGACAAATTCTGAGTGTGTATTTGAATTTTGCTGATGAAATTCATCCGTACTAATTTTAATCTCTCTTTCAATTATGGCAGATTCCAATGCTTCCAAGTTTTTTCGCATACGCTTTATTGAATTTATAAACCTTTGAATTTCTTCTCCAGAACGAACATTTTTACCGCCTTCCTCCCTGCTCTCATTAACTTTATCTTCTAGTTCAATGTATCTTACTATTATATTTATTTCCATCTTTATCACCTGCTCGTGATAATCATCTGGGTGTTGTTCAAAAAACTGATTTGCTATAAGTCGATCATCACGCCTATCTCTCTTATTAGCTTCCTCTGTTAAAAGACGAATTTCTTTCTTTTTATCTTCTGAAAGGGAATGAAGGTGATCAAGTTCTTGTTGAAATTCTTCCTTCTTTATAACATTCTCTTCATTAAGGACTTGGTTTGTTTTTTCTTCAACCTTAACTTTATGTTGTTCTAATTCTTGCTCATAATCGCGTATGGCTTCCCAATAATTGTGAGGATACTGATTAAAAAATTCCTTCATCCATAATGGCACAGAATCCACTTCACTTGCCTCCCTTCTTCGTCTTTTCTTAGCTGGGTCCACAACTAAATTAATTTCTGGGTCAATAATAATTTCATCACCAAAAGCATCTATTGATAAATCACGTCTTTTCCTAGGTTTTTCCTTATTTGATAATACAAGTTTTAAAAAGAAGCTGAGTCCGTTGGGTGTTAATTGTGTTGTTTTGGGAATTCCAATTCTATGTGGTTTTTTGTTATTGTAATTAATTTCGATCCATTGTTTAACGTCAGTGCCAATAGTTGCAGCCCATGACTGTGGGTATTGTATACTGTAGAGCCCACATAACCAGTTTCCACCTTGAAATTCTATTGGCTTAGGGAGATGCACTCGATACTTATTGGGTTTATTATCTGGGTAGTCACTAACATTACTAGGAAGAACAACAAAGAATGTATTAGCCATTATTTATTTAACGATAAAAATAATAATAATTTGAACAATAGAAGTGAAAAATGATTACAAATGATTTAAAGGGAATGAAACAATTGGCCTTTTATACAAATTGATTTTCATTTATCCACTGGGGCTGGGGATAATCAAAAAATTTAACATAAAATTCTTTTCCTCCATCTTTTTTCTTTCTGCTCTTAATAATCTTCTCAATCCTGTAGCTGGTATTCTCATCCTTCCTCACTCTGATTAATTCCTCAGGGTAGAAGTATCCTTTAAATAATTCTCCATTATCGTCTCGGACACGGTATCTGTTGGGATTAGCCTTCTTTTTAACAAGATCTATTTGAAGAATTTCATCGCTATAATTTGGGAGATAACCCTTCGAAAAAATATTTTTATTTCTGCTCATACGCACATGATCATTTTCTTTAAACCGTGGATTTTTTCTAGGTTTATTCTTGCCAATAGGGCCAAATACCATTTCTCTAATTTCCTTTGCATTGTTAAAGCTTACATCAACTGGCCTTAATCCACCTAAAACCCTACACTTTGAATGGTTTATTGCTTCAACTATTTTAGGTAAAGCTTCTGTCCATTTTAATGTATGTTTCTCGCTCATAAATCTGTATAATCTCTGTTTAATGTTCCGTATACATCGTTCAGCTAGGGACGCTTTAACTTCTGAGAAAGTTGCCGTGTATTTTTCAATATCTTTTTTCCTGAAAAAATTCATAATTTCTTTGCTGCAAAATTCAGTTCCTTTATCACTAAAAATACGGTGGGGGTGCATTTCCATTCTTGACAAAATTTTTTCAAATACATCAATCATATCATTTGATTTTTTAGTGCGAACAGGTTCAGCGAAAACTCTTTTGCTTAAAACATCTATTGCCACAAGTGCATATTTCTTTCCATTATTTTGCCGCGATAATTTTTGAAAATCTGCCAAGTCGCACTGAACATCTGTCATATATCCAGAAGGATATGTTATTGATCTTTTGAAGTGTACGCGTCTAGGACGGTGAATTGTATAAGTTCTATGTCCTTCCAAGTATTCCTCAACATCCTTCTTCTTAATACTTGCATCTTTCTTTCTTGCCTCTGTCCATAACTGGTTTACACCAGCAAATCCTGCCGGATTCGCCGGATCATTGTAAAGTTTATCCAATATCATTTCCACTCTGCTGGGGGTCTCCATTTTGATTCAGATATTTCTTTTGTTTCAACAATTTTTCTACTTTGCTTTGTATTAGTTCTTTTTGGAGTACAACTTTCGCGTGCCTTCTCTATCAGTGGCCAAATTTTATTATCACTTTTTAGTTTATTTTCTAAAACTGAAGTTCCTGGAGGTGTCAATTCACCCCATCTCAATTTCCCAATTATTCCTGTTCGAAGAATACACTCTATAGACTTTTCTGCATTACTTCCCTGTATTTCTTTTCCTCCCTTATTTAAAATCTTCCCATCTGTTCTCACATCATATTTATCAAGATTCTCATGTTTCATACTTTCAAAAATTTCATTTGTTTTTTCTTTTATTTCTGTCCTATTTGGCTCAATTTTCCCTTTAGTTTCTGGTAGTTCCTCCTCGGCATTGTGCATACTTAGATTATCCTCTTTTATATTTTTACCTTCATCTAACTGGGAAAATTTTGGTGTGGCAATATTTTGATTAAAATCTTTTTGTGCATTTTCGGTAACTTGACGATTTTCATTGGTGTTTGTTTGGAGTAGTGGTAATAATTTTTTAATTTGCTCTAGGGCAGGATCTTCCATTTGTCTTACAGAAACATTCATTGGTCTCTCATTTTGCTCCTTCAACATGTGTAAATAACGTCTCAATTCCTGCATATAATTTATGTTTTTTAAATCTGAGTCACCACTTTGTCTTTTGATATTTTCCAAACTTTCTCTAGTAAAATCCAAATTGATATTTCCTGTTTCTGGTAAGGGTTGAGTAAGTAGTCCGCGATATATATCTTCAGGAATTAATATAAATTTATTTGCCATCTTTATTAATTGCTTGTTAAAGTTTTTGTTAATTCGATAATGATTGGGGTTAGAAGGGCAGGAAACAATCCTATTGGTAAACCGCTTCCTCTTTGTATAACTGTACGTCTTGCTCCTCTTTCTGTTTTTAGCCTACTCACACGACGAACAAAATCGGCAAATGGTAGAAGACGAGATTTTTGTCTTTTCGTTAGTTTAAATTGATCACGTACAATATTGAAACAAATTTCAGTGAGAGAGATTAACTGGTCAGTTGAAGCTTTTTTTAAAATGTGTTTTCGTTTAGCTAGTGATCGTGTTTTTGCGAGTTGTTTGAGAAAAAGTAGGTTGTCCTTGACAAGTTGGCTAATATTTGTAGGCATGATTTTAATTAGAGGAATTTTTGGATAAAAATATAATGTTTGGTGAATTGTAGATGTCTTCTGATTCTTTGTCTATAAATATATTTGTTCTTAGCCTAAGTATCGGATCTGATGAGGGGTGTAAATCGATAAAAAGATATGAATAATTACTGCTGCTTGTAGCTTGTCGATATGCGTCTAGAAAATAATTCAATCTTCCTGGGAATAGTTGGACTCCTAAATTGCGAACGGCCAATGCACTATTAGGTGCGCGAGTTAATACAATATACATAGAATTTTGACGTGCGACTTTGAGTTTTTTCTCAAATAGATTCTGAGTTATGAATATTATGCCAAAATTAAGATGATGTGATTTCTTTGTAAAAAGTTCCGATAAATATTTTTCGTCAATTGTGTACATTAAATCGTCAAGAATGACTATAGAAGGTTTTTCTTGTTTTTTAATAAGATCCTCAGGTGGAACTCCGGCATAAACTGAGATTCCAACTCGCTGTAGCTCGGGAACAAGAGAATTATATTCACCATAGCAGTAAAGAATAGATTTTGGGATAGGGTCAATAAGTTGATCAGAATTTGAAATTAATTTTCGTACAAATGTACTTTTACCAGTTGAACTTGGCCCGCTAATAATACAACCAAATGGAAGCTTTAGTTTTAAATCTTTATTAGAAAATAAATTAAAATTCATGTTCAATTATTTGTTGAAAATTAAAAATAATAAATGGTTAAGAGGTGATAATTTTTTCTTTTTTTACTTCTGATATATTTTCTTTATCATCCGTCTTTATATTTCCTTTTGTTTCTTCTTTATCTACTTGCACCTGCTTCTGTGAGAACTTTGACAAAAATTCCTTGACAGTCATTTGTTCATTTCCGTTGATAAACTGTTTTTTATTCCAAATTTGTTCCTTGTGTAAAATATTGAAATTCTTGCCTTTTGATTTAACCCGAAAGACACACTGTTGAGGAATCTCGTAAATATGATCGAACATTACTACTTTTTCTGATTTTAGGCGATTGCAATATAAAGTTACATCCTTCGGAGTAACAATAAAATCTATGTCCACATTTTCTCCCTTGCAACTTTTACATTTCCCTGTCATGTCAAACTCTACAAAACGTGTAGTTAAGAGCCGTGGTGACGAAATTGTCACACCAGAAGAAGACAACGTAAATAAAACCTCAGGAATCACTTTTTCCAAGAGCTGACTATTATTTTCAATTACAGACATTTTCTATGAAATTTATAAATGAATTCAAATTTTGGGTGGAAGTTTGATAATTGGAAATATTTCTGTATTTATACTCTGAAAATGGGCGTGGCCTAAGTAAAAGTCAGATTTGAAATTTTTTAGAAATTTCTTCTATGTTAATAAATAAAATAACCTTTCAAAAATTTTTATCTAAGATTAAATTATTACAATTAATGAAATAAAAATAAATAAGGTAAAAACAATTTTAATGAAAAAATATAAATCTTTAATCACTTTTTCATTTTCTGGATATTCTTTTCATCCCAGTCAGCAACAAAATCCTTCAGATGCATGTTCAATTTTGCACATGCTTCACAAATCTCAAAACAAATTCCAATATTTCCATTATCCTTTTGAGAGAACTTATTCTTATTATTATAGAGTGCAATGGCACATTTTCTGCAAATTCTAATTTCAATCCTCGGTGTATCTTTCATACGCACGAGTTTCCACAGAATACGTGGATTTATACTGTTGATTTTCTCATTATTTACTTTTGAAGTAGTAGGTTTTGCTTTGTTGATTTTTTCCTTTTCTTCCACTACTTCAATTATATCTTCCTCATCCTTTTCATTTTTTGCCTCAATAGCTAATTCAAGCTTTGGGATCTTTTCTTTTTTTGATCCACTCATTTTTATATATTGATTTTAAATATTTTTAAATTATGAATGAGGAAATGAATGATAGTTGGGAAATCTATCGGCTTATATACTCCTCCAAGTCCCGCCCATTTTTTTAATTTTGTAGGAGTTGCCAATATTCAAGCCAAATTTTTTGAGTATAAAAAGCTGAGATTTTCTTTTATCGTGTCAGTTTATTAAACAATTTGATTATTTAATTAATATCTGAATTAATCGATAAAATGAATTCCATTTTGGAGGATATTTCTAAAAAATTAAATTGTCCACTTTATTTGGTGAGATTTAAACTAATGTATCAAGAAAATGCCGATTTAATCGCAAAATTTATAAATGAAAAAGGAAAGATAGAAACAACTTATTCAGATAGGAATGGGTTGAAATATACAATTCGATGTGACGGAATTACAACATCAGGAGCTCATTTAATCAAGGCCTTCGGCGATTTAAGTTATCCATTTAATATATCGGTTGCGGCATATTTCTTTGCGCATCACAAAATAAAACTCCAATATCCATTTCATCAATGTGTTATAGTAAGAACTTGTACAAAGGATGGAATTTGCGAAAGATACTTCCCGCTTGAGCTTGTATGTTTTGCTCCTACATCACCCCATTCAGAAAGTTGTTCAGAATTCGGGGATCGACGTACACATGCAACTTCGTCATCATCAACACTTACTCTCAATAGTATTCCGATATCTGTCGGAAGCTTACCTCCTACGCCCACCAATGAAAGATCTAAGCGAGGAATAGCTTGGATTGAAATAGAAGGTAAACCAAATCAATGGGAAAAACGAAATATTTTGATATATTTTGATTAATTTATTCATAATTTTATTTTTTTACATATTTATTAAATATATTATAAATTTACATGAAAAAAATGATAAAATTTAAAAATATTTTTTTAAATAAATTTACAAATTTTTGAAAAAATCGATAATGTTTGAAATAGGAGGTTCATATAAGAATCGCCATCTTGAATACATTATGTAATCTGTTCTATTAGATTTTCCAAATTTGAACTTGTTGTCATAAAGGTCCCAACGCAGAATCCAACGTCCCATATTTTTTATTTCTGATTGTCTAGCTAAATCTCTCTTTTTTGGATAATATATATCCCTTATAATCCATTTCATAGTTTTCTCGTCATCAGTTTTATTCAATGTTTTAACTCTAAATTTATCACCTTGTTGAAGCACCCATGAATTATTTAAATCTCTGTTTAAAAATAATGTTTGTGGTGGTGGTGTCCTTTTCCATATTGGTATCAAATTATTCTCAGTTTTATTAGGAAGTATTGGTGGCTGTGTCCTCCTCCATATTGGTATCAAATTATTCTCAGTTTTATTAGGAAGTATTGGTGGCGGTGTCCTCCTCCATATTGGTATCAAATTATTCTCAGTTTTATTAGGAAGTATTGGTGGCGGTGTCCTCCTCCATATTGGTATCAAATTATTCTCGGTTTTATTAGGAAGTATCGTTGGCGGTGTCCTCCGCCATATTGGGATTGGTGTTCTTCGAAATAATGTAGACACATATTCTTCTCCCTTCCAGGGTTTATTTTCAAAACTGTCTGCAAATAAGGACATAATAGTAATTAATATAAATTTAAACATTAACATTTTAGACATTAATAGACTTTTATTATAAACCATAGCTAGTTCTAGGTGCTTAATGTCTCGACGAAAGTAAATGTTTTTCAGTACTTATATATATTATTATTCAATTTTATAATTTTATATATTATTTTTTGGTTAATTATGAATTAATTTTATTTTAATTAGAATATGTATTTGATATAAATGAATATGGTTTTTCAGGTGTGTAAAATTATAATTTAATTTAAAAGATTTATTTTTAATAAACTAGGTATTTGCTATAAATGAATATTGGTTTTCAAGGGGATACGTTATACCTGTTTAGATGATGAGCTAACCCTTACAATCCAATAGGGTGTATTTCTCTTAGGCACGTGTATACTATCACGTGAGTACCATATAGTGACCAGTTTACTGAAAATGTTAGTTATCTCTCTTAATTTTTCAAGAACTTTATCTTTTAATCCTTAAGTTTACATCAGTAGTATCTTTTGATTAACTTTGCATTTTTACACCCTAAATCTACATCTTCCATCACTTATCATTACATCATTTGTTACTTCTATTGCTTAACTTTGCGTGAATCTTATCTTCTATCCTTAACTTCTCACACATTTTATCTTCAAACTCTTAACTTTAAGATAATTTTATCTTCTAATCCTTAACTTAGCAACAATAATATCTTTTATTGCTTAACTTTGCAATTTTACCCTCAAAATCTACATCTTCCAACCCTTAACATTAAATCAATTTTATCTTCTATTGCTTAGCTTTTCATCAATTTTATCTTTTAATGCTTAAGTTTACATCAATAGTATCTTTTGATTTTTAACTTTGCTTTTCTATCCCCAAAAATCTTCACCATCTTTCTCTTATAATATCTTTTATTGCTTAATTGTTTAATTTAATTTTTAATTTAATTTAATTAATTTTTAATTTAATTTAATTCTTTTATTGCTTAATTTCATCAATTGTTTTTTCTATTGCTAAACTTTACGTGAATTTTATTTTCTAATTGTTAAAGTTGAGGGACATTTGGTGCTTGGCCTTGCAAAATTCTCAAAATTATTTCCTGCGGCGCAAAAATGGAAGAATTTGGTGCTTCTTGGATGAAATTTAACCTTCCAAAAGTTTTGACTTCCACCATAGGCCGGAGCTGCTAACCATAGGCCGGAGCTCCACACCTGAGGCCGGAGCTCCACACCTGAGGCCGGAGCTCCACACCACAGGCCGGAGCTCTTACCTTAGGACGGAGCCCCCCAACTTAGCAACATTTTCGAGAATTTTGGAAGGCCAAGCTATCGAGAAAATGCAATGTTTAAATACAAAAAGTTTATTTGAAAGTACATATTTAAAATTTTCCTATAACTACATTAAAAAATTTCAAAATTTTTTCTGGCGGTAAAATTTTCAGGATAGACACTTTATGCGCAGGCGAAAATTTTGAGAATTTTCGAAGGCCGTAAAGAGTCCGTATTTTGAGAATTTTAAGGTTAAACATATTTTTTTAATTAAAATTCACTTGAAAAAAGTCCATTTGTTAAAAAATAGACTAAGGAATGTAAAAAATAAATAAAAGAATGAAAAAAATAAATAAAGGAAACAATTTAGAATTAAGGTCAAAATTTATCTAAATCCAGTATCTACGGTTTTTTCATTAAAAAGCAAATTTTTATTTTTTGTTTAATTAAAAACAAAAGTTCTAATTAAAAAATTAATGCTGAAAAAATAATTAAATATAGGTAATTAAGAATTAACTTTAAAAAATAATAAAGATAAATTTTTAAATAATAAAGCTAAATTATTTTAAATTCTTTTTATTTTAAAATTTTTATGTCAAAATTCGGAATAGTTTGCGAAATTTTAAAATTTTTAATTTTTTAACTTATAAAAAATTTCCATAAGCAAACAATAGGTGAGAAAATTTTGTACAGTCAAAACTTGTCACTTTATTATTATTTTTTATTTCCCTTTCCCCAACCTCCCCTTGATCATTCCGCATTACCCGCACATTTTCTTCAGCAATAGATTGGCAAAGTTATTCCCTTGCCACACTTCCCATTATTATCTTTGGGGACGGAAAGGTGGTACCTCAATTACTTCAACGGAGGTGACCAAGGTCACCTCTTTTACTCCAACCCAAATTTTTTCAATCACACCCTTTCCTCCAACCCCCATTTGTCAATCACCCCCTTTCCTCCAACCCCCATTTGTCAATCACCCCTTTCCTCCAACCCCCATTTTTTATTCACCCCCTTTCCTCCAACCCCCATTTTTTCAAATGGGACGTTGGGGACAGAGGGGGTGGGGTTACTACTATTGTAAAATTTATTTAAGTCAGATAATCTATTTACAAGGGTTCAATAATGCAAATTATTAGACTGCAAAAATAAAAGT
>Ga0099826_10001306_pt1 | contig 14697 bp, 9 predicted proteins | sample Mtrugardesep15_FD_76830 | JGI IMG/M metagenome (GOLD analysis project Ga0099826, IMG submission 76830) | Root nodule microbial communities of legume samples collected from California, USA - M. trunc garden sep15 | ecosystem: Host-associated > Plants > Roots > Nodule | place: USA: California... | reverse complement strand
GAGTTGACCTCACACAACATGGCTATAAACAGCTCTTTGGGTACCCTTCTAAATGTCCTACAATTCCTTGGTGTGATTTGCATCTGGTCCCTGTCAAGCTTCCTCATGAGATTTATACCTTCTGCTTCCACAACGATGCAGTGAAGTCCAGAATTTCTTGTGAAGTTTGTTAACAAAGTCATCTTACATATCAAAGCACCCCCTACTTCATCTTTGGGCAGATTCTGTACATGTACTTGGGATATTTTTTGGTGTAAACTCTTAACTCTAATTGGACATTTACTAATCTTCTGACTCGTTTAGATTATTAAGGATGTTTTCTGGAATTTGTAATTGAGGATTTTGGATACTGAAGAAGCAAATGGAGGAGTATCTATTGTTCTACTTCTGCATGTGGCATGCGTGTGTTCTGAATGATGTGCTTGTTTTTCTTAAGTATATGCTCAGAATTAAGGGGATCAAACCCCTTGTTTATGGGGTCCAAGTCCCTTACCACTTGACCCTATTTATTGTTGGTTAGATTCAAATTATACTTGGTATAAGAATTTATTTTCATAGGCTTTTTCTTTCTAACCTTGTGAGCCTTTGATGTCGATAAAAATTCAATAAAAAATGAGTTTAATTTATATAAATAGTAGGTATAAAAAAGTTATACACATACAATTATGTATTATGTATTGCCACATTATTTAACAAATAAGTGAATATTAGTCATGGTGTTTTGACTAAATAAACCCATGTGATGGACGGTAAAATTATATATGAACAAATATTTTTACTATTGATTATGATATTAATTTATCGGCAAGGTACTGTATTCTTTTCTTTTTTTTGGTAGAGGCAAAAAAATATATATTCTAAATAAATATATTACTACAGTTTATGTCATTCATGATAATAAATTTTCATTATGATTCATTTGAATAAATTACTATGCAATATATATAATAATTATTTTTCCATTGATAAATTTAAAAATAAGTTACACTAACATACTCCTCTAGTTTTTTTTTAAAAAAAAAGAACACCCACCTCCCCTCTAAACTAACTATGTTAGCATAAAATGTTGATCGTTTCTTACTTAACAACTCTGATTTTTTCCCTTACAACAAAACTCCAATATAATGTAATCTCTTTCTTAAAAAAAAAAAAAATGTAATCTTTATCCACCATGTAATTTATAGCTCCATCGCCAATATCCTTGCATCCCACCGCTAGAGGATGCGTGTCGCCGTGGTCAACTCCGAATCGATTTCACCATTATTCTTTTTGATGGGTCGAATCCCTCTAATCCGCACAAGTTATGTTGAATAACTTTTATTTTTGGAATTTATAGAGAAGTGCAAATGAACTTTTTATTTTATTTAAAAAAATTGGGGGCATATACATGACCCCCCGACTCAGCAACCACGCAATCAACAACAAATGATAACAAAAGTGGTAAAATAGATCGGACAACAAATCAACACTATTGAAATCAAATACGTAGGGATAATACACCAAAAACACAAATGAACGAAACCAAGGCAGAGAATGAAATCGGATGACAAATTAAATTGATAAAATTAAGCGTAAAGTACACTCACCTTCCTTAAAGTTTTTTCAAAGAAAAATCAAAATGATAAAATTAAGGGCAAATTAAACATATATCCCCTATACACATAACTACTGATTAAACAAAGAAATGTAAATAATTTTTATCATTGGCAGTAATTTACGTATTATCATACTAGAAATATTAGTAGAATTAACATTTTTGACAAAATGTAAGATACATTAGTTCAGTAAATATCATATGTTAATATATGAAGAACACATTGTCTGTGAGCATAACTCAATTGGTAGAGACAATGCATTGTTATATGTAGGGGTTTGAGTTCAAACCTCGAACAACCCAATTAAATATCATACATTAATATATGAAGAACACAGTCTCCGTAAGTATAACTTAATTGACAGGGACAATACATTGTTATATGTACGGGTTATGATTTAAACTCCAAACAATTCAATTATTCACCTTAAAAAATGAAATCTAGTCCCTAGACTACTTGATCAATATATATATATATGAAGAATATAGGTTAAGTTTTGTTTTCCTTCCTAAAAACAATAATAGGCCAAGTCTTTTTATTTTATATTAAGAAAACATCAGGTCAATGTCCTTTTGTCATAACCCTGTGGTTCTTAGTGAAAGAGGACATAATAAGAGTTTTTGGAGATAAATGAATTTTGATCAAGGATTGTGTAACAACGATTTTGATACAGGTTATGCCAAACAATTCTTTATTAATTGAAACTCAATAACCATGTAAGTTCAACTATTCAATGAAGTTAAATCTAACATATACTTTATCCTTCACAACCCTTGAATAAAAAATTTAGAGTTGGGTCAAAATGTTAATAAAGTTTGATTAAAGAATGCACAACCAAAATTTAAACTCGGATTATCCCAAACAATTCATATTGATTGAAACTCATTAATCATTTGATCTCAACCACACACACTTTACGCCTAATTTTTTTTATCATTCAAATTTTTACTTTTTAACAAATGTTATTTGTAAAATTTTACAACGTCAATAAATCATAATCAATCTAAAAATAATATTTTTTTTGAGAAAGAATCTAAAAATAATATTAAAGTGAAACATTTATTATTTTGATTCCTAAAATTGATAATCCACAAAGATGTCTGATTTCCATCAAATTTCTTTACTTGGGTGCATGTATAGATTTGACCAAAGTTTTGGAATCTCAATCAACTGTTGTGAAGAGTAGGGAAATATTGGTTTTTATTGTATTTGCTAATAAGATGGTGGATGCTGCAAAGAAGTATAAAAATGAGCTTATATTATTTAAAATCAATTTTTTAAAGGCTTGTAGTTTGATGCTTAAGATGGATTTTTTTAATCAAGTAAAGTGTCTCATATGAACAACAGCTCCGGTGTTAGTTAATGGTAGTCTGACTGAAAAATTCAAAATAGGAAAAGGATCGGGGCAATGAGTCTTTGAAATTATTTCACATTTAGAGGTTTCTTTAGTGCTAAATTATAAAGTTGATGCTCTTTGAACTATCTTGGCCTTCAAATTGGAGGAATTCCTTGTCGGCTTTTGTTTTGAAATCTCTTCATTGACAAAATCATTAAGATATCCAAGTGAGAGAGTAAAACTTATCCATGAATGGTTGTCTTAAACTTATAATTAAATATAGTAATATTTTATTCAAATTTGATTTTACTAGAGGAAATTTGACAATTGAAAATGCAGTAGAATTTTATTCAGATTTAGATATTTATAAATAGCGTAAAAAAATTGTAGGAGTTCCCGAACCCCAAGAACTATAAAAGAGTTCTAAGGAACTAAAAACTCCTAATGATTTATATAAGCATTGCTAGAAGGATCCACTCGACACATGTATTGAGTCTGGGATTAATCAAGTAAGCAATGCTAATGCAAATTGATTTTATTTTTAATTATTGGTAACAGTATGGTATACAGTGTAAATTGAATTTTTACCACATACAAATCTATACATTAGGTTGTCCTTAGAAAATCTTATCCATTCAAATTTTAATACCTATGGCTGCCACATTTGGTGTACACAAATTTAACAATTTTGTACCTTAGGTTTATGACAAATTATAAGATGCACGGTTAAAAGAAAAGAGTCTTTTTTTACAATGAAAACAGAAAAATCTGATCTGAGAGAATATGATATCCAGTTTTATATTATGTGTAAATACAATCAAAGAAACATTTCGTCAAAAAATAAAAAATCAAAGAAACCTAATTCTAATCAACCTAAAATATGGCAGAATCAGATAATTGGGGCCATAAATCTAGAAAATCTCACTAACTTACACACAAAAAAAAAGTGGGGCTACTCTCTCTCTAGATTGGACCCTATGTTTTCGGTACAGTGAAAAAACAAAGCGAAATTTACCAGTTATAGAAAATAAAAAGTGATCCGTAAAGATTATAGAATATGCTTTTCTGGGTCATTTTCAACAAAAAAATCAAAAGTCAAATCTTAGCCTTTTTACTTAGCAAAGTAAAAAGGTACCCACGTTATTATGTCATGTAGTTGAAAACTGGTCAAAGAGAACTCGATCTAAACAAAGATAAGATGATGTTTCAAAACAAAAAAAAATGTACGCTTTCAATTTGAACGAGGTTAATGGAATAATGGAAAAACCAAGCACATAAACCTCAAAATTTGTATTGAAGCAGCTTAAAAACACACAAAAGGTGCTAAAAACTTAGATTCAATTTGTGCAAAAGATGGCCGTCATACCCATTATGTGTCGCATGCGGATGGAATTTTGCAACTATATAGAACCAAGATATAGTTAGTTCAACTTAAAATAAAAAACATGTAAAGCTCATACATTAGAAAAAAACATTCAAAGACTTAAACCAGAAAACATAAGAAAAGACATAAAAACTGAAAATAAGGGAGAAAGAAAGCATTCTAAGTTATAACAGATCTAAAAGACTAAGACAGAATGTGTTCGATGATAAGAGATGATGGAGGGTGGGTATTTATAGAGAGGGGTATTTGTAAACTAGGGCTACGTATTGCTGCAACTTGGTAATAGTTGGTCAGTTGGGTAGGGTTGTTGGCAACGGGTCGGGTAAGAGGGACAAAATAATTTATTCTTCACATTTGACATCATTGTTATTAATAATGTAAAATATTTTATACATATCTACCAAAAACAATAAAAATATATATACATATTTCCAAAAAAATATAATAATAATATACATACATTAAAAATAAATACATTCAAATCAGATGCATGGCCTTTTGGTTGTTTCGATTTCAAATATCATAATGTTCTAGATATGTCTGAAAAAATTATTCAAAAATTTATGATTTTAAGACTAATCAAACAATTTTGCAATGGGTTAATACCTCAAATTGACCATGTGATTTCAGTGTGATCTGAAAATAAACTCTTTAAAATATGAATAATCCAAAATAATAAGTTATTTAGGCGAAATCTAATAAAAAGCTAGTAAAATCAAACTGATCATGAGATGAGTCATATCTCATCCATATTTTGAGACCAACACTAATGATTAAAATAGTAAAAAACACACACTTATGATACACAAAGTATTTAGAAGCAAATGAGAAATAACAAATCAAAATATTAATTCGGACGATCAAACTAATTTCATATGACTAATAATCGATAAAGCAAGATCTACAACTTTTAAGCTCAACCATCTAGAAGGAAAAAAGATTTGATAGTCCTCGCCCATATCAACTATCTTAAATAATTTAATTTCATCCAAAACATCAATCTTAATTTTTGTTCAAGAAAAGCAGACAACACCAACAATCGTGGAGCTTGGATGTTATTTTGGGGTGGGTCAAATAGTTATATTATTATATATATTGAAATGTTTAAAGCGGTGTATTAGGAGCAGAAAGGAAGCTTTACCGGTTATAGAATGTGTAGTCACATGCAGAAAAAATAAGTTTCTTTTGGATAAAGCTATTGTATGTTTCTTAAGTACATGGTTTAATAAATCTTAAAAAGAAAATGTTATTGAAAATATAAGTCAAATACTTATCAATGTCCTACATGCATATTTTTCTTTGCAAAAATCAGCTATTCAATGTGTAACGTTCATAAAAAAAAAAATGTTTGTGAGGTTGTAGATTTTTTTTCCTCCTTAACTAGCGCAATATCGTGTTAAGGTGGGTTGTGATCGTCTCCACATACACTTAATCATTTTTGAGCAAGATTTTACCAACGTACTTACTCCGGTCACATTTATAAGAAAAAAGTGGTTTTTAGATTTATTGTATATCTTTCTTCAAAACAAAAAAAATTATGGTTTTTTTTTTTTTAGAAAAAAAGGTTTATTTTATACATAATGTATTTAATCTATATATAGACCAAATACATAATGTATTCAATGAACCTAAAAAATACATTTTAGCTTATAAATGTGACCGAATAGCTTAATCGTACATTGTTCTCAATATATACTAATTGTTGTTTACTACATAAAGTTTAAAATAAAGACGAGGGTACGCCTGATTTATAACAAATAACAGAACTTTACTTACATTTTTTTTTAGCAAGAACTTTACTTACATGTAACGTAATAATTGTAACGTTTTAAATATGATGAAAAGCTAGATCATATTTTCAAGTTAACTCAATCACATTAACCTTCTAGGACGATGTCTTAATCCCTTTAGTACCATACAATTTTAAATTGATTCTAATTCAACAATAAAATTTTACATACTGAAAGCAATCCTTTTGTATAATTTTCTTAATGAATTTTGCATAAGTTTGAATACCACGATACACAGACGAGCACACCAAAAAAGCAATTCAATAAAGAAGCCAAAGAGACCAAAACAAAACTTAATTGCTCATAGGCCCTGATATTCCAGTTTTACATGTACAGAAGGTGGTTAGTCTCAGCTGTGCTAAAATTTACTAGCACAGGATGTCTAAAAAACTTGGGGCAAAAACTACTTGGTTATACAAAGGGCAGGATCTGTGATCCTCTAATGTGCCCGTAAAACTGGTTAGCCCCGGACTACAAAAGACTGAGCTATAGATACAACATTACTTCTACAAATGAAAAAATTGATGGCAAGAGTTACAGCTACACTACTACTCCTCTTTCACGTCTAGTGAATGCAGTTCAGCTAAAAGCCGATCATATTCATGCCGGGCTTCTTCTATTTTACTTCTAAGCTTCGTCACCTGCATAATCATAACCACTTCTCTTAGATCAGTGATACAAAACTTCAACAGTACAATTTATCGATGAAGGTTTGTGTATCTTCTTTTCTATGTCATTTTTTTAGGGGTGGATAATTTGGAATAATTCATTTTAATGCAGAATCCAAAGAATTCCAGTACTCAATAAATCTTCGAATACAACTCAACCAACAGTACACTGTACAAAAGCTGTTCTCTATGAATTAGGCAACAGGAAAATCAAAGTAATTAACTAAACATTACCTTTAAATTAAGTTCTTCCTCTCTCTTTTCAAATTCCAAACAACTGCAGGGAAAATAATACAAATAAGATATATAGCAACTATTTCTAATTCTAAATAGGAGAAATAAACTGAGTTGGATAAGTGTTCAGAAATCAAAAAAAGAAAATGAAACCAATCCAACTAGTAAAACAATAGTATTCTCTACAATGAAGAATTATCAAACTGGCATTAATTAGAAATATATACTCACTTCGCATGTAGTTTATTATTTTCTTGCATCAATGTTATAGTCTCTGGGTTAATGACCTGGTCTGCAGGAGTTGTGGTGATCTACATAAAATGCAAGGATCAAGTGGCATTAAATATGTTACAGTGAACTAGATTGCAAGAATCAGAAGTACAGGGAAATCAAGTAAATGGAAATGGGCAGTTACTCTCTAGAGTACTGGGGAAAACATTATATACACCAAACAAAGACAGTAAACTGGAAAAGATGTAGTGTATGTATCAATAAAAGGACAACTTGGTACTATAAAGCTCCAACTATGGTGGGGCCCAAGATAGGTCAGAGACACTGGGTCTATGTCTCTATGATAAATAATCTTTCGTTGCACTTTCATCCCCTTTCGGCTGCCTGCCTTCTACTAATGTTTATCAATAGCCATAGCATAATTGACTAGAAACTAAATGTCATGCTGAGTTATGCTCTATCTCATTGTTATACCAATGAAGAACTAAGGATCTATTTGGCTTGAGAAAACATTATTCGTTTACATTTTTAATTGGCAAAATTGCTCATGCAGTCTTTTAATTTGTTGCACGGACACTTCTGATTGAAGGTGTGTCCTGGTGTCCAACACGTATCGAGTTCGACACCGACACTTGGGATTAAAGGAATTATGTCATTTTCTCAAAATTTTATCCGTGTCGTGACCAGTGTCCGTGCTTCATTTAACTTATTTAATCCTACCGGATTAATCTTTTAAGTTTTTATTTTTACAACTAGGTCCTTTGAGTCTTAGTTTTTGTTTAACTCTACTTAAAAAAAGCTACTTAGCAATTACAGTGGTGATGTGTCTGTAACAGTGTTATGTGGCAAGTCCAAGTAGACTTTCTACATTTTTAAATTAATTTTTTATTAATAATTGAAAACCTCAAATTAATTAGGGTCCTTTAAAGTTTAAAGTTTAAACCCATTCAAATTTGAGGCCTCTTCAATCATCTTCACCATTCCCACCATGTGTAATTCAATACTACCACCTTGAACCTTCTAATGGTCACCTTTTCATGATTTTGTTGCTGGCCTGAATTTGGCAACCACAGGGATGTTGATCATTTTAGCATTTAGTCATGATTTGACAGATGCAGCAATATTCACTCGGGGCATAGATAATGAATTAGGAATTTGCTTTGAAGTTACGACCCATTTCAGGTCGCGTGTTCATAGTTAGTAGCAGTACATTCAGTACATATAAAAGGCATCAAAAGCTTTAAAATGATATACCCATACAGAAAATGTTAACCTTTTTCAGGCTCTAAATGACTCGAGATCTGGCTTGCTAAAGCTTACTGCACTACAGTTAATAAGCTTATTTTTTCCTGGAATACTACTACATGTTGCACTACATGGATACAGTCATTGGAACAGAGAGAAAAAACAATCTGTGCTTCAATTTCGGGAAGAACCCAGAAATTTGAATGGGTAAGAACCCTAATTACTTTCAAAAAATTTGGTTTTAATAAAAAATTATTTAACAATAGGCAAACCCTCAGGTACTCTGGATTTTTGTTGCGAACGTACCCATCACCAATCATTCAATAACATGTCATTTTTTATATTTAATTATTTTGAAGTTAATTTAGATTTTGAATTAATTTTGCTTAAGGTACCAAAGAATTTTCCTAAAATATATGAATTTTTATTTGAGTTTAATTGTACTTGCCACATAACCACCATAATGGCCAGATGGGCTTTTTTAAATGGAGTTAAACAAAATCTCAAAAAAGGACAACACCGTGCATGTTATGATACATTGCCACATAATCACCATTAGACAATAGAGACACATAGGCACCATAATGGCCAGATGGGCTTTTTAAACGGAGTTAAACAAAGTCTCAAAAAGAGGACAACGCCGTGCATGTTATGATATATAAAGGATTTAATTTTGGGAAAAATATATTTTAAGGACTAATCTGGTACAATTAAATAACATAAAAGGACCACAGAAACAATTTTGCCATATTTAATTACAAAATGATCACATTGTTTTTCGTTTTCAAAAATTTGAATGAAAAACAAGTGAAAAACCCAAAAAAAAAAACATTAGCTGTGGTTTAATGTACAAATCTTTGAAAACATGAAATAAGTGAAAAACAATACGGCCGTTCCTTAATTAAAATTGAAAAGTAAATGACAATAGCAAACATTATTTAAACCATACAGACTATAAAATGTTTAAGAACACATTTATATGAAAAATTTGCGTAAAATAATATGTACCAAGAAACCAATACATACCTGTTTCTTCTGACTGAAACCAGTACCAGTTACACATTCTTCACTTGCATGCTTTTTTCTATTCTGAAGGTCTATCAATTCATCTGTCTTCCTCTTATTATGATATTCTGAACAACAAAGAAGAAACATTAGTTTGATGAAATTGGATATGCTGGTGATGTCACAGAAGCAGTTAACTTGCTCAGATCTGCTTTGAGGGTTCATTTGTTTTTGTTCAGAATTCCAATATGCTATATTTCTATTGAAAACAGGAGGAACTTTTATTTTGTAAGAACGGTTATTCCATACCAAGTGATTTCTGCAATGGTGGATGTGATTGGGTAACTGGAGTTTGAGGCTTAACTGCCGGACGATACCCAATAAGTCTACAATGAGTATCCCTGCAAAAGTTTAACTTGAACATGTCAGATATTAATGCTTAAAAATAATAAAATTATTTACTGGTAAAATTGCTCTATAAGTCCTTATAGTTTTATTAAATCTTTTACCAAGTCCTTATACTTTGGGGGCTCATTTAGTGACCATGGTATGATAGCAAGGATTGTTAATTAAAATAGTTAGATAAAAGTAGGACATGATATGAATTTGATAGGCTTATCACATCCAATGTTTAATGGGCACCCGAAAATCCACCGAATATGTGGCAGTAATAATAAAAGTAATGAGTCTAACAGTGGTGGTGGTAATAAGAGAATGATACCACAGTAGAGGTGGTGGTAGAGGGTGTTGAATGACGGTGAGTAGAGTGAAAGCTTTTGGGGAGAGGAGGCAATAGTGTGTCAGTGGTAGATGTTAGGGGTTTCAAGCAACATAGGATGCCTAGAAGTGGCAGTCGAGGGTATCAGGAGACAATGACAGTGAAGGTGTCAGGAGACGGTTAAGCTGGTGGTGGAGGATGCTGGCCAGTAGGTGCCACCATGAGAGAAGGGAAAGAAAAGTAAGAGAGGAAAGTTAGGGCCGGTAAGGTTGAAAAAGTGTGAAAAGACTATCAAATGCTAATCATTTCTAACCTAACACTCGCTTTAGCATAAGATTTACATTAATGAGCACGATAAGATACCATTGCCTTAAGGAACTATGGATTACTTCTTATCTTTCTTATCCTGGACACCAAAACAACCCTGAAGGTTTTATGCAGAATTCTTACATTTTAAATTTTAAAAAGCCCAACGTTGATAATTTCTTAATGTAGCTGAGTTATCCCTTATACTTCATTCAAAATTCATAATGATGGTTGGAGATTAGGGGCCTAATTAAAAATTATCAAAAGCATGAGGACACTATTAAAACTTTAAACTATTGAAAAATCAATAATTTAGAAGGACTTGTGTGAAAATTAGACCTTATTTTTAAAAAAATACATGTGTATTGCTATTTAACAACTAATCCAAATCAAACACTAGCATGTTTCAAAAGTAGAGAATATGTGAGAGTAGGACAGGATATGGGAGCGGGACAAGCATAAATGAAGAATGCAAGTAAAAACACTTCACCAGTATTCCCATGTCATTGACTTCAACCGAGCTTCTAGCTTTTGAAACAGTGAAGTTTTCTCAAAATCTTGTTTATCATGAGTTGGCTCAACAAAATCCGCTTGCATGATACCTATCACAAGGTTAATATGGTTAGGATCCATAATTTACAGATTCAGTATATCTATAAGAGTTGTTATTTTGCCACAAAATGCGAGAACAAAATTCGACAACAATTTGGATGGTTAGTGCAGTTCAAATATATGGTTAACTACATTCGCAACTCATCAACCATCCACAAAACACAATATTGAATGCCGTTAACATTAACCAAAATTTCCAAGCATATATTTGAAAACCTGAAAGTCATGTATATTTAAATATAATTTACAGTTATAATGGATATATACATACTTGAACACCTGAAATCAATGTTAATGACATTCAAAATTATGTTAATTACGTTCATTGCATGGCCAATGAATTGTTGCACCTTATGTAATTAACCACGTTTAAATTGTGTTAACCATCCAAATTGCTCTCGATTTTTGTTGTCAAATTTGTGTCAAAATATCGTTTTTGTATCTATAAATGTCAACCAGAATTTTTCATTGCACAGTAACGAGTTACTCACCAACGACTCCTCTGCCTCTACTGTCTGAATATCTTACAACGTGCCAAAATGGCTGACATATTGAAAAGGAAAAGGAAGCAATAGCATTAGTGAGGGTGGAGGGAAAAAGGACACAAAATATATGTTTACAGAGAGAAAGAAACTCAAGTAAATTGATGGTGCTAAATTTGACTTTTACTTGCCAAGTAATTAATACACTGTACGAGCATTCAGAATTCGAAGCAACTTATAAATTATAATGCTTGTTTTAAAACTTCAACAAGAATACTGAAAAATTGAATGGAGATAAATTCCATCACTTCTTGGGTGCCTTCTGCTTTAAAAAGATCATTTTTATGGTGAAAGGTCTCTTCTTTGATTTATTTTCAAACAAAATTGGGTTCGAGGCATTTCTTTTGTGCTCGATACATGGCTTCTTTACAGGCATCTTCTCAATAAATATGCAGAGATAGAAAAGTCCTTTTGTTTGAGTTACTTTTATGTCTTCCTGCTCATCGGGAGTTTTTGTGTTTCTGTTTCTTTATAACACTTATCTTCCAATAATATTTAATGTATCAAATCAAAATAAATACAACATATTAGTTTTAATTGCATGCTTTGTTACCACCAAATAATATATTCTAACCACTGCCAGTCAACCATGCAAACCTTCCTATTATAGCCTTCCAACTAAAACCATCATCCGGACATCATTAAAAAGTAAAGGCTCTTGAATTTATGGGATGGGTTCTAATTTTTGTAGATGTTTCACTACAATTTATAATCAATTACTATTTCTTTTCCATGACATTTGATAACAATTTTTTATAAGCAAATTGTCACTTTGACAACAAATGTGTAGGTTAGTTTCTCAGAAAGTTCCAGGTGCAAGTTGCCAAAATGTAAAAGTGAACTGTCTATAGTACTAAAATTATGGGGAGGGGCGCCTAATACCTATATATGCCCAAATCCTAAAACTATTTATAGCCGTGTTACAACTACTAATGTTGGAATATTTAAGGGTGATAATTACCAGTATCAGCCGATGTTTGTGATACACGTTGAAACCATGGATGTTGACATGAGGGGCTTCCTTAAGAAATCCAATTGTAACAAAAAGTTCCTACACGTTAGTACAAATGATAATATTAATAATTTGAAGAAAAAAAATGGGAGAACTATAGCTAGAATAAGATAATTGTAGCTTGACAGCACATCAAAACTGCAATTGATATATATTATATAAGGGTCATGTTAACTTGTGCCCTTAGGGCACATGTTAAGCAACCCAAAAGTAGAAATTGTTTCTTAAATTTTGTGCATTCAATTAGTTAAAAGTCAAAAAGTTAAATTCAAATGCATTAATTACAACAAAACATTTCTACTTTTACTTCTTAACTTGTGCCTTGAGGGCACAAGTTAACATTAGCCATTATATAATGAAAAACATTTCAAAAGTTTGAAATAACCTCTACAGCTCCACCACCACATTGTGGTGTATACTTGACAAATTCAACAAGTTTAAGATCGTCGGCAATGCTATGTGGCTTCACAGCTTGCCCTCTCAATATAATTTGGAAAGTTTGTGGTAGCCGCAAGTACAATATGGAAAGGTACACCTGTGCAACATGAGAAAATTAGACTCAATAAAATTCAACCTTCAAAACAGACACATAGCTACAATTTTAATAATCTAAGCATACACGTAATGAGTAGCGAAATCGATTAGCAATATGTTGTTCCTCCTGGATTCGCTTCCATGCAGGTTTTTTACCGATCTTCATGATATCCCAGGCAATACGAATATCCTGCATATGAGAATAACTCTCCCCATGAGAAAGGACAATTTCAACACAGAGCTAAAAGGAAAACTAGTAAAATAAAAATACAACCTTGGGATCTGTATCAAAATTTAACTCTGTAATCCCTTCATCATTGAGCCACAAATTGTAGACGATAACTTTAGTGCCATGAGATCCCATGTTATCAAACTGCAAGAGTGATGAATATAGTGAGTCAAGACAACCTGTAATAGTATAGATGAGTATCATAAATTTATATGCAATGTACTAATGTTATAAAGCTAGCTTCGAAAGTATAGTTGCTGGTTGAGCAACTGACTCTGCCACCTAAGCTCAACAGTCAGTGTTCGGAGAGTTTAAAACACCCTCAAATGATCCCTAAGGACTGTATACTCCTTCATTCCTCAAGATCTTACAGATCCAAAGAATTTTCTCAATGCAATTCCTATTGTTCTGCAGTCATTCTCTTTTGATTTCGCGGGAAGAGTCTTGATGGTGCACGAGAAAATGGACTCAATAATTCATGTTGAGAAGCTTTGCTCAAACTACAAAATTGGCATAGAGGGAAGATGAATGGTCATCAGAACTCCGCGATGACGTGATTGCCCAGTGTTCGACAACATAGGCCTCAACAGAACCCACAACAAAACAATTTTAACCGTCAGAATTCAACACAAGCCCTTACGCAAAATCAAATTCCATGGCAGAACTTTAACCAAACCAATTCCATATGGCCACATCAACATCCATGTCAAACATTTGCCTCATACATGACCATTTGTGCCTCGACAAAATCCACCACCCACTGCCTGTGTGATTAACTCAACTCCAGCAACAAATGGGTTTCCACACAACAATAAAACAGTTATAATTTGACATTCTAGATCATAGAATCGCAGTAATAAGACAGGACAGATTCAAGAAGGAACAAGAGTGAAAACAATAGGTATCAAACCAAACAATAAATTCATGATGCTAAGCAGATACCGTGTACAGCAACAAAGAAAAAAACTAGTATGCTAATCATTAGTATTTTCCAAAAGAGAGAGCCTATTAATTATAAGGGGGTGGAAGAGGAACATAAAAACTGACCTGTTTCAGAAGATCTGCTTCTGATGAGTATGGTGACCAGCGCAACAGCAATGATAAATTCGCCTTAAAATGTTCTTTTCCATTTAACATATCCAATGATCCAGTTGATGTATTAAACTCGTAATTCACCTTAAATTGACAAGATTGGTTTAATGATGTCAATTGAAATTTGAAACTACTATAATCTTCAGTATAGACAAATTTATCAG
>Ga0099826_10001303_pt1 | contig 14708 bp, 9 predicted proteins | sample Mtrugardesep15_FD_76830 | JGI IMG/M metagenome (GOLD analysis project Ga0099826, IMG submission 76830) | Root nodule microbial communities of legume samples collected from California, USA - M. trunc garden sep15 | ecosystem: Host-associated > Plants > Roots > Nodule | place: USA: California... | reverse complement strand
CAAATCATGTTTGACGGTTTTTAAATAAAAGGAGGTTACGCAGTTATTTGTTATGTTGGTGAATTCTAATTGGTTGTCAGTGTAAAACATCTTTCCACTGGCAGTGCATATCCATTAATCTCTCTAAATATATTTTAAAGTCGAAATTACCTTTCAGCAGTGTATGTCAACTGATCATCACTCACGTACAAGTTGAAATGGAAGATTAATGTCACTATACTCATTCTGCTCAGATTCAAGGAAATCTTCAATAATCGGGTTAATTTCTTATCAGATCGTTCATCAACGTAAACAAAAGGCTCTAATGGAATCTTGATGAAGTTACTTCTCAACATTGACAAATCAAGTGTCTTCCAAAGAAGTGGATCACAGCAAGCCATGCGCCATGCGCTACAAACATGAGCAATGCCAGAAGTTAACTCGAATATGTCAAGCAACTGAAAAATCTTCACCAATATATCTGTGTCCAGATCCTCCCATCTCCTCGTGTTCGAAACGTCTTCCATTACGCCTGTTTTCTGAAATTCTTAAGAAGAATTTCAGCGCAAAGGAATGCCTACAAAAACCAAATTTAAAACAAAAAAGTAAGTTTAAACATAATCCTAAAAACTAGAAGCAGAGCATAAAGAGGAGAAAACATTTTCTGAAAACAAAGGGTAAAACAATTAAAAACATCCACCAAAGTTCCACATCTTTGTGCCAAAGAAATGAACAAATGATCAATTTAAACTAAGAAATTATTACATCTAATACAAAGCAATTCATGGTATCCATTAACTCTAAAAAAAAAACACTGTTAAAGTTCAGATCGATCTTTGATTAGACAATTTCATCATGAGTGAAAAATCAAAACAAGATTATGAAAAATGAAATTTTGGATTTCGAATGAGTGAAAAATGAAGAATTAACTTCACTAAGTAACTTGTGCCAAATTCCATTACCCTTTCTAATACAAAAAATTCTAATTTTCTCGCATCAGATCTTGAAAGTGTCATATCCAAAAAAACAATAAGTGGTTTGTTCAATTACCACCAACTTCCTCTGATCAACCAAATTGAAGAAACCAAGAAATGAAAAATCAAACAAAACAACTCTTGGGGGCTAAAAAAATCATGGGTTGGTCAATTCAAACGAAGATCTAATACATGTGACATAAATTTTCTATCTTTAAGAAATTAGAAATGAAACAAGATATGAAAGTACATGCATGATTGTGTCTTGTGATTGTTCATGCGTGTACAGTACAGACAGGAGAGAGGATCGACCTTAGAGGACAGCACGAGAAGAGTGCGGGTTGGACGATGATGTGGTTGTCCTTGTTTAGGAACAGAGTTGTTGATGAATGAATGAAACACAAAATGCAGAGGTTTTGATGTGTTTGGTACTTTGGTTCATTTCTTATTCAATTATTTAATTAATTTTTCTAGGGGAAAAATAAATTATTTAATTAATTGATTAACTATTTCTTTCATCCCAAATTATAAATCGATTGAATAATTTACATAAATTAAGAAAAATAATTAATTTTATAAGATTCCTTAAAAAAATTAATTTTATATCGAAAATGAAAATTATGAATTTATTCATATCGTGTTTGTTACATTTGTTTTAATATTTAAATTTATTCTTATCTATTTGTGTGTTATTTGTATTGAAAAATCAGGGTATTTTTTAAAAGAAAAATCCAACTCAAAAGTGGTGAAAATGGTAGTTTTTTTATATATAGTATAGATAAAAAAAAAAGTCACGCTATCATAGTTTGTATGAGCAATTATAAACCAGCAAAGTCAAATAATTCATAAAATTAATCGACTTTGATTAGTTGTAACATGAAAGAAAAAGAAAAAAAAATTGTTAATTATGAATTTTGATGTAGAGGACTGAGAGAGATAGAGAAAAACTAAACAATTTGAGAACGAACTATGAAGTGTGAGAACCCTACTTATTAATATTTTTTGCTCACATTTGTTACTAATCTTTTTTTAGAGGATTTAAAGTTTAATCTTTAACGATATTTTTTCAAACGTTTGTTACTAATCTATTTTTTGAAGGATTTAAAGTCAAATCTTTAACATTATTTTTTGCTTATGTTTGTTACTATTTATTTTTAAAGGATTTAAAGTTCAATCTTTAACCTTAAGTTTTTGTTCCGTTTGTTACAATTGATCAAATGCTAAAGAAGAGTAACTTATATTAATAAAATAATATGGAAATATTGTTTTTTTAAGGGATATGAAAATACTTGACAATCTTTGTAGTTTGTATTGAGGGGAACAACGCAGACGTACAACATAAACTTTAGTTTTCCAAATAGATAGCATTAATTAGTTTTATTGAAAAAGATAAAAGTAATTGACAAAAGGTATAATTGACAAATTGTAACTTTAAAATACCAAAAAGACAGTTAAATAAGAACGAATAATTTAAAGGGAGTACTAAATACGTTAGTTACCGAATAAATATATAAAATTAATTGTTTTTTATAATAAAAGGCCCGAGAGAATATATATTTAAGGGAAAACAAACTTTTTAAAAGGGATTCTATAATTAGAAAAAGGATAACTAACAATCAATTGTTATTACTATGATTTTATTAATGTAAGTCAAATGAGGTGTGTGGAAAAAAAGACAAAGACAAAGATGCGCATAACAAGGGGCGTTTCGGAATTTCGAAACGAGGCTTCGAATTATTTAAGGCTGCAAAGGGACACCGTTTCGTCTAGGATCCGTTCGTTACGAAACTGTGTTACCGGTTTAGATGATAGATTTTTTTTTTGACAAAAGCGGTTTTTATGTTGGCTGCTCATTTTAAGGGAACGCCAGCCTTGCAAATTCTTTGCTTTGCTTTCCAACTAAAATATTCACGTGTAGTACTTTGCTTCTTTCTTCTTTTAGGGGAATATACTTTGCTACTATTTTTGTTATAATATTTTTAACGGTTTGGTATACAAATATTCACATACCGACCACTACTCCTATTACGTTTGTTATAAGTATATTTACTTCTTTTCTTTGAGAACATGGCAAAGGCAAAAAAAGAAGGAAAAATTCCACAAAACTAAATGAACATTTCGAAACATGTAAGTGTCAAAAATATCATCTAAAAGAAGTCTTTGAAACTCTTTTGAGAGATGGAAGCCCTATTCAAATATAATTTTCTTCTTCCATGTCCACAAGCGGAAACATGCTACAATAAAAGTGGTCTCACACTCATTCTTGTCATTCTTGTGGGCTCCATCATTTTTTTTGTCTATATTGTTTAAGATTCAATCTTGTAATTCAAAGAAAAATGATAATAGAAGTCATTAACTTGATCCAAATATGGGTTGCTTGCATTCAATCTCTTAAAAGTATGCATGGTTTTTTCGTCTTCATTTCCACAAGTTGGGAAAAGGGGAAAATTCGACTAACCCGTATATGTGTTCTTGCGATAGTTTGTTAGGAGAAGCTCATGAGCATCAATCCACATGAAAATTTGAATTCTATGAGACTCATTCCCACTGCACAAACTCTTCCAATCCCCCTCAATATGTTGATTTATTTCCTGCTGAAGATTATAAGTGCTTTGAACCATAAAGTGACGAGTGTTGGTGTCGCCCCAACCAATGGAATTAGGGTCACCAATTTCCTTGGAAGCTGAGAACTAATTCACAATGGTATGGGGCAAATGAGTGTTGAGAAAGTTGATGTCCCAATTGTCTAACTTTGTTCGAGCATCCTTCACAATGAGATTCGTGTCAACGGACTGCCTAGTAGCAAAATTCATGAGATAGTGGTTGTCATACATCCACTTATCATCAGGTCTATTGATCATGTTCGGCAACATTTTCTTCAGAAAGGCTTCTTCATTCATTTTTATATTACTATTATTACAAAAGAGAAATGAAATGAGCATTGTCATTGTATATTACTTTTATATTGTGTTCAATAAGAATGTAACATTTGATAGTTATTTTTAAGAATCAGTTATCAAATACTCACTCCAATTCTTTTTATAAGAAACAATTGACTTTTTAGTTTTATTAATTAATTGATGTATCTGATAAATATTCTAGACTGGATACATAATTATTCAATTAATCAAAAAAATCAATTGTTTATTATATACACGATTAGTGTACAAAATTTTACACATACATCCAATGATATGTTACCAAATCAATAACTAATAAGGTTTTTTTTTTTTGTTACAATAACTAATAAGGTATGATAAGTCATATGTTTTTAACTCATTAAATGTTATGCTAACACCCAATTTGATGTATGTTAAGAGTAAGGCTTTTGTATATTGATGGTGTATATAAATATAAATTAAACTATAAAATAAACATACATAATAATATGGCCATACAAAGTGACGCGAAAGGGAATTAAACGTGATTTATCATGGAAGAGTTAAATAATATGGCCATACAAATATTGTCAGCATGTTTTAGTCACCCAAGCACTTCGATTTATCATGGAAGTGTTAAATAATTGTAGTTGCTCCCTAATCAACTATGTAAACTGTAAAGGTTGACAAGTTCTTATATAGCATCATACAAAGTGACGCGAAAGGGAATTAAACGTGAAGGACCCGCTTGTAGAAATATTTTCCTTATTTTGGGAGGAAAAGTCATGGAAAAAAATTGCAAAGTAATGTAACTAGCCATGACATTTGGGAAAGAATTACACAAAACTTTTCACTTCAAACCAAATGATTGATGCATAGTGTAAAAATTGTAAGCCGATAATACATATAAATTAAATACATAATTAGACAATTAAACCAAATGATTAATTGATAATGTAAATTATTTTATTATACTAATACATATCTCACTTTCTAGTCGTCATCTTTCCTTTTACTTTCTTTCCCCCTCACTTTCGTTTCCAACCCAAATAAAGCATTATCATTTTCACACTTAAAAGGAAATATAAAGAAAAAAAAAATTAAAAAATTGATCGATAGTTTGATAGTGTAACTTCCGGTCACTCTTGTTTATTACCAAACGTAAGGATACCATACTGCCATATTGGGGAAACTTTTACCCTCGTTGCCTCAAATTGGGACATCCCTTTACATTGCGTAAGATATAATCAGTTTTGAAGCATGGTGTTAAATATCACGACAAATGTAATGTTTCCGCGAAGGACTTGCAAATTTCAGCTAACTGATTAATTAAAATCTGTTGGCCGGAAAACTCGATGGGTGAATGACACGAATGAGCTTAGTTTTTTGTGACTAATTTCATTTCCGTTGGAAGAAGAAAAAAAAACATAAACAAGGCAGAAGGGAGGTAGAGAGGCAAAAACTGGAAGGCTTAACTATAACAATATATAAGAATATTGATCAAAATATTATCTACAATATACAACACTAGAGGATACTTTATGAACCCTGCATCTCACCTCACTTATACAAACCGAATTGACCTGTTAAAGCACATGAAAAATCAACAAGAGTTGTGATGAGTGCCAATTTACTTCAAAAATACAAGAGTTGTGACAATTTTTGAAGCAACTGCTATCAGCATCAACCAACAAACCAGCTTGTCAATCGCGCAGAACACAATTAAAAATAAATAAAAAACTACTTCCTTATACCCTCATCTGCAGCTAGGACAATAATTTTGTTGGTAAATATATTATGCAGATAATAGTATCTCACAAGTAAAAAATGAGTTGATGATTTAAATTGCGTATTCTATCACCATAATAGGAAAATAACTGATATAGGAGCTTAGAGAAGAATGTTGGTTCTTTAAGGAGTAAGGAAAGAAAAGAAAAAAGGGGAAAGAGGTGCTTCACCTGCTAACTAATGTCTTTGCAATGCTTCTTGCATTCTCTAAAAGTTGAAAGCTTTTTGCATGGTCGTCATCATTGTCATCATCTGATATTGTAGCTTTTAAGTTTGAATAGAATTCTTTATATGCTCTACCAAATTCTTGATGCGGACAGTGGTGTAATTCTTGCTCTTGATAGATAACAGGTTCATCCAACAACAACTCTTTTCCTGATCTACCATGTATTCTGCTGTTAACTAGTGCTTCTAATTTGGAAGCCATGACAATAGCTCGGCTAATGCAATGCGATGGTACCTGAAAAACATGATGTTTACGATAAATCTTAAATGAGATTCAATATATTAGAAAAATTCAACAGTTAAATAATTAGTGAGTTGAGACATCAGTTGTAAAACCAAGATATCAAGACAATCACCAAACTTCTTCGCCATAATGTTAGTTTGTAATGAATGAAGTAGCTCTGAGAAAGAAATCAACTCCGACAAAATCAACCAATTGCTTTAGGAGCGATGCAAAGTACTACCTCCATCCCAAAATAAATGTCTTTCTCACAGAGACATTTGTCTTAAATGTAATATTTTTTGGAAGAAGAGTGTCAGTATTAATTATTTTATTTCAATTTAACTCCAAAATTGGCATTGTGTGCATCACTTCCTAATCATTAGACTTCACCGTGCATTTATGACAATAGTTAATAACCAGTAGGAAACAAGATTAATTTTGTAAGATTGTTATATTGATCAATTCATTTATCAATTTTCTCAAGCAAATGAAAAAACTTTAAACGACTCTTATTAGTTATTATGAATCAGGGGAAGTAATATATAATGACGTGAATTTACCTGTGCCAGCTGGGCAACCTTAAAACCAAAACTTCTCTCAGAAACACCAGGTACGAGTTTATATAGATAAGTGACATCTTCATGATCGTTATAGTTTTTACTCGCATCATCGTGTGAGGTCAGATGTGACATGTGGTATGCTGCTACAGAGCCTGGAAATTCAGTTTCCAGACTAGCAATCTTTGGATAATGAGTGACAAATAGGACCAAACTTTTCTTCTGCTTCAGAAGATGATGTAATGTCGCATAAGCAATGGCCATGCCATCATGTGTACTTGTACCTCTCCCAAGCTCATCAAGTATAACCAGTGAACGTCCTGTACATCTATGAAGTATGTGTGAAGTCTCGCTCAATTCTTCTAGGAAGGTGCTTCTCCCTTGCTGAATACTGTCAGAAGCTCCCATCCGGGTGTAAATCCCATCCAGGACATGCAGTTTTGCTGATGATGCTGGTACAAAGGAACCAACCTAGAAAGATCAGGGAATGTTTCAATAAAGCGACAGCCGTAAAGGACATGGTTGTCAAATAAAACCAGTCAGATAAATATTATGGAGGTGGAAATAGTTCAATAATTTAGTATGGGAAATAATTTGAAAGAAAAAACTAACTCAATTTCAAGACATTCGAAGCATAAGAAACCTTTCCCAGAAAAAATAATTTCCCTTCAGACTAAGCATAAATGTAGCAGACAGTGCATTGATCCTACCTGAGCCATGAGAGCGATCAGAGCTACTTGGCGAACATAGCAACTTTTGCCCCCCATATTGGGTCCAGTGACAATCTGACAGTACTCTCTATCGGCGTGCATGCTTGTATCATTTGGGACAAAATTATTTTGTAAGGTAGTCTCCAAAACCTGGTGAGAAATGACTTACGATAATGAGTCTTTTGTTACCAATCAGTGAGAAAATTGAATCAACTCAGTCGAAGTCAATACATACAAAATTTCAAACCACTAAATACATACCGGATGTCTACCAGAACAAATTTGCATCTGAACAGGCTCATGATCATCTACAAAAACAGGGCGGACATAACCCTGTCGCAGAAAACTATGTTACAAAATGCAAAAAATATTTGGAGGCACTTAAAAATCCTTCAAGAACAAACCTTATTTCTAGAAAGAAAGGCAAGTGAATGTAGGCAATCTAAAGCAGCCAGTGCTTGAACAGAAGCTTGGAACTCAGCATAGTGTTTACTGAAGTCCCTCAGAAAGCTATCCCATGCAGCTCGGCAGGCAACAGTAAGCTTCTCTTTCGCTAATGATAACTCATCCAATGCTGTCACTACTTCAGGAGGGTGATACCGAATTGTTTTCTTTGTGCTATTTACTTTAACCCAATTTAAAGGCACTTTTACATCAGTTGATAACTGCAGCCAAAATGAATAACAATTATAACTTATTCACAACACAACCAACCATTAATTCTATGTAAGCATAGGTTTTAACTCAATTGTTAAATTAGAGTTCCTGATTGGTGAACAAGAAGAAACAAATAATTGGAATTAATTTTTAAGTTCACTGTAGAAAGGAAAACAAAATTGAGACACTTGGTAATAACTTAATATTTAGAAGCAGTCAAACAATCAAGAACCAAACGGATATTGACAACAGACAATAAACATTTATCATTCATCCTTATTCCCAGGGGTAAAGTTGGGGCATGGGAAAGATAAGTATGACCATAATTTCCCTTAACCAATCCTTACAATTTATAATTTGCACACATTTGGAGCATTAAAAAATATCATACAGCAATACAGCATGCATGCAATCTGAGCAGATGTTTCAGATCAAATAGAAAAGTAAATGCCAATAAGGCGACAACTAAATATGAGCAGCAATGCAAAAAGAACTGGAATAGTAGAAGGCACTTTGTAACCATCTTTCCAGCATCTATAATGTCGTGTTGAAAAACTTAGGTGTCTTGGTCAAACTACCTCTATCAAGTGAGTTACACCAGAAACACACATATATTCCAATTTCCGCATTCCGAGCCGTTTGCGGTACAAGTCAATCAAAGAATCTAAATGTTCTACTGCCATCTGAAAAGCCTTTCGAGCTGTAATTACCTATTCACAGTAATATTATTTTCAATATAGATCATAAATAAAACAGAGAATAAAATGAAGCCCAAAAAGAAGCCAATTATAAGGTGTGATTTTTTCACACATCATACACAGACAGACCTCTGGAAATTGCTCCTCAGTTGCAATGATCATATTTGTCCAATCTCCTTGGCAAGCAGAGTCTTCATTTAGAGATGACAACATCCTTGCAGCATTACCAATAACATTTGTAGAGGACACAGTTGAAATTAACTTCTTTAACAAATCAGAGCGCAATTTATTATTGTTATTATTATCACCCTCTCCTATGTTAAGTTGCTGAAGCCGTTTTCCAGCAGATAAAATAGCTTGAACAATGGCAATAAACTGTGAAAAGACAGCATGATTAAAGCAATCAATAGCTTGAAGCTTTATGGTCAATTAAAAAATATCTAAGTGGAATTATACGAATCAAATATGATATATCAAGAATCTGAATGACTATAACTGTTCAGAAATAGCAATGCTCTTAACCATTGCTTCACACTGCATTGAAACTCTAGTGAAATGTGAACAGATATCACTAGATAGGACCATTGATTAATAATTTAAGTTATATAATATAGTGAAATACATTAACATCCAACAAAAAGCTATTTATCACCTCAGATGGGGTAGCAGTGCAATGGAAAATTCTTGTAATTCCACGCTGTATATCAGGTGCCCGGCCCAGGGATGTCAAAACCAATGAAAGAATGTGCGCTAACTCAGGCTGCACAATTGCTACATCAGAATCTTCCTCAAAGCGTCCAAGATTCTTCATACCATTACAAGTTCCCATGGACTCTGCGATTTCAGATACAGCATTAAGACGAGCAGCAATCAAGGTTTGATCACACAATGGGTGTGATACCTGTATCATGCAGATGAATAACAATTAAACAGAGAACTTTTTCGGCTGGTTTAGGGAAGATAATGAGGAATTTAACACTCAGTGATGGTATATCTGGAATGGAAGCATCCCATACCCAATGCTTAAGAAGCCTGGAACCAAATATAGTAAGAGTGTGATTCATAACTTGCAGCAAGGAACCGCTCGCAGATCCATCACTGTTATTTTGTAAAACCTGAAAACATAGGAAATTTTCGTTAGCTGCAAGAATATTCAAGACAATTTGGTATGAGGAAAAACAAATTAATAATAGTGTATACAAACAAGAACATGGATCAAATAAATATTATAATAGGTGGTAAGAAAATAAAATAGCATATAATGATCTTGTGACCCATATAAAAGAATAGAGGTATGCATGATGTTGTCACGGGTCAGCAAGAAGCCAACATACTGTATTTATAAACTATAACTACTTTCATATGAATCTATAAGAACTAATACCTGAACCCAGGAAAAAAAAGGGGAGATTTATACATGCTGCAGTCACCAGCCAACAAGAACTCGCGATATTTAATTACTATACTTTAATTGTTTTATATATGAATCTTCAAGCACTAATACCTAAACCAGAAAAGGAAAGGGCAGTTTAAATGTATGATTAGATTGATCAATAGTGAAATTTATCCATGTTCCACGATAATGTCAAAATGAATACGTTGGTCCAAGTCATGTTAACAGGTTTAGTAATTAGTGGAGACTCTTGTCATACTGAGTAAATTCACAGGATATTTAAGCTTATCTTAGTGATGACCGCCTTTCTTTTTTTGAAAAAGGTGATGACCACCTTTCTGATAATCTATTCTTTAGATAAAACTCTTTGCGGTTTATTTCATCAAAAAATGATCGAGTGAACAATTTCCATCCACTACACATGTGATAGTTACAATTTTCACACTTTCAAACCAAAATAAAAAATGAAACATCCAGCATGGAGGTGTATAGTATGCTTCTCTTTAATTTTTATTTTTTTTAAGTATGCTTTGCCTTTGCTAACCGCTCTCAAGAAACGAAAGTGCAGGTTATAATTACCTCCAGTTGTTGAAGTGTATTAGCTGAGAGAGTCATTTCTTTATTGCTTACGAAGGGCCTTAAAGCACCTGAGCACAGAATTCTTTCAAAACCGAATCCCTTCAAATGACGAATAGTTAAGGCCAGAGCTTCGACAGCCAAATCAGGCAAGTTCATCGCCTCCTTTATAAAACAGTAGAGATAGAACAAAGTATGTTATCAATATAAATTGCAACAAAAATAAATGTATATCTATAATCTGTAAAGCAAAACAAATTTGTCATCATGATTTCTTGGGAACAAAAATTTAACTAGTAAAGCTTAACTAGGAAAAAGAAGAATTTCAAAATTTAGCATTTGATTACATTATCATAAACTAAAATCCACTACAACAATAACAGCATCCAATCCTTTTTGGAGTTGATACATGGATCAAGAGACTTGTCAATTAAGTTTGAGATAGATCATTTATCTCTTAATCTCTCGGTGGTTTGGCATAATATTCTTTGGTCTGTCTCTACCTCTGATTAATGGAATATCATACTATCATCCATCTAGCCAACCATCCATGCCGATTACATACCAAGGTTTTTACATGTTTTTGTAACACGTGCTCAAATCACTTAAGATGAGACTCACCATCTCCTCTACAATGGGAGCTACCCTTACTTTTTCTCTAATGATTTAATTTCTAATCATGCCTTGTGTAACCACTTATCCATTTTAACGTTGTCATCTTTGCAGGCTTATGTTTTTACCACCTAACATTAAATCTCATACAGAATTGTGTGTTTAATAGTAGCGCAGTAAAAAAATTCTTTAAGCTTGAGTGATGATTCAATAGTACAAGCATGGTTGCCAAGATCACGCGATAACTTGAGATAGCACGTGATCTCACGTGTCTATCTTCCTATGAAGTGGCTGCGCGGTAGAGAACTCGCCGGATATGGCGGTGACGGCACAGCTGGTACAACGAAGAAGACCGTGAAAGCACAGCAACGACACTCTTCTCTTGCGCCGGTGGCGAAGGTTTTTAGACCCAGTTTGTGGTGCAACTTTCATGACCCCGGGATTTTGACCCGAATACAAGCAGATTTGCGACGCAAAAGAGGGAAACGCTGAACGGTAACCTTTTTTTGTGGGACTCATGCATTTTTAATAGAGTAATAGTAGGTAATAACTTCCCAACTTGGGAATTTCTCCTATCATTTTCTAGCAATAAATATTTTACGGGTTCAATGCTTCTGGATTCCAATTTCTTCTATAAACCCTTTACGACTCTGCACCACTACTCATCTCAAGCACTTCTTTCTAATCTCAATTTCTTTCTGCCTTTCACATTCTTCTTGATAGACTTATTGCTTTTCAAATTTGATCATGTCTTTAAGCATATTCCTATATCTATATTATTGCTATATTGCTTTTAGATGCTGGTGATTACTCTAATAAAGAGCCTTGGATGATTTGATGGGATCATACAATCCGTGTTGTGATCCCACAATTTACGATTTTCCTATACCCAAACGATCTTAGGTGGGATCTCGAGTTCGACAACCATGAGTACAATTTGCATCTGAAACATTCCTCCATTTTATCCATCTAGCTTGGATCATACTCTTATGGGTGACGTCTCCCTTTGGATCATAAACACGAGATTATGGTATTATAGGTTATCAAATGTTCACCTCTAAGTTATAATTTCTGTGTTTGTTACTAAATGTGTATTCCATATTCTGTTTTTCTTCTACTTTGGCGAAAGTAAAACAGATTTTGACTCATATATATAAACTATAAGGCACTGTAATAACAAATTCCAATTACCTGCTTTATAAGCACAAGACAGATTTTGACAGGTAGAAAAATGCATATTCAAAATAGCAAAATAATAATGATTTTAAGACTTTTTAAAGCTTGCTAAATACTGGTAGATGGTACCTTCACTACCATCTGCTGACTTCCAAGCTCAGTCAATTCATTGTTTTGCATTGAATCTGGACTGTCAGCATGTGTGTTCTCATACAATGTCATAACTTCAGCAAAAGCGCCTCCGTTGGTGAAGCAATCTCGTGAGGCACGCTCGACGCGAGCATTTGAGGAGGGTCCAGCAAAAGCCAGTAATAACTAATAATAGATCAAATCACACAATTGGATCTTAGGGTTAGAAAATCTGTTTGATAATTGATCAGCTTGAGCTTTTGATCACTGTAAGTAAACCATCAATTTAACATGAGCATAAATTTTTTCTTCTAGTATTAAGTAAAATGAACAGAATATCTTATGGATTAAGAAATAAGCTTTCCAAGCATTAAATAATTTCAACAGTATTTAAATAGATATGTATTGAATTATAAGAATTTAGATAGATATATATTGAATTACAAGAAAAATGAGATGGAAAAATTATGATGTGAGGACAAATATGCAGTGCATAAATGGTAAGAATAGATACTGAAATTGGTAATCTAAAAATACATGGAATATCGTGTTGGTCCTTCAAAGATTTCAGACAACAAGTTGGTTAATTTGAAATCTAAGCTTATGCTTATTTATACTATGAAGGATCAAAATTATTGGAGGACCAATTTAAGTATTAAATCAAAGTTTGGATTAATACCTACTATAATGAAAACACCTGTGCATTAAATTGTGTTCATAGACTGTTCCAACAAAGCATCCATTTCAATTTTCTAGCAATTTTGTCCTCTTTTCGAAATTCCATCTATTGTATTCAAATATGAATCTAAATCAGAACGTTACACCAACTATTTGAAAGATAAAGTTTTACATTGTATCAGCATTTACCAAGCTAATTCAGAATTTCACACCAACTATCAGGGATTTGTATATCACCATCTTCCAATTTTAACATTTGATAATCATAATCTTTTATTATGCACTCCTTTTATAAGAAATCTTACAATTTGGGATTTAAGCTTGAACTCAACCCCAAAAGTTAGCTGACTTAGCTCGAGTGGTGAGGAAAGATTGGTCAAGCCTTATAAGGACTAAAATGATCATATGCACATATCTCGTCAATATGGGATCTTAACACGCCTCACACTCAGGACTGAACATCTGAATTGTAGAAAATTGTCAGTGGCCCAACAACAAAGATATTATCAATGAACATCCTTGGCTGTGAATATTTTTTCCTTTTCCAACAATCGGAAAGAAAAAAAAAAAAATACTTTCTCAAAACAAAAAAAACAAAAAAAGTACAGTTATCTGAATGAGTACATTTTTAAAGATCCTTCGCCAAGAAGTAATGTTACCATACAGTATATTGACCACAGTCCTCTAAATTGTCTCCTCTTACAATAAGCAAACCCTAAATTAAGGCCATAAAATAACCTGGACTGTAAACCCAATCTTACATGGCCTACGTATACTCTAATGATAGATGCATCGTCAATTGCAGAATCAAGCATCAACATTCCAACCATCACAATTGTTACAACTAGATTCTGGCAAGTACAGCTACGGTCTTAAGTTCTATTAATAATAACACAATGAAACAACTATACAATTCTTGAAATGGGTGGACGAAAATAGAAATGTTTGATTACTTGTTAGATAAGTAACACCTTGGTAGATAAATAAATTACCTTCTCAGTTTGTTTTGAAAGAGGATCTCCAAGAAGCAACTCAGCAGGAGACAAGCTAACAACAACAGCCTCAAGTTCACTCCTCAAAAAATTATCATCAAACTCTCCATAAACAACATCTCCTGTCGATATCTCCACGCCAACAATCCCAATCCTCACATCAAAACCACCTTCCACGCCACAATTCAATTTTTTCTCTCCCAAAATACTCTTCTCCACAACACACAACAAATAATTATTCACTGTCCCACACTCATCTTCCCCTCCCCCCATATCATGTGCAGCCTCAAGCGTGGCCTTTGTATACAACCCCGACAAGCCTCGACAAAATGGACCGGACCGATTCAAACCATGGGACTTAATAGCAGCAGTCTCAGTCTGCTTAACAACACCAACTTTATACCCTGCACTGACAAGCCTCCTCACATGGACATTTAATCGAAAAGTTGGTATGCTAGCAGT
>Ga0099826_10001302_pt1 | contig 14710 bp, 17 predicted proteins | sample Mtrugardesep15_FD_76830 | JGI IMG/M metagenome (GOLD analysis project Ga0099826, IMG submission 76830) | Root nodule microbial communities of legume samples collected from California, USA - M. trunc garden sep15 | ecosystem: Host-associated > Plants > Roots > Nodule | place: USA: California... | reverse complement strand
TGCGCTGAACGAGGCTCCTCTAGGGGCCTTTTTTTATGTCTTCAAACAGGCCCTCGGGCTCCTCGATATCCAAAGCCAAAGCGGGATGGAAACAGGCAATGACGGATAAGGACAATACGGAAAGCAGCAATCGCATGACAGGTGCGGAGATCGTTCTGCAGGCGCTGAAGGACAATGGCGTCGAGCACATCTTCGGTTATCCGGGCGGTGCCGTACTTCCGATCTATGATGAGATTTTCCAGCAGGAAGACATCCAGCACATTCTCGTGCGCCACGAGCAGGGTGCCGGCCATGCCGCCGAAGGTTATGCCCGCTCCACCGGCAAGGTCGGTGTCATGCTCGTCACCTCAGGCCCCGGCGCCACCAATGCGGTCACCCCGCTGCAGGATGCGCTGATGGATTCCATCCCGCTCGTCTGCCTTTCCGGTCAGGTTCCGACATCGCTGATCGGCTCTGACGCTTTTCAGGAATGCGACACCGTCGGCATCACGCGCCCCTGCACCAAGCACAACTGGCTGGTAAAGGACGTCAACGAGCTGGCGGGCATCATCCATGAAGCCTTCCGCATCGCGCAGACGGGTCGTCCCGGCCCCGTCGTTGTCGATATTCCGAAGGACATCCAGTTCGCCACCGGCACCTATACGCCGCCTTCCGCCGCCATTCAGCAGAAGAGCTACAAGCCGAAGGTCCAGGGCGACCTCAATGCCATTCACGCGGCCATCGAACTGATGTCGAAGGCCAAGAAGCCGGTTTTCTACACCGGCGGCGGCGTCATCAATTCCGGCCCTGAGGCCACCCGTCTGCTGCGTGAACTGGTAGAGCTGACCGGTTTCCCAATCACGTCGACCCTGATGGGTCTCGGCGCCTATCCGGCTTCCGGCAAGAACTGGCTCGGCATGCTGGGCATGCACGGTTCCTACGAAGCCAATATGACGATGCATGATTGCGATGTCATGGTCTGCATCGGCGCGCGTTTCGACGACCGGATTACCGGCCGCATCAATGCGTTCTCGCCGAATTCCAAGAAGATTCACATCGACATCGATCCGTCCTCGATCAACAAGACGGTTCGCGTCGACGTGCCCGTTATCGGCGATGTCAGCCATGTTCTGGAAGATATGGTCCGCCTGTGGCGTGCCCTGCCGAAGAAGCCGGAGAAGGCGCAGACCGCCGACTGGTGGGCGCAGATCGAGCGCTGGCGCGCCCGCAATTCCTTCGCCTACAAGAACTCCAACGATGTCATCATGCCGCAATATGCATTGCAGCGGCTCTATGAGGCGTCGAAGGGGCGTGACACCTACATCACCACTGAAGTCGGCCAGCACCAGATGTGGGCGGCGCAGTTCTTCGGCTTCGAGGAGCCGAACCACTGGATGACGTCAGGCGGTCTCGGCACCATGGGTTACGGCCTGCCGGCGGCCATTGGCGTTCAGGTTGCGCACCCGGAAGCGCTGGTCATCGATATCGCCGGTGACGCCTCGATCCAGATGTGCATTCAGGAAATGTCCTGCGCCATCCAGTACGGCCTGCCGGTGAAGATCTTCATCCTCAACAACCAGTACATGGGCATGGTGCGCCAATGGCAGCAGCTACTGCATGGCAACCGACTGTCCAACTCCTATACCGAAGCCATGCCTGATTTCGTCAAGCTGGCGGAAGCCTATGGTGCGGTCGGCATGTATTGCGACGATCCCAAGGAATTGGACGAGAAGATCGCCGAGATGATTGCGGTCAACAAGCCGGTTATCTTCGATTGCCGCGTCGCCAATCTTGCCAATTGCTTCCCGATGATCCCGTCTGGTAAGGCTCATAACGAGATGCTGTTGCCGGATGAGGCGACGGATGAAGCTGTTGCCAACGCCATCGACGCCAAGGGCCGTCAGCTAGTCTGAGCCGGGAGAGGAAAAGGACATGAACGCACACCTACAGCCCACCGGCTCCGCCTATTTCATCCAGAAGGAAACGGCCGCCGTCGAAAATCACACGCTGTCGGTTCTCGTCAGCAACGAGCCGGGCGTACTTGCCCGCGTCATCGGCCTGTTTTCCGGCCGTGGCTACAACATCGAGAGCCTGACGGTTTCGGAAACCGAACATGAGGCGCATCTGTCGCGCATCACCATCGTGACGCGCGGCACGCCGATCGTGCTGGAGCAGATCAAGGCGCAGCTTGAGCGCATCGTGCCGGTGCACCGGGTTCTTGATCTCACCGTCCGAGCCCGCGAACTCGGGCAGGAACGGCCGATCGAGCGCGAAGTGGCGCTCATCAAGGTCGCCGGTTCGGGCGAGGCCCGCGCCGAGACGCTTCGCCTTGCCGATGCGTTTCAGGCGAAAGTCGTGGATGCGACGGTTGAGCATTTCATCTTCGAAATCACTGGCAAGTCGTCAAAGATCGACCAGTTCGTGGCCATCATCAAGCCGCTCGGCCTGATCGAAATCTGCCGCACGGGTATTGCGGCGATGAATCGCGGTTCGCAGGGAATGTAATCTCCGTAGTTGGAGCAGATGCTGAAATATAAGCCCGCGGTTCGCCGCGGGTTTTTTTATGGCGTCATTCCGCTCGATCCAATATTCAACCATATGGTTGACTTTCTGGATCGGCAGTCTATATTCAACAACATGGTTGAATTATCCGCTTCACATCTCGACACCGTCTTTCATGCCCTTGGCGACGCCACGCGACGCACGATGCTGCGCGATCTTTCCCGTGGCGAGCGAACAGTAAGCCAGTTGGCCCAACCGTTCGACATATCGCTCGCTGCGGCTTCAAAGCACATCAAGGCGCTGGAAAATGCGGGGCTTATCCGCCGCGAGGTGAGGGGGCGCACCCATGTCTGCCGCCTTTCGCCGGAACGGTTGGCAGAAGCGCATGAATGGCTGGATTTCTACCGGCAGTTCTGGGGCAGTCGCCTCGATATTCTTGAGCAGATGCTCAGGGAGGATGATCAGGGAAAAATCCCTGCAGATGGAGGAAATGACAATGGCTGATATTGCAATGCCTGACGCCTATGGCCGTCTCGTCGAGCCGACGACCCTGAAGATCGAACGGCTGCTGCCGGGACCGATCGACCGGGTCTGGGCCTATCTGACACAAAGTGAACTTCGCCGCCGCTGGCTGGCATCCGGTGAAATGCGGCTTGCGCCGGATGCGCCGTTCGAACTGGTGTGGCGCAACGATGAGCTTTCCGATCCGCCGGGCCGGCGCCCGGAAGGCTTTTCCGAAGAAGACCGTATGGCCTCCCGCATCATTACCGTGGTCCCACCGCACCGTCTCGTCTTCAGTTGGGGCGAAGGTGGCGAGGTCTCGATCGAGCTTCAGGCTCTTGGCAAGAATGTGCTGCTGACGCTGGTCCATCGCCGGCTGGCCGACAGGAAGACGAGGCTTGACGTCAGCGCTGGCTGGCATGTGCATCTCGACATTCTCGCCGCCCGTCTTCAGGAGAAGGAACCGGGGCCGTTCTGGGATACATGGCTGGGACTGAAAGAAGAATATGAGCGGCGCATACCGTAACGGCGCGGTGCTTTTCTGGACACAACGGCGCGGTTTTCCGCGCCGTTTTTCAAGCGCCGCCTGCCGTGGCGCTGGCACAATTGCTTTGCTCACATTCCGATTCAACTGCCTGTTAGACAGATTCCGGACAGTGTCTTAAAGCACTGTTATATCAAAGCATTTCCAGCGTTGTTCTGCGTGTCGGCGGCGGGAAGGCGACATCGAGCGCCGCCCAGTCTTCATCGGTTATTTCAAGATCGGTCGCACCGCGGTTTTCCTCGACCCGTGCGATGCTGGCGGATTTCGGAATGGCGATGACGCCGTCCCTTTCCAGAAGAAAGGCGAGCGCCAGCTGGGCCGGGGTTGCCTGATAGGCCTTGGCGATGCGGATGAGTTCATGGTTCTTCAAAATACGGCCCTGTTCGATCGGGGAATAGGCCATCAGCGGCACGCCATGCTCCTGGCACCATGGCAGCAGCGAAAACTCCGGTCCGCGTCGGGACAGGTTGTAGAGCACCTGATTGGCGGCGCAGTTCTTGCCGTCGGGAACTGCGAAAAGCTCCTCCATGTCGTCGCTGTCGAAATTGGAGACGCCCCAGTCGCCGATCTTGCCGTCGCTCTTCAGCCTTTCGAAAGCGGCTACGGTTTCCGCAAGCGGGTGCTCGCCGCGCCAGTGCAGCAGATAGAGATTGATGTGGTCGGTGCCGAGCCTTGCAAGACTGCGCTCGCAGGCTTCCGCCGTGCCTTTGGCGCTGGCGTTCCAGGGATAGACCTTGCTGACCAGAAACACCTCGTCGCGACGGCCCGCGATTGCCGCGCCGACCACTTCCTCCGATCTGCCGTCCGCATACATTTCCGCCGTGTCGACCAGCGTCATGCCGAGATCGATCGCCTTGCGGATGCTTTCGACCTCCTGCGGCGCGGATGATCTCGTCTCCCCCATGTTCCAGGTGCCGAGGCCAAGGGCGGGAACCTCTTTTCCGGAGGGCAGGGTGACGGAAGGAATATCGTCATACATGGGTTCGCTCCAGCGGTTGGTGATCGAACAATAGAACTTTGTTCCGACTTCTCAAAGCCGGCATGGAGAGGATCGATCCATCAAAAAAATTGACCTCGGCCATCGATCCGGCGGGGTGGCCTGATGTTGGCCCGGCGGATAGGATTTCGGCTCAAGGAGAAATCATGACTGTCGAAACTCTTGTCGCGCTGGTGCTGTTTGCGTTCACCACATCCATCACGCCCGGCCCGAACAATATGATGCTTTTTGCCTCCGGCGTTAATTTCGGTTTCCGCCGTACCATCCCGCATATGCTGGGCATCGGCGCGGGGTTCCTGTCGCTGCTGATCGGGGTCGGCTTCGGTCTCGGCGCATTGCTGCATTCGGTGCCCGTTCTTTACACCGGCCTGAAATTCGCAGGTGGTCTCTATCTCGTCTGGATTGCATGGAAGATCGGTACTTCCCGCAGCCTCAGCGAAGGTTCTGCCGCATCGGCGCCGATGAGTTTCATTGCCGCCGCCGCCTTTCAGTGGGTCAATCCCAAGGCCTGGGTGATGGCGGTGACGGCGATGGCGACCTATACGGATGAGCGGCAATATTTCTTCACCGTCCTTGTCGTCGGCGTGGCCTTCGCCGCGGTCAATCTTCCCAGCGTTTCGACCTGGGCCGGCTTCGGCTCCGCCTTGCGCGACTGGCTCGCTGTGCCGGTCCGGCTCAAATGGTTCAATATCACCATGGCCGTGCTTCTCGTCATCAGCCTCTGGCCGATGTTGAAATAGCAGCCCTCACGTCGGAAACTGCCGGTAACATTCCTCGGCGATCGCCTGCACCTCGTCGCGCGTCAGTTCGGCGGATACGGCGTAACCCAGTTCATTGTCGATCCAGTAGAAGGTCTCGATGCCGTCGGCGCTGGCCATGCGGAAGCTGGTGGTGCGGTTTTCCTCGTTGTGTCCGATCAGCACCGTTACCCGGCGGCCGGTCTTGTCCTGATACATCAGCATCGCGCCCGGCTTGCCGCTGACGGGAATAAGGCGCCCGCCGACGAGGTCATATCCGATCTTCGAGAGATCGGGGATGGTGAAGGGGTAACCGAGCCGCTTGCCGAGCCATGACGCGAGATGCTGCTGTTCTCCGGCGCCGACTTCAACGGGATGGCGCACCTCGCTCGCATAGATGAGATAGGCGGATTTCGCCTGTGCCGGAATATCCGTCGTCAGCGAAGCCAGGGTCACGTCCTGCGGCGTGGAAAAAGACGGCGGCAGAAGCCTGCCGGCTGCAGCACCCGCCACGAAGATCAAAAGGGCTGCGGCCGTTTGCAGGAGAATCGGTTTTGCCCGCCATGCGCGGTCCTTCTTTTGCGGGCTGAGCATCGAAGCGTCATGCGGATGTGCGGCGGCGTAGGAGGCGAAGGCATTGCGCAGAGTGTCGGCCTGTTTTCTCCATTCCTCTATGCGGGCCTGCTCTTCCGGCCTTTCCGTCAGCCAGGCCTCGACAGCCGCGCGGTCATCGTCGGAAAGAAGCCCGTCGACATAGGCGTGCAGATCGTCTTCGGTTATGGCCTCTAGCCGTTTCATCGTGGTCTCCGCAGGGGTATGATATTATCCGCCGCCAGATGCTGGCGAAGGGTTTCGCGGGCGCGGGACAGTCTGGACATGACGGTGCCGAGCGGGATCGATAGTGTCTCGGCCGCCTCCTGATAGCTGTAGCCTTCCACCGTCACCAGCATCAGCACGGCCCGCATGTCAGGCGAAAGAAGCGCGAGCGCGCCGTGCAGACGGTCATTCTCCAGCGTATCGGAGAGCGTCTCCGTGCCGGCGATGCTCTCACGGCCGTCCAGGCTCTCGGACGGGTGACGTTTTTCGGCGCGGTGGCGGTTACGATAAAGATTCGTCATTATCGTATAAGTCCATGATTTCAAACCTGTTCCGCGCCATTGCCTTTGATTGGCCAGCGCCTTTTCCACGCAGTCCTGCAAGAGGTCCTCGCCATCGGCGTCGGAACGGGAAAGGCTGCGGGAATAACGGCGCAGCATGGGTATCAGCGCCAGCATCTCCGTTTCGAAGCTGCCGGCTGCGGGGGAGTGGCTCCCCCGCTTTTTGCCATTCATGCCATCAGGGTTTTGCGGCATCCCATACACCGTTCATACCGTCGCCGGTGGCGTCGCCTTTTTTCGTGTCCTTGACCCAGTAATAAAGCGGCATGCCATCCTTTGCCCACTGCATCTTGCCGTCCTTGCGCTGCACGAGGGAATAGGCGCCCTCGGCCTTGTCGCTGGCGGCTGCGAAAAACGGCGGCCAGTTCACCGCGCATTTGTCATAACAATTGGATACGCCCTTCTTGTCATTCTTGAAAGTGTAGAGCGTCATGCCTTTTTCGCCGGCAAGAACATTGCCTTTTTCGGTCTTGACCGTTTCGACCGCAGGGGCCGCATAGGCCGTTCCGGCAAAAGCCAGAACGAGGGCGGGAACGATAAAGCGGATCTTCATGGACATATCCTCCGTGGTTCGGGCGGCCTCTGCCGCCAGCACATCAAGAGACACCGCAAGCTGACGGATTATTCCCTGTCTCGGCGCATTTTTAAACTTATCCATTGAGCTAAGTGTTTTGATGTGATAGTTAGCCTTATGGAAAACTATTCAGATGCGCTCGATGATATCTTTCAGTCCCTTGCCGATCCGACACGCAGGGCGGTGATCCTGAGACTGGGCGGCGGGGAGGCGAGCATTGGAACGCTGGCCGAACCCTTCGATATGGCCCTGCCATCCTTCATGAAACATATCCGCCAGCTGGAAGAGGCGGGGCTGATCGTGACGCGCAAGCAGGGGCGTGTCCGGTTCTGCTCCCTGGAGAAGCAGCGGTTTTCCATGCTCGATGGCTGGCTTTCGCAACAGCGCGCCATCTGGGAAGGCCGCACCGACCGGCTCGAACAATTCGTCATGGCACAACAGGACAGGATGTCCAGCAAAGGGGAGAATGACCGATGACCGAGACTTTCAATCCCGATCTCGACCTGAAGATTTCACGCATCATAAGGGCGCCGCGCCGGCTCGTCTGGAATGCCTGGACGGACAGGACCAGTCTTGAACAATGGTGGGTGCCGCATCCCGGCCAATGCCGTGTCGACCGCATGGAGCTTCATCCCGGCGGCGCCTTCGAAACGCGTTATAGCGAGGATGGCGCGGCCTTCGGTCCGCATGTCAACGGATGTTTCCTGGCGGTGGATCATGAGGAGCGTCTGGTTTTCACCGATGCGCTGACGGCGGGTTTTCGCCCCTCCGCCCAGCCGTTCCTCACGGCCGTGATGACGTTTCGCGATCACCCCGACGGCATGGAATATGTGGCCTATGCCATGCACAACAATCTTGAGGATCGCGACAGGCACGCGGAGATGGGGTTCTTTGACGGATGGAACACGGTTGCGGAACAACTGGCGCAGCTTGTCGAGAAGCAGGCGGCCCATTGAGGCCGTCATTCTCGTCAAGCGATTCATCTTTCGTTCTTTTTCTGTTGCGCACAACGCTCGAATCCTGCGATGAGGGCGCATGTTATTTTCACCGCAACAGGACGAAGCGCTCAAGGCTGTTTCCCGCTGGCTGAAGGAAGGCCGCACACCGGTTTTCCGGCTGTTCGGTTATGCCGGAACGGGCAAGACGACGCTTGCCAAGCATTTCGCGGAAAATGTCGATGGCGAGGTGCTGTTTGCGGCCTTCACCGGTAAGGCGGCGCAGGTGCTGCGTTCGCGTGGTGCAACCAATGCCCGCACCATCCATTCGCTGATCTACCGCCCGCGCGGTGAAGAAACTGTCGAAGACGAGGAAACCGGCAAGACCTCGATTGCGCCGATGTTCTCCATCAACCGCCAGAGCCCGCTCGCCAAGGCGGCGCTCATCATCATCGATGAATGTTCGATGGTGGACGAGCAGCTCGGCAAGGACCTGATGAGCTTCGGCACGCCGATCCTCGTGCTCGGCGATCCCGGGCAGCTGCCGCCGGTTTCGGGCGGCGGCTTCTTTACCGAGCAGGAGCCGGATTATCTGCTGTCGGAGATTCATCGGCAGGCCAAGGACAATCCGATCATCCATCTTGCCATGGATGTGCGGGAGGGCCGGGAGATCATGCGCGGCGATTATGGTTCCGCGCAGGTGATTTCCAAGTCGGAGGTGACGCAGTCGCTGGTGCTCGATGCCGATCAGGTACTCGTCGGCACCAACCGTACCCGCCGCCGCTACAATCAGCGGCTTCGCGAGCTGAAGGGCTTTACCGCCGATTACCCGCAATCCGGTGACAAGCTGGTCTGCCTCCGGAACGATCCCGCCAAGGGCTTGCTGAACGGCTCGCTCTGGCAGGTGATGAGCTCATCGCGCGAGACGGTGAAGCCCGGCATCAACCTGATGATCCGGCCCGAAGACGACGATATGGATCGCGGCGCCGCCAAGATCAAATTGCTGAAGGCGGCCTTCGAGGATGTGGAGACGGAAATTCCGTGGTCCACGCGCAAGCGTTATGACGAGTTCGATTTCGGCTATGCGCTGACCGTGCACAAGGCGCAGGGCTCGCAGTGGAACAACGTGGTTCTCTTCGACGAGAGCTATGCCTTCCGGGACTCGCGCGAGAGGTGGCTCTACACCGCCATCACCCGTGCGGCAGAGACCCTGACAATCGTTCGCTGATCGTGATCAGGCGCGGATGACGCCGAGAAGAACCGCCTTGGCGACCGCCTGAAAACGGTTGCTGGCATTGAACTTGCCGATGATCTTTGCCTCGAGAACATTGAGATCGGTGCCCGAAAGACCAAGGGCGCGGGCGAGGCGCACCGGCGCATAACCCTCCGCCATCAGTTCCAGACATTTTCGCTCGGTGTCGGTAAGGGCTATGTCCTTTGCCGGCGCCCGTTCCGCGCCATCCATGCCGTCCGCTTCCGCGTCGGCGACCAGCAGCTCCTCGATCTGCTGGGCCTGGCGCTGAAGGGTGGAAAGCTCGGCCGTCAATTCCCGCTTCCGCTGCCGCAGTGCGGCGTGGAATATGTCGTCCGCCTCGCCCTGCGAGAGCGAACGGACGAATTTTTCCATGATCTCGGTAATGGCGGCGACGGAAATACCCACTTCGCGGCAGACGTTGATGACCGCCATGCGCTGGACGTTGCGGTGGGTATAGACCCGCATCTGGCCGATGCGCCTGGAAGTCAGCAGCGCCTTTTCCTCGTAGAAATGCAGCGTCCGGTGAGTTACCCCGAAGATATTGGCCATGTCGGCGATGGGGACGGGTTCCGCGGGCAGGGAGGAGGGCAGGCTTACATCCGGTAGAAAGCTGCTGATCCTTAGATTGGGTTTGTCCTCGTCGCCGTGACTGTCGAACGGCATCCGGCCATCCTGCATTGTCTCCCCCTTCGCGCTTTTTGACAGTGTGCCTGCTTTTTTAAAGGTGTCCGTTGCTTGTTCCCCCAAGACGGACATATTTTCCGATCAAGACCTCATGCCAAACGCTACATCAGAACCGTAACGTGTATTGCCTATTTTCGTTCCCGCAATAATAAAAAATTTGCCGGCCTCCTTGCGATTGGCCTCAACCTGCGTGAAACAGGATGTCAATTCCGAACCGGAGCCCCGATGTCATGCCCGCAAAACTTTCTGTCAATCTGAACGCAATTGCCATGTTACGCAACCGTCGCGATCTTCCGTGGCCGGATGTCGCGCATTTCGGGCATATTGCATTGGAGGCGGGGGCAAGCGGGCTGACTGTACACCCGCGGCCGGACCAGCGCCATATCCGCTTTTCCGATCTGCCGGTTCTGCGTGCGCTGATCGACGACCGTTTCCCCGGCGCGGAATTCAACATCGAAGGTTATCCGACCGAGGATTTCCTTGTCCTTTGCGAGAAGACGCAGCCGGAACAGGTGACGCTGGTGCCTGATGACCCGTCGCAGGCGACGTCCGACCACGGCTGGGATTTCCGCAAGCATGGCGTTTTCCTGAAAGAGGTGGTGGGACGCCTGAAGGCTGGCGGCATGCGCGTCTCGCTTTTTGCCGATGGCGATGGCGAGCGCGAGCCGGTGGAGCTGGCGGCCGAAACGGGGGCGGCGCGTATCGAACTCTACACCGGCCCCTATGGCGGCAGCTTTGACGATCCGCAAAAGGGCGACGCGCTTCTTGAAAAGCTCGGACAGACGGCGGACCATGCTGCGGCGCTCGGGCTTGCCGTCAATGCCGGCCACGACCTGACTGCCGAGAACCTGCCAAAGCTGATGAAACGTATCCCTTATCTGGCCGAGGTTTCCATCGGTCACGGGCTGACGGCGGATGCGCTGGAATATGGCATGGCTGAAACAGTCCGGCGTTTTTGCCGTGCCTGCGGTCAGGCTATTTCATAACCGAAGTCAATTTTTTTGCCTATAGTTAGCTGGCGCATGCTCCGTGCGCGAGCTTTTGAAGGCAGAGACATATGCAAGAACATCATGTTGTCGTCGTGGGTGGAGGCTTCGGCGGTTTGCAACTGGTACACGGGCTGGAGGGGGCCCCTGTCCGTATTACATTGATAGATCGTCGTAATCATCACCTGTTCCAGCCATTGCTTTATCAGGTTGCGACGACGGCTCTCGCGACATCCGAAATCGCCTGGCCTATCCGCCATCTCTACCGCGACCGCAAGGAGGTGACGACCCTGCTTGCGGAGGTGAATGGCATAGATCGGGCCGCGCGGACCGTGCATTTGAGTTCTGGTCAGGTGATCGGCTTCGATACGCTGGTGCTGGCCACCGGCGCGCGCCACGCCTATTTTGGCCGTGACGAGTGGGAGCGGTCCGCCCCTGGCCTCAAGACGCTTGAAGATGCAACGACAATTCGCCGCCGCCTGCTGCTGGCCTTCGAACGGGCCGAACTGGCGACCAGTGAAGAGGAACGGCAGGCGCTGCTGACCTTCGTCATCATCGGGGCGGGCCCGACGGGCGTGGAAATGGCAGGCATGATCGCCGAGCTGGCCCACAAGGCGCTGCCGCCGGAATTCCGCAATGTGGATACCCGAAAGACCCGGGTGCTGCTCGTCGAGGCTGGCCCTCGCGTCCTGCCGGTCTTCACGGAAGACCTGTCAGCCTATGCTAAAGAGGCGCTCGAAAAGCTCGGCGTCGAGGTTCTGCTCGGAACACCCGTGACGGCCTGCAGCGACGAGGGTGTAACGGTGGGCGAGACCTATTATCCCTGCCGCACGGTGGTCTGGGCCGCCGGGGTGCAGGCATCGCCCGCTGCGAAGTGGCTCAATGCCGCCGCCGACAGGGCGGGACGCGCCATCGTCGGGCCGCATCTCAATCTGGAAGACGACGGCAATATCTTCGTCATCGGTGATACGGCCGCCGTCAATCAGGAGAACGGCAAGCCGGTGCCGGGCATCGCGCCTGCGGCAAAGCAGCAGGGCGCTTATGTGGCGAAGGTCATCAAGGCGCGGCTTTCCGGCCAGCCGTTACCATCACCGTTCCGCTACAGCCACCAGGGCAATCTGGCGACCATAGGCAAACGTGCGGCGGTGATCGATTTCGGCCAGTTCAAGCTCAAGGGCGTGCTGGCATGGTGGATCTGGGGGCTTGCCCATATCTACTTCCTGATCGGAACGCGCTCAAGGCTTGCGGTGGCGTGGAGCTGGCTGTGGATCTATCTGAGCGGCCAGCACAGTGCGCGGCTGATTACCCAGAAAGAGACGCTGAAGGATGAGGCGTGAGGCGCAGGCGGAAAGGGCGGGGAGCCCGCGCCGCTTCTTGTCCTTAGGGTGACAACCTCTCCGTCGTCATGCTCGGCACTGTCCCGATCATCTGCACAAGGCCGAGGATGACTTGCGTGGAAGGAGAGGTTTGCCCCAATCAAAAGGCGGGAAGCAATTGCTCCCCGCCCTTTTTAAATCACGACGTCGATTTGACGTCCATCAAGCGTCGAGCGATGCCATGTCGATGACAAAGCGATACCGCACGTCGCTCTTCAGCACGCGCTCATAGGCTTCGTTGACGTCCTGGATGTTGATCGTCTCGATTTCCGAGACGATGTTGTGCTCGCCGCAGAAATCCAGCATGTCCTGGGTTTCCTTGATCGAACCGATCATCGAACCCGACAGGCTCTTCGCGCCGATGATGAGCGAGAAGGCGTGAACCGGGATCGCATGTTCCGGCGCACCGACCACGACCATGCTGCCCTTGGGCTTCAGGAGGCCGAGATAGGCGTTCCAGTCGATGGCGACGCCTGCCGTGCAGATGATCAGGTCGAAGGTGCCGGCCAGCTTCTCGAAGGTCGAGGCGTCGCTGGTGGCGTAATAGTCCTTCGCGCCGAGCTTCAGGCCGTCTTCCTTCTTCGACAGTGTCTGGGAAAGAACGGTGACATCCGCGCCCATGGCGGCGCCGAGCTTGACGCCCATATGGCCGAGGCCGCCCATGCCGACGATCGCGACCTTCTGGCCGGGACCGGCGTTCCAGCGGCGCAGCGGCGAATAAAGCGTGATGCCGGCGCAGAGAAGCGGTGCGGAAGCATCGAGCGGCAGGTTGTCCGGGATCGACAGGACATAACCTTCCTTGACGACGATCGAGTCGGAATAACCGCCATGGGTCGCTGTCTTCGTGAAGGGATCGACGTCGTTATAGGTCTGGACGAGGCCGGGCATGTAGTGTTCGTTGTCGAGATCGCGGGTGGCGCAGCCGACGCAGGAATCGACGAAGCAGCCGACGCCGACGTGGTCGCCGACCTTGACCTTCGTGACCTTGGAGCCGACGGCTTTCACGACACCGGCAATCTCATGGCCGGGAACGATCGGATAGACGGCGTTCTTCCACTCGTTGCGGACGGTGTGGATGTCCGAGTGGCAGATGCCGGCATATTTGATGTCGATGACGACGTCGTCATCGTTCGGCTCGCGGCGTTCGAAGGTGAACGGGGTAAGCGGCTTTGACGCGTCGGTCGCAGCGTAACCTCTTGCTATAGCCATCTGAATATCCTTTCGGGAGTTGGGGACGACGGAATATGCGATGGAAGCGGGACGCGGCGTTAGAGTGATCCTCCGAGCTTTTTGCACGATCCTGCAAAAATATGGTGATGCGCCCTTTGCGCGGGACGAGAGGCTTTCTAGATAAAAGGCAATGAGACGCATCTCCTCCTTCAGTTAAGGGATTTCCCCTATGTCCTTGCCGTTTAATCTCTATCAGGAGATCGCCTCCATCGCCGCGCGATATGCCACCAGCGACGGCGAGGTGCAGACGGCGATCGAATCTCTCGGCATCAGCCGCCGCACAACGCCGAGCGCGCCGTGCCACGGCAGCTACCGCCCCTGTTTCGCATTGGTGATCCAGGGATCGAAAAGCGTCCAGCTGGGAACGGACACCATCAATTACGGCGCGGGCGACTATCTCCTGACATCGCTTGACCTGCCGGTTGCCTGGCGCGTGGTGGAGGCGAGCAAGGAGGTTCCGCATTTTTGCATCGCGCTTGCGATCGATAGTGAAAAGCTGCTCGATCTCATGCGGCGCGTGCCCATCGACCCGCCTGCGGAGCCGGCGAACGCGCAGCGCGGCATCGTCGTCAATGCCGCCACGCCGGAGCTGCTCGATGCGGCCATCCGGCTGATGCGCCTGCTCGATCGCCCGGCGGACATTGCGGCCATGGCGCCGCTGATCGAGCAGGAAATCCTCTACCGTATCCTGACAGGACCGGCGGGTGGGCAGCTGATGAACATCATCGCGGCCGGCAGCCACGGCAACCGTATCGCCCGCGCCATTGCCTGGCTGCGCGAGAATTTCGCGCGCCAGCTGCGCGTCGAGGATCTTGCGGAGCATATCGGCATGAGCGTGTCGTCCTTCCATCATCATTTCAAAACGATCACGGCCATGACGCCGGTCCAGTACCAGAAGCAGCTGCGGTTGCATGAGGCGCGCCGGCTGATGTTGCTGGAGCGGCTGGATGCGGGCACTGCCGGCCATCGCGTCGGTTACCAGAGCCCTTCGCAGTTCAGCCGTGAATATAGTCGCTTTTACGGGTTGTCGCCGTCGCGGGATATCGATGCCTCGCGTGAGATCAGCGTGGCTGGGTAGGTTGGGAGGTTCTGCGTCGGTTAGTGGATTGATGGTGGGTGTGGCTATACCCCCCTCTGCCCTGCCGGGCATCTCCCCCTCAAGGGGGGAGATCGACTCGTGGTTGGGTCTCGCCCATCTCAACGTTTGCGAATGGAGCGCTGGTAGGGCCTCCTGCCGATCTCCCCCCTTGAGG
>Ga0099826_10001301_pt1 | contig 14718 bp, 10 predicted proteins | sample Mtrugardesep15_FD_76830 | JGI IMG/M metagenome (GOLD analysis project Ga0099826, IMG submission 76830) | Root nodule microbial communities of legume samples collected from California, USA - M. trunc garden sep15 | ecosystem: Host-associated > Plants > Roots > Nodule | place: USA: California... | reverse complement strand
TTAATTATCCCATGGACGTGTGCAATGTGCATGGCTTAATGTTTTTTTTTGTGTGTGTGAACAACATGTATATTATAACGACTAGTTGATGTTTGGTTTTCAGGTTTTGGTGATGAAGATGGTATGGCAAAATGTAGGGTGTTTACTCCCAACGACGTAATCGAGGTTAACGCGGGGCCCTTTAACGTTCGTGAGTCCTTTGGTGATAGAGCAGTTTTGTTGGACTCCTTCGGTACCCTGATTGTAACCGATGAATGGGGTGTCACCCTCAACCCACTCTACTATGGGGCTGATTATTATTTGGTATGCAACTTTTTCTTATCGACTATGCTTTGTTCATTAAATATTTTACTAAAACATATTATGAGTGAACAACACTTGCTTAGACACAATTACGAATATAAATGATTTGGACACTCATAGATGACATACATATATATTTTTTTCAACCATGTGTTTAAGTTCCCAAATCATTTTGCTTAGTGGATAATGATACTTGGACACCATTAATTCTCCAGCACTCATCTAATATCTTGTTTTTTTCTACATATATCTCTTTGTATGTGTTTATTATAGACCTCTAAAAATTGATCAAAAGATGAACCAAATTTGTAGTAAAAAGAACTGAATTTTATAATAATAAAATAATGGATCACAAACATGATAGTTTATAGTTCTTAAAAAAACATAATAGTTTATTAAAAATTTACTAAAAAAAGGAGGATCCGCCGTTGGACCGGTCCTCCTCTTTTCCTATCACTTCACTATTTATGACATTATTTTTAAGGATATTTATCACATTATTACTCTCTCTGTTTCTTTCTCTCTCAAAATAGTATTTGTGCGTTCATAGATTGTTTTTCACATATAATTATGGATTTAATCGTTACACCTGTAATTATTAATTTTTTGTTACAATTTTCTTTTTCAGTTGTATCATTAACTTGCTTCAAATCGGTACTCCATATGTTTGATGAAATGTTTGAGAGTGATGGTCAACTTATCGATGTCATATTTTGAGTAAGGGGCTTATTGCAATTATCGCTAAATTCAACATTCTCTCAACCTTACAATTGACTTATCAATATATGGTTGGATTGGTCGTTTCAAAGATCACATGAAGTTGAAATGAGTGAACACCAGCAATAATTTTTTTTCAAGGATGGATACAATTAAAGATGCAATTAAAGACCCTGGATCTTTCACTAATCTCGACCATTTACCATATGTGGAAGAACTTAGTTTGGGTGTTGGGATTAAAAGTTTGGTTTGTTAATGCTCTTTTGGTTTCTTAAATTTGTGTATTGATAGCATGTTTTCGGCTTTCAAAATATGGATAGGGAATGTGTCAACTCATAGCCAATTTGATTGTACTTTCGTTATTTTAATATTTGAATGAAGCTTATTTTATTGTCAAAAAGAGGAGGAGATGGTTGGAATGGATAGGGATTACTCTCTATGTTAGAATTTTGTCTTCTCCATATTAATATATATGTAGGGTCAATAATTTGATATCAGGAACTACTGAACTCAATCACTTGCAGTAGTTACTCTCAATTTTTTGATGAAGTTTATCCTGAAGAGGTAAGAAGCCGTTACTCTTTAGTTTTCAATTTTGTCCTCCATACGTGTGGTATGAATTTTTTTTGAAGAAAGTAAGATATGATACGACGTTTAAAAGATCACGAATAGATAGATTTTTTTGGATGATCCGTTAATTTTAAAAAGAATAATGTTAATGATAGCGAAAATTTTTCCCACGACATATGTTTTTTATTGCTTTGACCAAACTTATAGCACAACCACCGCTTTTATTCCACCAGTTTCGGAGTTTAGAACCTATCTTCATTTAGCACATCAGTATTCGTGATTTGTCCGGATAAAATCCTTTGCACTGCATAGCAGTGCTCTTTTAAAAATGAGCTTTGATATATATAGCGAAAGCCAAGTTCACGAATAACCCACGAATGGATATGCACCGTTAGATATGCATTTTGGCACAATTCATGGGTGGTGGGCAAAATACATGAGGGTGTGAATAATAATTGGCTTGCATGCAGTACACATCGTGGTGTTGTCGCGAGAAAACTTCTCGTTATAAATAGCTTTTTCCTTTAAAAATTATTCATAATCTAAAAATTCATATTTAATTCGCATCCCGGTAGAAATAAGTTCACGCACTATTTTAGGAGAATTCTTCTGGTTTATATTTAAGCATTACTGCAATGAATGAGAGAATAAGTGGATTCAAATATTCAGAATTTGTTAAAAGCATGGAAAGAAATGTAGTGATGCACCTTATGATCTACCTACAATCCCTGAAACACTACGAATTATCAGATAATTTAATTGCAAGAATTTTGGATTTGTTAGCTAATAAATAAATATCAGTGTAAAATGAATATGTTAGATAATTTAATGGCAATAATTTTGGATTTGTTAGCAACATTGTTGAGATAGTATCATGCTTTTCTGATTATTTCTGTTTTCAGTCCTATATTATCATAAAGTTTCTGCATTAGATTTCATCGTATACTTGAACCTTTCATTTTGTTGCGTGTGATACAAATGAATACTTGGGACAAAATTGGTACGTTGATGATGAAATAGGATTGTGCAAGCCATTAGAGACAAATAAGGAAATAGATTAATATTTAAAATGATGAGGGTAGGATTGATGAATAAAATGGATTCAAATTCTAAATTTCATTAAATGAATAAAATCTTCGTTTGGTTTGGTAATATTATGCTTTTTGAAAGCTTTGTTATCATTATTAAAAGCTTCTTTAAGCACAACATAGTTAGAAATATAATTATTGGAACATTTGTTTGTATTGTTTCCATAGAAAGCTACATTTGAGATCATGTTGACAATAAAAGATTTCTAGTGAATTGATGTATTGTTGAATCTCAGTTGATTTCTAGTATACCATATGGCATTCACAGTATTTATGATAGCAGCTAGAACTGTAACTTTACGGTGAGGGGACATTATTTTTCCAATACCTTCCATATCACATCCGAGGAGTCAATTGTGGCAACAAATAATACTTGAAAACCATATCCAAATATGATTGGCATAAGAACATTAAAAAAAATATGATTGCTAGAACCATATGACTTGAGACATAAGTTAAACATATATAAGGGGAGGAGCCACATACCTTTGAGGGTATGCAAGTGAACCCCCGGAACCTATAATATTTACACCAATTATTCCCTATTATTACAATTTGAATCCCCTGGAACTATTGTCTTGCACCCAAGTTAAAGACATTTTTTCCTCTTCATGTTTTTTTAATTTATCCTAAAGGCAAAAAATCAGCCTCACAAGCTCAAACACGTGAGGCTATGGTCATACTGGCAAGACAATGCCACTAAGTAAAATTGGTTTATATGTACTCTATAAACAGATGTATCCCACACTATGCTATTTCCTATCTCTCTTGTTATCCTATTTTCTTTTATTCTTTCCTCTTTTTCTTTAGATTACTAATGATGTTCTACTTCTAATGTCGTGACCGAGATTTGAACCCCGACTCCTCCCTTAATGATGTTCCTCTTCATTTTCTTGAACCCCAATTCTAATGTTGTCATCAAGATACAAACACTTGGAAAGAAGAACTTGTAAGATTTATTTTTTAGGCAGGAACAACTCAGCATATATTGGATACTCTGTTGTTCCGCAAGTGAATGAGGATAAGTTGGTTTGGAAACTTGGGAAGAATGGACAATATTCGGTTAGGAGTGCTTACCGGGTTTGTGTGAAAAAGATTGTAGATAATTCTCATTTGCACAGAAATGGTTTTTGGGGTGGAATTTAACACAACATCAGACCTTAAGAAATTAGGTTTATCAGTTCCGCCTAAGGTTAAGAATATGGTGTGGCGAGTGTGTGCTTACCTACTCGTGTGCGGTTGAAGTCTAGAGTAGTCAACTGTCTGTTGTCATGTGTTTTTTGTAACGACCCTCGCGAGGACTGTTACCATCTTTTTTTTCACTGTTGTACATCAGTTGGTATTCGGAGAAGTACAGGTTTATGGCAGGTGATAGAACCGTTTTTGCATAGGTTGATGATGCACTGGAAATAATATTGTATCTGTTGGAACATGGTACAGAGGTGCAATCCGAACTACTTGTAACAATCATGTGGAGCATTTGGAAGAGTAGGAATAATAAATTGTGGCAGCAAGTAACGGAGTCAAATGGAAATATAGTTGAGAGAGCAAAGCATCTCCTTGAAGATTGGAGATAAAAAGCAGCAGGTGCAGGCATCTCAGCAAGGAAACAGAGCTGCTGTCATGCTGCCTACTACGCAGCAGGTCAAGGCAGGAAGAAATGAAGAGAACAGGTGGAAGAAACCAAGGCGTGGAAGGCTAAAATGCATCGTGATGCTTCGTTCTCATCTTCCACAAACAAAGTGGGTGTAGTTATGTGGATAAGGGACGAAGAGGGATGTTTTGTCCTTGCAAAAACGACATGGCACATAACATTATGTTCAATTGATATTGGAGAAGCTTTGGGGCTACATCACGCCATTTGTTGGGTTCATGAGTTACAGCTTCAAAATGTTGATTTTGAGGTAGAATTGAAGTGTGTAGCTGACTATTTCAACCGAGACAATGGTGATATCACAGAATTTGGGGTCATTATGGATAGTAATAGGCACTATTGTTCTTTTTTTTTTACCAAACTCTCATGTTGAGTTTTATAAGAGACAAGTGAATGGGGTTGCCTACGAATGAGCAAAGGGGGCCTTATCCGAGCCTAGCTCCCATATTTTTAATGATCCAACATGTAATAACGATTTGATATCTAATGAAATAAGCATATTTCTTAAAAAAAAAAAAAAATCTTATGTGTTGGCATACATATGGGCAGATGAAAATGACAAAAAATCATGTTATGGCAGCTCTAACACCTATGGTGTGGTAACTAGCAATTTCTCAGGTAGCACTTGGGTGACATAGAATTGGTGACATTGACCAATCACAAGTGGTTTTTTTCTCTCTATTTTATAAAAGGATCGTGACATTGTGATTGACTAATATTACCAATGTCACCAATTTTATGTCATCCAAGTGATACCCCAATTTTTCAAGTATGGTCAGATCCTCAATTCAAAACATCGGCTAAAATAAAAACTCCCTGAATAGTACAAATTGAGTTCAAAATGAGTCAATGTCAATTTGAGTAACGTATCATATAAATACAACCCTCACGTCAATCCAAGAAACCCTAAAGAAAGAACTTTACAATTGAAACCTCCACCCTCCCTTTTTCTACTCGTTCAATTACATCATCTTCCATTACAGTTATTTACTACTACACTACCTCTTCTCTTCTCTTCCATTGATCATGCTACACACATACTTGCGTGAAAAATAAGCAGTTTTCTTCATAGTGTAATAAAACGAAATTAAGCAGTGTAAGTAAAGCTGGCAAACATAGTTCTTGTTTTTATTACATTCGTTTTCGTTTTTTGTTTGTTTCTACTTTCCTTTTACTTCATTGTTGATGTGTATTTCATGCATGCATCCATTTTTATTTATAAAATAATCAATTTTTGACTTTTCCGTTCTATATGTATCCGTTTTATTAAATAGGATGCCGCATTTTTCGTCAAGATAACCTGAACAAAGAACTTTGCAATTGAAATTACATCATCCTCCTTATTTACTCTTGCAATTACATCATCTTCCATTACTTACTACTATTATATATTTCTTCTCCTTCTCTTCCATTGATCAAGCACCATTGCAAGCAAACTGAAAAACACATACTTGCGTGAAAAACAAGCAGTTTTCTTCAGTGTAAGTAAAAGTTGCAAATAAATATACCAAGTGGTTAGCAAACATGGTTCAGGATGTTCTTTATTTTTGTTTGTTTCTCTGCCGTTTTATAAATCCTAGTGCTTCTATCTAATAATCATCTCTATCTTTTGATATTCAGGTTCAAGCTCAATAATTCGTCTTAATTTCTCCATCTATCCCAGTATATCAACGATCGATCAGTGATGGCTCCCTCGAGGAAAGTACATTGGTCAAACAGGTTCAAAAAATCGACAAATTCGTCAAACTCCAACCATCAGAATGGCCTCCCCTCTTCTCTCAACAATGGTTTCCAAACAACTCCTTCTACATATTATTATTATTGAATCAAACTGACATGTATGTTTGTATGAAAGATCAAAATCAATGACTATACAAACTCATAATTCCAATCGAAACAAATTATATATCAATTTGGGTTTTTTCCATGTTGGGGGTCATATAAAGGAATCAAACCAATCAAATCTTCTTCTTTTTTTAACAGCAAACCAAACAAATCTTATCTCTACTATTTGATTTTTTCTAATCTTAGCTTTAAAAAGATTAATCTTAATTTAAAGAAATTTAAAAGCCTAAATCTAACATTAACAATTTGATCTTTTCCGATGGTCTGACCATATTTGCTTGAGAAAGTAAATTTAGAACTTGAATGCAAGTAAGGTTTCCTAAATTCACATATTCAAGCAAATCTGACCCATAAAAAATTAGTTATAGAAATATCATAATACTCCATGGTTCATACAGTGTAATGAATATCTTTCAGTCAATTTTATGATTTGCAAACTTTGCATGTTTGATTGGCTTACGACAAATATTGTTTAGGTGGAGATGATGAAGAAATAACTCCTGGACCAAGGCCAAGATGGATCCCAAAGCCTGAGCAAATCCGCATTCTCGAAGCCATCTTTAACTCAGGGATTACGGGTCCACGTAGAGATGAGATTAAGAAGATACGGGAACAAATAGAGGAATTTGGGCAAGTTTGTGATGCGAGCGTCTTTTACTGGTTTCAAAACCGCAAGTACAGAGGCAAAACCAACACAATACCCTACAAAAGGAAACCGAAAACACAACAAAATGCAGCTCCAGATAGCTCTCTCCCACAAATCACCACACCGCCACCTAACTCATTTTCATCATCTTCCTCTAATCATCAAAAATTCTCTCCCAATATTAGTTATGGGACGGGGTTGGTGCCTAATTCACCCGCAATCTCTCTGAACCAAAACCAAAATGATACTTATCCTCACACCCTCGCTGAAACCGATCTACAGCTACCTACACTCCCATTTTCCTCTTTCCCGGTTGAGAATCATATTAATGAAGGGGTAGTGCTTAATGACATGACAACGCCGGAGGGGTTTAATTACTTCTCCGATTTCCCAAATATGAGTCAATCCTTACCTCAAGAAAATGTTGATCAGCCTCTACTTAATTATGATAACAGCATGACCTATGGAAATGAAAATGGAAACTGCTCAATCGTTGACCTTTTTTATCAAGAGAATATTCAAGAGGAATCGATGAATATGATGCACATGCAGCAACAAGACCCACAGTTTAATTTTGGTGTCACGAAAGCTTCAAGTAATGATGATCATTCAACTGATCTTGCTCCTCTCCCTCCAGCCATTGACATTTGTGCACCCTGTGATGTTCCATTCCTCTTTACTGACCATCAATTTCAAGGTAATGAATATTAATTTTTACCAAGTTATTGAACTGAAATGGCAAATAACTCCAATTAAAGATGAATATTTTAAAACAAACGATTCAAATCCTAGTTTGAACAATTTTTTTATCAAACTTTACTTAGTCCCTAAAGGAAGGTTTAGACAAAATATATATCAATATTTATATATATGTGTGTGAACGCGCGCCCCCAAAATTTTAAAGCACTGGGTATGATTATGATTTATAATATCTCATGGACGTGTGCAATGTGGATGGCTTCATTTAGTTGATGTTTGTGTTTTCGAGTTGCAGATGACTCATAAAATGTTGTGTGTGTGTTTCTCAGGTTTTGGTGAGGACGACGGTACAGCGAAATGTAGGGTGATTACTATCAACGGTACATTCGAAGTTAATGCGGGGCCTTTTAACGTTCGTAAATTCTTTGGCGATGGTGCAGTTCTACTTGACTCCTCCGGTGTCTCGGTTCCAACCGATGAGTGGGGTGTCACCATCAACTCACTCCACCATGGGGCTGATTATTTCCTGGTCTGCAATTTTTTCTTATAGCATAAGCTTTGTTCATAAACTTTTTTACTAATATATATATATAATAAGTGACCAACACTTAGTTAGGCACAATAGATATAAATGATATAACATATACATAAACTATATATATTTATCATTTGAAAAATATTTATTATTTCATTCATTCTTCTTTTATCTTTTTTCAACCATGTGTGTTTCTAAATCTTTTTTATTTAGATTATGACCAAGCAAGTCTTATCATAATGGGTAATTATATCTAGACACCATTAGTTCTCCAATAATCTCTAATTCTTTTTCTCTATATCTCTTTTCTTTGTGTCTAATATGGACTTCTAAAAAACAGAATTTTATAATAATAAAATGATGGAGAAGAAAGATTATTAAAAATTTACTGAAAATAAGATGATTCTCCGTTGAACCGAATTAATATCAGACATCTTCTCTTTTTATGTCACATCACTACTTATCACATTATCGAGTAATTCTTCTATAGACACAACCCTAAATAAAAAAATATTTGGGCACACATACACAATTAGAAAAAAAATTAATAGAGAAATAAATTAGTCACGTCATTTTTTACTTTTATCTTTTAATTTTTCTTTTTTGTGTGTGTGCCTAAGTATTTTTTATTTGTATTTGTGACCAACTTAGACTTTCTCCACGTTATCACTCTCTCTATTACTTTATCTTTCAATGTGTAGAATGGTATTTGTGTGTCTATAGATTATTTTCCATACATAATTATGGATTTAATAGTATACCTTGTGTGTGTAAATATTTTTTTTACAGATAAATAAAACTGTTAATTAGTTCATTAAATTATTTTGAAAATTACGTATAGGAATAATAGTGATGATTTTATAGTGTAAAAGTTTTTGTTGGAAATTAATCAAAATTATTATTTTCTTGGTAGAATAGTCAAAATTAAATTAATCTGAGTAAGTGAAGCATATATATTTTAATGCTATTAATCTTTTTTTGGCAATTTTCTTTTTCAGCTGTATTAAGGAGCTGAAGCTGGAACGGCTAGGGATGCGAGATTGAGACTATATATGTGTCTTTTCTTGTTTGTCTCCATATGTACATGCCCATTATGTCCATTTCTGTATATACTAGGGTTTATGAATAGGGTTACTGAAACTGACGATATACCTCATTTAGGTCTAAGTCATTGAAAGTATGGAAATCTCATTGTCGACCTGGGTATATGCATTTGTCCTTTTTAATTCTAGGGCCTTTATAATGTGGTTCTGGACTTCTGGTTCAATAATGTTGACCATATGAAATTATTCCAACAAAAAAAAAAACATATGAACTAATATGTTATGTTTAATTTCTGTGTTCTTACTATAGAGCTTTGTTGGTGGCTTGCTCGTTTTCCTGTTGTTCTTCTCCTTTGAGATGACTATCTTTTTTTCTCTTGCTTACTAGGGGTGGGGGGTCGGGCTTTCTTGGACCTGCTGGTGTTTTTGTTCCTTTTTGGTTTTGAATTTGTACCTTGATTTTTCTCTTTCTTTTTTTGTTTTCCTTAAATGCATTTTCTGTCCCTTAATTTTTAAAATTTAACGATTTTGGCTATCTATCCTAAAAAAAATAAAGATTTTAGCTATCTTATTTAAAAAATCTCAATTTTGATCCTCTAACTTTAACTTATTTTGCAAAAGTCTCGACCCTTTTAGTTTTAGCTCGGTCAATGATAATGTGTACACTTTTTTAAGAATTAATTGCTAATTGTGTGCATGGAAATTAATAGCCGACTCTAAAGGAACGACCAATATTCCTATATGGTTAGTAACCAACTCTAAAGGAGCATCCAAACTTTCCATCTGGGTAGCAGCCAACTGCTCTGCATTGGAAGCATGGATGGTCATATCTGCCTCGCCATGATTGGCCTCAGAATCATATGTCAACAGTTCAAAAGAGTTGTGCAGAAGCGCAGAATTTCCAATCCTTGTATTCCCATTATCAACCTCAGGTGTTGTATATGCATTTGGAACTTCTAATCCATGAGTGGTTTCATTCTCAACTGTCAACATAGTTGTGCAGGAGTACAAATTTGTTGATCCTTGCGTTTCCATTTTCAAAATCAGTCGTTGTATGTGCATTTGGAGAAGCTAAAAACTCCTCTTTTCCAATTGCGCTTGATGCTTCTCTAACCCTCCTTCAGACTCATGTTTCTTGTTTTTCACGTGCTTAGTACCATCAATATTAGACTTAGCATGTTGAGATTGAAATTTGGCATGATGAATCTCTTTAACATATTGCAATTTTACAGAATTCAATCTTTTGCATTGTGGTAAAGCGTCACCTAGCACCTTACAGTGAGAACAATACGCAGGATGCTTCTCATATTCAAGTTTCACAGGAATAGCAAGGCTTTCCCTTTCAACCAATATTGAGTTAAAAAAAATTCCCTTGCATATCAACATCAACCAGAATTCGAGCGTAGTGCCAAAGAGCCTAAATTGTGTTGCTTCATCAATGGTAAGAGGAGTACCCATACCTTAGGCAATCTCAAACAATGTTGTCTTCCTCCAATACTCCTGGGGAAGATGCAGCAATCTAACCCATAACTGAGCATGAGATTGAACTTAAGTTTGTGGGTTAAAGTCCTTTGACCCGCAAACGAAACGCAAAATACCAGGATTCAAATTCACAACTCCCATTGCCTAAATCTTCCTCATATCCTCAATTGAGTGGAACTTGAACTCAAAGTACCCTTTTCCTAATGGAATCACTAACCAATTCTTCAAATTGGGTCATAACCCATTCAATTTGAATTTCAATGTCTTCGTTGTCATAGGAGGATCTCCCTTTTGAAGGGATAAACAATCATGAAGGTGACTCTTACAATCCTCAAGACCTGCTTCATATTCTTTCTGTGAAATTTTGATGCTAACAGTATCACCAATAAAGACTTTGGGAGCAAGCTTGTTCAATTGGATGTCACAGGTTGCAGAAACAGCTTATGCGAAGGTTTTCCCTAGATTTTTCGGTGCCGCGTCTCGACGGAACAAGGAAAGGCCACTGCAAATCATCGGAACAACTGGACCCAAAACAAAGAGCAAACGAACCAAACAACTTCTCATAGAAGACAAAATTCGCCGGAGTGAAGCACACACCACCACGCACAGACACCGCTATAACACGAACCAAAATGTTCCAAGAAACTTCGGGATGCAACGAAATAGAAGAAAACTATGTGAAAACGGAGAGAAACCTGGAGAGAAGAATCCAGCATCAGAGCCTCGCCAGAATAAACCGTTACAGGGAGAGAAGTACCAAACACGAGCAGCCAAACCCTCCAAAGCCACGAGAAATCATAGAAAGGGAGAATCCAGCGAGAAAACGGAGAAAAACCGTTCAGATTCGAAGATAAACCCTTGTTGGAGTCTCGTCGGAGTGCTTCTTTGTCACCGGAAAAAAAACAGTTACTAGGCGAAACGAGAGAATTCTGATGGTGCTTTTCATCTTGAGATACAAATGCACACATTTTCATAAAAAATTAATATTTTAAACTCTTAAAAAATGTGAGCGCTCTTCGAGCCCTCGTTGGCATTTTTCATAAAAAAATATATAAAAACGGCATACATAAGTCTTGCAAAAAAATAAAAAATAATCATGCTAAGAAGTCGTCTAAGGACACGTGTTAAAAAAATTAAAAGTATTACTCCCCGATAATAAGTGTTTCTTTAGCAACAAAAAAAAAAGTTTTAAAATGAATGTTAGTTTAAATTTTCAATGTAATTTTAAGTTGTTTTTCGACTTTGCCCTCAATAAATACTTCAACTTTTCTTTCGATCATAATTTCGAATGCAACTTTTAAGTTTGTCTTTCTCTTAGTCCTACCATTTCAAAATTAGTATCGTTTAAGGTTTTTACACGCATTAAGAAATACAATGATACATTAAAAATAACGATTTAAAAATTTCTAAAAAATTGATTTCATCACATTTCAACGTATTTCATACACTAATTAGCATTTACCAAAAGAATATTTACATTTTGAGGATGATAAAATAAAAAAAAAAGTTCGAACGTATCACGCGATGACTCAAAAACGCTTATATGAGATTAAAATGGGTCGCTTGTATCTTAACTAAGATTATGGTTTGAATTCAGGCTTAGGCATACAAATATGCTGGAGGAATTAGTCTTCCGCAGTTGCATTCGAGGATATCTAATTTAAAAAAAAAAAAAAACTTATTACACGATGATTCTGTTACCGTTGGCAACGCCATATTAAAGTTTAGGTTACATTTTTTTGATGACTCTTCTAAATCTGAATTTCTTCCCAATACCATAAAATCAAAATAATTTTCTCTCTCCTTCATTTCTGGTTCTAATCAGATAAAATAAAATGGGGGCATATAGAGCCGACGATGATTACGATTATCTATTCAAAGTAGTTTTGATTGGTGATTCAGGTGTTGGTAAATCTAATCTCCTTTCAAGATTCACCAAAAACGAATTCAGCCTCGAATCTAAATCCACCATTGGCGTTGAATTCGCTACAAGAAGCATTCATGTTGATGATAAGGTTGTTAAAGCTCAGATTTGGGATACTGCTGGTCAAGAAAGGTATAAATCTCATTTTTTTAATTTATTCATTTCTTATTATTAAACATCAATTTGGAAGGAAAGTATTTAACCCCTTATAAGTGCTTGTTTTGTAATTTATAGCAAAATGGTTGTAAACTAATGATGCACGGACACCGGACACAGACACAACTGACACGCCCACGCTGCTAATAATTTGAAAAAATCACATAATTTATTGTAATCATATGTCAGTATCGTGTCGGTGTCCGACGCGTGTCTGACACGGTGACACACCTAATCCGAGCAGTGTCCGTGCTTCTTAGGTGGTAATTTGGTTACGGTTGTGCATTAACTATTGAATAATAGAGGAAATTAGTAATGTCTGCTATTACTAATGTCATTAGGAGTACAATAATCTTTTCTTAAAATGATGGCTGAAATGAGAGTCAATATAGTAATGCTGTAAACAAACTAGTTAACAGAATAGTTATAGAATATAGCCGCCGCCCGCCCGCCGCTACAAATGTAGCTGCTTGGCATCTTCTCCTACTGGTTGCCTTCTAGTTAAACATTGGATCGACGGAAAACTTTGAGCGAGATTCTTGCATCTCCTTGGCTTTGTTATTCACTCTGAGCCACTAGCATTTGTTCTTGTTGCTGGTTTAACTAGATTGTTTAATTTGTGAATTTGATTGTGTTAATAGGATTTACTTATTATAACTTCCTATAGTGGTAGCGTAATTTTTCAAGGATCCGGTGCCTTTTACAGTGCTGTTTTATTTCCGAAATTAAATCTGCAGCAGTTCTTTTCTGGTTTGCCTTAATCAGCGAAGTTAAAATCTTTGAACCATTAATGTCTTATTTTCTTATTAACTGTTATCTTTCCATAGACATTGATCCTATCTCCCAGGTCTTGGGAGACTATAAATATAAGAACAAAGATAAACATAATGATTAATATTTGAGAAAGGAAAAGCAAGAATAGGGTAGAGCATCGGTCGTTTTTGGTTCCAAAATGTAGATTTGAAGCAAACTGACGACATATGCAACCAGTTTCGACCGATCAAGCTTGTGGTTAAGTCGGGTGCGGGTTGAGTGGAGAAGCGGTTTGCATGGGTGGGTTTGTTTGGTTGCCCGCCACATTCATCTTTGTTGCCTTCATTTTCCCATCCATCGTAAACTAGCAGTGTGTTTGGTCATGAAAGTAACCGTTTAAGGTATGTAAAGAGCTGGTGGATGAAGTTCTTGAGGGGGTATAGAAGTTTAAGTTTGAGTTGAGTGGTTTGGTTTTCCGTTCTAAACATATAAAAAGGAAAAACTAGTTTGTTGTCCATTCTCCGCTGCGGTTGGTTCCTGTCACCGCCAACATGAAAATATCAAAACCGAAACCGACCACATTCAACTGTTTGTAACCACAATTTTTTTATAAGACAACCGAAGCCCGAAATAACCCACCCGATGCACTTAATTGTTACACGGTTTATCCGGGTTGCGGTGTTCTTGCTCACCCCTAAGCGAGAATGCTCGACAAAATATAAATAAATAAAAACCAAACTAAAAAGACAAAAGTTAATATTCCATTTCTGGTGAATTACATTGGTTGTTTGATGATGTCATTTAACTTCCTAATCCTAAATAGGCTGTCCAATTACTAAAAAGGCAAGAATAATGTGAATATAATTTAATAAGACTATGTTTCTAGATTCCATGTTACTAATGATCTACCCTACTGTATTTTATCAACTTTTCATATTACATGTTTATCTTAGTTTGCTCTTTTTCACTGAAGGTATCGGGCAATTACAAGTGCTTACTATCGTGGAGCTGTTGGCGCTTTGTTAGTCTATGATGTTACCCGCCATGTTACATTTGAAAATGTCGAGAGATGGCTAAAAGAGCTGAGAGATCACACAGATGCCCACATTGTTGTGATGCTTGTAGGCAACAAAGCAGACCTGCGTCATTTACGAGCGGTTTCGACCGAAGATGCTACAGCTTTTTCTGAACGGGAGAATACATATTTTATGGAGACATCTGCCCTTGAGTCCTTGAACGTTGAAAGTGCTTTCACAGAAGTGTTGACGCAGATCTACCGTGTGGTAAGCAAAAAGGCCCTTGA
>Ga0099826_10001300_pt1 | contig 14718 bp, 3 predicted proteins | sample Mtrugardesep15_FD_76830 | JGI IMG/M metagenome (GOLD analysis project Ga0099826, IMG submission 76830) | Root nodule microbial communities of legume samples collected from California, USA - M. trunc garden sep15 | ecosystem: Host-associated > Plants > Roots > Nodule | place: USA: California... | reverse complement strand
AAATGACTATCCATGTTACAAACATGTTTAGAATTTGTGCTGATACAGTTCGGATTATATAATCCAAACTGTTTTACCTTGAAAAATGGTGTTTAGGGGGTTTCCGGATTATGTAATCTGAAAACATCATGTAACGCACCCTATTTTTTGAAGTATCCGGATTACAAAATCCAGAAAAATCCGTAACTCCATTTTTTACCATATAACAAAGAAAAACACCATTCCAGATTATAAAATCCGAAAACTCAAGAGCATTTTTGGAAGAAAAAAAAAAGGCGCACGAGAAAACCCACGGGTGGGAAAAGTAAATATCTTTTAATTTTAATCTAATATAGTACGCACTTCCAAAGAAAGTTAGACACATAACTCAATTTGATAAATAATTTAAGTGAAACGTTAACAAGTGTTCTTTGGATACTTATTAAGAAATCTAAAAAGAAAATTTTGTCTTAAAAATGATGCAATTAACATATTGAAAGTTTGAAAGTAACATTCTTTACATAAAATTTATAAATCATTTCTACTTTTGAGTAGTTAACAAGTGTTAGCAAGACCCATAATTTAATTATTATGTTGTCACATCATTTAATGTGGATAAAAACACATGAGTTGTGTTCCCTAACAAAAAGAAAACCACCTTATTTATCATATTTATTAATTAATATGACAGCACATCATCATTAATTGATGATGAGTACAAAATCGACCAAACTATAAAGATACCATTTTCGTTCATTATTATACATTATATATATTATTAAAAGCAAATAAAAAGAAAACATAAGAAGAAAAAAAACAATGTGCAAGTTTTTTTTTTTTTTAAGTTGTGAGGTAATTATAGTCTGATCAAAAATTGTTCTATTCAAAAATTAAACTTCGGTTCTCCTTAATAATTTGTTGTTTGATGGAGTTTATTGATCACTTAATTAAGCTCAATTATGAAAAGGTTTTATAGATGTTTGCATTTTATTTTTGTTAAATAAAAAAGTACTAAGTGAAATCCATTTGCACATGAGAATTATGTTAAACACCCTCAAAGTAGGGTACCAGCTGGCTTATAGGCAAAGAAAAGTATATTTATTGGAGATTTATATTTCTTTTAAGTCCATACGAGATTGACTCTCTTTTATCCATGTATGAAAATATACTTCCATATTCTGATTAATGCATACAAAGTCTAATGCACGTTAAATGAAAAAGAGAGAAATTCCAATAGAGCAATATGTCACTAAAGTTATATTTTTTGGGGATGTCACTAATTAAGGTTGACATTCATAAAGTCAAGACAATAAACTATAATTAAATAATGGTAATAGAAAAACACACTCCTTTCCTTCATCGCATATGTGCATTGTGCTTACTGAAAACAAAACCACTCAAGCATGCTAATGAATGATTCCAACTTCACGCCACAAAAGAATAGATTAGTTTAATTTAATTTAATTTCATCTAACAAGTGAATATCAAGTATATAACCAAGTAGACATATCTGCATATGCTTTATATAAAGCAAAAGCCAAAGAGAAGAATCAACATTGAATTAGAGAGAAGATATGAAACAAAATAACAAAGGGCATGTTCCGGTGCTAGTAGGCAAAAAGGAAGATCAAGAAGATATGGAGAGGATTTGGGTGAGCATCAAAGTGATTCACCATCCCAAAATTGTTGAATTCTTAGAACAATCAGCTAAAGAATATGGATACCAACAAGGTGTGCTTAGAATCATATGTGACGTTGACGATTTCAAAGACATTCTTGCTAACATCTCTTAATTTTTTCATTTTTATTCTTTGGTTTTTCTTATGTTCTATATATTGATTATTTTATTCGAAACACTTTGAAACCGTCTCTTCCGACCAATCGGATTTGAATATTAGTTTGTCATATTGTTGGAATCTAGTTTCTTTTACTAGACCAACCTCCCTAATACAATTTCATTTTTTACAAGAGAGATCGTCTTGGTTGAGTATTAAAACTCAAAGTAACATATACAAGTAGTCTATATTTTTAGTGTCTTTTACATTAAGGTAACTAATTATTACTTTTGTCTCTCAATAAATTTCCACCAGCTTTGGGCCTCTATTTCTTTTGGGACTATAGGCATAGAACGAACATATCTTTAATTACGTAGAAAACATGTATGATAAAATGGGAGATCTAACATACATTTAGACTTTTTTTTTATTGTATGCACATATATCATCGCAAAAAAGCTCTTGAGAGGATTACATGTTAGAAATTCAAGTGATTCGCATATAGATGAAATTAGACATGTTGGTCACCACATAAGTGAAGAAGAGAAGTTTTGAAGGATAAATCTGTTAAGAAAAAGGTTCACCCAAAATAGCTATTAATAATAGTAGATAACTTTAAAGTTGCCATTATTATATTATAATATCAATAAGTAACTAATATTTACGACTCATGGCAAATAGCTAGCTAAGATAAATTGCATTTCTTTTACGCAAGATAAATCAACATATTAAATTTGAAGCTTTTGATAGTGCATCGTAATATTAAAATATTAACAAACTATTATCGTGAATTTAACTCAGTTGATAAGAACAATGTATAATATATACAAGGTCCGAGTTTAAATCTCGGTCACCACCAAAAAATATCAACAAACTATATTCACCGTTATATTTGTATTCTTGAAAAATTACACGTTCTACAGTCCTTCCTTCTTTATGTTTAAATTAAGTTTGCACTTGTTTTACTAAGGTAACAATATCTATAAAGAATGGGTCTTGTCAAAAAAATAATAGAAACAATTGATAACTTTTATGTAAAAAATGCTACTTTTTGATATTTTAATGTGTTGAATACGCAAATTTTAAGATAAAATTTTCATTTTAAACCTCTTATCAAGTGGCCTAAGGGCACTTGTTAACATTTCCCTAAAGCCTATATAATTTAGTGAAATCTATTTAAATTTAAACCAAAAAAAAAAAAAGTATGTGTTTAAGGTTCAGAAGAAGATCCCGCCAATTGTTTAGTGAGGGCTTCGAGCCAGGCATCCATCGGTGTATTATTGGCCATCAAAGCATTTTGTGTCATGTTCTTCGCCCTATTAATAAGAGTATGATATTCATTTTGTGTCATGTTCTCCACCAGATCCTTGATTTCTACTTGACTTTGTTTTCATTGTGCCTCCAGCTGAGGTATCAAATATCACCCTAGTCAAGCTCTCATCCCAAAAGTGAAGATATGCATATATGATTCAGCTCATCGATCAATACCATGTCTCAAACACCTTTTCAGCAACAACTTAAATCGTTATGATGCATCTTAAAGAGATTCAACATCACCTTGCTCAAAGTTGTTGATTTCAGTCTGTTTCTCCATTAACTTGGTTACCGGAAAGAACTGCTCTAGAAACTTCTCTTCTCAATCTTCCCAAGTTTGGATATTGCCACTTGGGAGAGCCAACAACCAATCTTTCGCCCATCCTATTATAGACATATTTGAAAGAGCCCCGACCTCTTTTGATCTTCCGTGATTCTTTATGGGAAGTAGTGTTGACAAATCTCATAGAACTTGCCCAAACTGAAATCGTAGTTGCCTTGTTAAAATTAATAAATAATCACCGACAACGGCATTAAAAACTTGATTGTCAATTTATCAAGTGTACTAAATTGTCATTGCGTAATAATATTTATGAGGTATAAATTAGAGAGTTACGCTTGGCAATATTTGGTTAATAATTAACGAGATAAAAACTGATAAAAAGAGCAATTAGATCATGTTCGATTGAGCCATCTTTTGCTACTTGATAAGTGTATCCAAAGCCTATAATTGCTTACATAATTTCACAATATTCTAACAAAATAGCTATGACCAATGTCTTAGACTATAACCCTCTTCACTGATCACAACCCCCTAAAGTCTTTGGTGAGTTTGTAATCATTAAAAAGCTAATGGAGAATGAATAATAATATTAAGTCGAGTTTCAAAAGCTAGGGTTCATATTCATTCAAAACCTAAATCGATTCATGAAAATTCATAAACGCATAAAAAGCGTTAAGAGCAAATATTAACTTAATAAAACTAATCAATTCAATTGTATTCAAAGGTACTCAATTGATCACATAGTTGAAGTAACTATATAGAAGGTTTTATACATGACCTAACCCTGAAAACTAGCTACTCATGATAACAAAACATGGACTATATGAAAAGCAATACATAAGTATAGGATCATCGTATGATGATTCCACACCTCTAGGATTTTTTGGTTTCGCGTAGCCTTCAAGAATCGTGTTCTCCAGCTTCCAAGTCGTAAAAAGTCTCCTTTTCAAAGAGAAAGAGTGTAATTATTTATTAACTCGTGTTTCCCTTTCGCATGGCCTTGCACGCATCACATATGACACAGTGGCGAGACACTTATGTTTTCTTCCTAGTTGCTTGATGCACAACTGCTAGTGTGCATTGCACGTGAACCAGTAGGTAATTCTTTTGCATTCTTCACTCCTTATCTCATTTCTCCTCACTAAAACATTTGCAAATATTTGTAGTGTCTATATCCAAAAGGTTACTTGATAAATCCTGCTAAAAGTATCGTATGACCACAAAGTTGTCTAATATGTGTGATTTGTCATGGTCCCAAGGATTTGCGTGCACTTTTATTCCTTCCATGACCCTTCCTTTGTTTTATTATAAAACTCAATTAAAACATATAAACACTTACTAAAATGACTGTAAAATAACTCTGGACAGACGTTAAAAATGTAATATGACAGGTTGTCGTCACATATCCAAAGGTAAATCCTATATCTTTTAAAAGAAAGTAAAAACCTCAATTTATGGATTAAATGTTTAGAGTAGTTCAGTTGATACGTGGCTACCAGGAACAATATTTGTTGGGGCCGAGATTCGAACTTCAGATTCTCTACTTTTCCGCATTTTAAAAAGTGTGTGATCTAGACACTAAGTTATTGGAAAAAAAATGTTTAGACTTTAGACATGGAAAGAGAGTGGGCAAAAGAAAATAATTTATAATAAATGGACCGGTGTTTTTGGTGCATCAATAATAAAATGTGACACGACAAAAGGCTAATTAATCAAGTAGGAAGAATAATACAACTAGGACAACTTGCAATTTGCACCTTGTGAACAACAATAAAACAAGTTTCTATTTAAAAATAATAAAATTGATGTTAAATTTTTATAGGAGGTTTCTCTTTAATTGACTTGTTATGTTAATAGATACCACTTAAACCCCTTGCCACTAAACTAATCCCTAGCTTACTTTTCCTTTATCTATATTTTTATTTTATCCATGTATGAAACTATACTTGCATATTCTGATGTATGCACACGTAGTAACAGAAAGTCTAATACACGTTAAATAAAAGAGAGGGAAAGTCCAATAAAGTAATATACGTCACTAAAGTTTTTTTATTGAGATGTCACTAAATTTAGGTTGACATTCGTAAAGTCAAGACAATAAACTATACTTAAATAATGGTAATAGAAAAGCACACTCCTTTCCTTCATCACCTATGGGCATTATATGCTTATTAAAAATATACCAATCAAGGTCAACCATGCTAATGAATCATTCCAACTTTACGCCACAAAAGAATATATTAGTTTTTAATTTAATCTCATCCAACAAGTGGATACCAAGTATAAATATGTAGACATATTTGCATAAGCTTTATATAAATCAAAATGCAAAGATATACAGAAGAATTATTACTGAATGAGATAGGAGACATGAAACAAAGTAACAAAGGGCATGTTCCAGTGCTAGTCGGCAAAAAGGAAGATCAAGTAGATATGGAGAGGATTTGGGTGAGCATCAAAGTGATTCACCATCCCAAAATTGTTGAATTGCTGGAACAATCTGCTAAAGAATATGGATATCAACAAGGTGTGCTTAGAATAAGACGTGATATTGAGATCTTCAAAGTCATTCTTGCTAACATATCTTGCACCTCACGGCCGGTTGCTTCTGTCTAATTGTCTAGGTTAAGTAATTTTTTATTTTTTATTTTATTTTTCAGAGATGATTATATTCGAGATACTACGAAACACTAAATATAGACACTTCTTTTAGCTGTATTCATTATGTTGTGAAAAATTAGTCTTTTCCACAAAAACCAATCTCTGTTATTAGTATCTTTTATTATTATTATTATTTTGATTAGATAGATCGTCTTTGTTGAGTATTGAACTCAATGTAACATATTAAATTTATTTAAATCTCCTTTTTATTCACCAAACTCAGTGTAATATATAGTCTATATTTTTAGTCTTTACATAAAGGTAACTATTACTTTTTATCTCTCAATAAATTTTCGCAGCTTTCGACCTCTATTTTTTTGTGTACTATAAACATATTAGTGCCGAAAATAGAATGAAATAAGTGTTTTGGTTGGACATAATTTAACATAATAATAGTCTCGTGAGTTCACTTGGTAGAAATATTACGATACACACGAGTCAAGTTTTGAATTTTAAATCTTTCATTTATTCATTTTAAAGGGTGAATTTCAAATCTTCCACTTATTCATTTTAAAAGATGGATTTTTAATCAATATACAACTTGAAAAGAAAAGAACGTAACATATTAATTAAACTTTCTTTTTTTGTAATAACAAAAGAGTTATTTATATTTTACAAAAGTAAATAATGAGGATTAGATGATGATGAAAATAATAATAATAAGGGTAATAATAGTAGTAGTAATAATACTACAGGAGGAACATATCTTTAATTACGTGTAAAATATGTATAGTGAATGTGAGATATTTGTCTTATTACATCTATCAGCAGAAAAAATAATCGAGGGAATTACATGTTGAAAATGCAATTTAACTTAATCTCACAACAGATACGTTTGCTTTAGGTCTCAGTTTAAGTTGGGTTAATCATTTATTTTTGTTTTGTGGAAAACTTGGGTCAATATATCCTGATTTGAACATGAATACCTATATTATAAAGTGTAAGGAAGTTTTTGATCTTAAAAATATATTGAATTTTGATTTATTTTACTAAAAAATAAAGTCAGATGTTTTCATTCTTACAAATTTTTTATTTTGTTTTTTGTCCATAATGGTCAATTTATGTTCATATTATATCAAGATTATGACTATTTTTTTTGTTTAAGATGTATTCATGTTATATCCATTTATTATGTTCAACCATTCTATGTCTATATTATGTTCAAGAACTTGTCAAAATTATGTCCATTAAAGACTAAAAGTAAAACAAGATATTTTATGAAGATGAAAACAACCCATTTTATTTTTTAGAGACTAAAACAAAAACTTATTATATTTTTGGGGACTTAAAAGTTATTTAACCCTATTATAAATACATAATCATTTTGTTTAATCAAACTATTTGGATTCTGCTTCTTAGAGTGTAAAGTGGACAATATTAACTTGTAGTTAACACTACAACAAAATTGAGAAGATATAGCGCCCCTAAATTGTGCTTTTAACATGAAAGTACTATAAATCAAAACACGGATGCTTTAGCTAGCACTTTTATAAAAAAGCGTTTTCTATGATACTAAATTTATATAGCGTTTTGTGTAAAAAGTGCCAGCATAGATTCAATAAAAATAATAAATATTATAACAAATTAAAAGTAAATATTGTAGTTACATAATAACAAATCATAAATTTGTTATAAAAACAACTTATTTTTTCTTTCTTATAAAAATAACTCTTATTTTCTTGCTTTACATTTTATTCACTTTAAAGGATCTTTGTCCAAACTATTTACACTGAAACCCACTTTAAAGTTGGTAGGTTGTATTGCACAAACCAAGTATGAATTTTATTGCTTTTCCCATAAAATGGACGTTTGAATTACTTCTTTCATATATTTTGCGTTGATATTATGTGTATGGGTTAAAGTAAGTCATGATATATTTTGCGTAGATATGTATATGGGTTAAAAATAGGTCATGATATGTGTACCCAAAAAAAAGTAGCTCATGATATATGAATGGTTTACTTTAGATTTCTATTCTCCATGCATGTGACATGGACACCACATAATCGTTGATAATTTTGTAGAGAGAAAAAAAAATGCCAGATTAAAAGAGTGGTACGTGAATTTGACATGCTATTGCATCAAATTGAATCTTACAATTGTTGCACCATAAAGTAGCGGCAAAGGATTTGGGTTAGCTACTATATGGTGTGTGGTTGTTGTCCCATAATAATAGAGTAATCTTGGTAAAGTAAACTAAGCCAAGCAATTAAGCTTCTCAAAACATATAATCAAGTGATTGAACTTAAATAGTTAATGAGTTATCTCTAGAATAAATCAGTAATCAGTAGAACATGAGTTTGATTCTTAAAATCAATTCTTAGTCAGACTTTGTTTACCTCCTGACCAAACTTTTAATATGGTCTTTCTCCTAAGAACGGAGGGTTATTAGAAAAATCATGTCTAGTATGCTAATCCAAAGTTGTTAGAAGCATTGTCACGCTGGTAGCTAGGCTTCAAAGCTCGTCAATGTATATATGTGACACACTTGTGTAATTTATGATTAAGGTGAAATGAATCAAAATTGCATAGCAACACAATTGAGAATTCTCTCAAATTCTTCCATCCCATCTATAGGACCTTCCGTGTATAAATTCATGTAAAACGAAAAAAGGATGATGATGAATCACAAGAGTTTTGTAAGGCTCAAACTTGTTTGTTAAAAGAAAACAACACGTATTGCCCTATCAACTTTTCTGCTAAGTTTCACTTAAAAACAAGAAAATCCCATAGAAATTGAATACAAAACATATTATGCAATATATGCATTCGTACCTACATATATACATTTATGATGCGTATAACTAGTGATGGCGTGTATTTATACACACGAACGCATACACGCTATTCTATGTAGTATAATTTTTTGTAAATATACTTGGCATCACGTGTATTATTTGGTGAGTTTTAAACTACCCATAAAGATTTTGGATAATTTACGGAACAACCAATGAAAGTTAGACACGGGAGTAAATTAGCAAGTGATATGCAGTACAAACTAATTTTTACTCTTTTTTTTTTGTCCAGTAGCCTAGTGGCTAGAACTCACACAATTTAATTGTGGAGAAGTGAAGTGTCCGGGGTTCAAACCCCAGCTCTTGCATATAACATATAATATCCTTACAAACTGAGTTATGCTCACGTGATCAAACTAAATTTTACTCTACTTATAAATTTGTTTATGTGACTAATTTTTTATTAGTTCGTGGATAAATTATTCACAATTTCTCCAAAGTAAATTGGCAAGTGATACGATACACAAACTTGTTTATGTGACATATTTATTTACACGATACAATTTCCAAGAACCTCGTTGGCCATGACCCTGTGATTTCCGTCAAATTATATGCATAACTAACCCCCTTTTTTTTTTTTCTTAAAATGGTTTACATGAGTGCATATTTGTGACATTCGTGAGTAAAGTGTGACTCATACGAAATAACGTTGCTCTTATTTTTTAATTCAACTTTTACTTAAGAAAGCATTATTTTCTTCTATGAATCAAATACCTAACAGAAAATATACAGAAAGTAGAAATAAAACATGCACAAGTCACGGGTTGCATTGCTCGAAAATGACAACCACTACATTACTACGTTATTACACCAAACAATTATGTTCGAAGAAATATACACGTAACACCATAGTTAGTAAATGGTGCAATCAAATTTCCACCATTGCATAGCAACCCCACAAAAACCATACTCTATTTATGTGCCTACCTACAAAAAAATTCTTGATTAATGTTATTGGCCAAATACTTGAGCCATCCCTTGCCTATATTGTCTATAGCAATAAAAACCGTGAATTACGAAACTTTCAAAAATGTTAGCAGCTTCTTGTCATTTCTTGTGACTGATTAGTGCCGTATTCTAATACATAAGCATATCTAAAGCTAAATTTAGAACCTTCTCATCTTTTATCATTACCCTACGTACCTACTTTGTGTTAGCATTTGATTCCGCCATATTAGGTAAATGTAATTATCATGACATGGTCCCTTTTCTGCATATTTATGTGTATAAATATCTAACATACATCCTTTCAAGACATGCACAAACATTTTCATGTTATAAACCAATTAGTTGTCCTCAACTATCTCCCATTTTTTTTATATACTTTTTCCTCTTTTTTCCACTTCTATGGCCTCATGTGAAAACAATGATACGAGTTTAGTAGATATTGATTTGGAAGCATTTGAAATTGATGAAAATCTCTTAAGAGAATTGCTAGAAGAGGAAGAGGGCAAGAGTGATGTTGATGGTAACAAAGAATGCATAAAAGAAAGCATTAATGTTAACCCTAACATGATGGACGAGGAGCAAGAGGGGCAGAAACAGAACTGTTTGGAAAAGAGTGAGTGTCATTATGTTCATGACTTTGAGTGGCTCAATATGATGGACATGATGGAGCCAGCCAACCCACTAGACGACGTGGTGACAATGAATTGGTTTTCAGATGATGTTGGGAGGTTAGACTTTGATTTTGGTTATGTTAATGGAGAATTTTGTCCTCAAATTTGCGATGGGCATTTCTCTAATGATACAAATTACGGTTGCTTGTGGGGAGAATATTGATATTTAGATACATATCAAAGTTTAGCCACTAGTAATATCAAAAATTAGAGGCAGTTGGGGGGAGGGACAATAGCAAAAGTATCTTAAGTGTTAAAGAATCTGATTTATAATTGGCAAGTTAAAGAGCATAATTATGGCTTTTAGCTTCCATCAAATTGTGTCTTAATCTATAGTAATACTACTAATAACCACGTGTTGACCATATTGCAAATATATTTATATTTCAGTTTAATTTCATCATAGTATAAAGAAGAGTTCTAAAAATCTGTCAGAAAAAAGTTCTTTTAAACCATTTTTGGTTAGGCACACATGTATTATTATTTGAAGGAAATCGAATTCTTTTGAATAATAAACTTTGAATATAATAATTTAATTCATTTTTGCAATGTACGACTCCCAGTATTAAAAGTCTAAAATGTGCCTAACTGTCGCATTGCCAACTATATGGGGAATAATAATAGCCCAGGACCAGCCTTTTAAGCCAGCCAGCTATATTCTAACTCTAGCACACATCTTGAAAGGAAAAATCAAAATAATGAAAAACAGAGTGAAACTGCTTTTACTAATACAATGATGCATACAAGGTTTAAAAATGACAATACATGTGTAGAGAAGCTACAACTAATAAATTAACCAAAATCCTAACATTTTAGAACCAGACTCGTGTCCAACCAAAAATATTTTCAACAATCTTTTTCCTTTTCATTACCATAGTAAAACACAGTTACAACTAAATTACCTCAAATATCAGAAATTTGCTGCCCGTCCAGATTGTAACAATGTAATATATCAGCCAGTCAATAGTTTTTCAACAGACCGTTAAAATGTTACTGAATAGACGGACCTATGTGAAGCTCCCCAGACTGTCGTCAGAAGCCAATTTTAAAAACATAGATGGCTTCCTTCAGCCGAAATTCACAAAGCAAACATTGATACAAGTTAACCATCTAACAAATAGCTGTCAGATATCTTTAGACCCGACAGCAAACTTAGCAATGAAGAATCCAATTGTATCAAGGGGAGATGACGGGTCGAATCTTTGAACAAGGTCTTCCTCACCAGGTCGCAACCATTCCCTGTATATCAAGGCAAGATAATGTGGAACCAAAAATGGCATAGGAATAAGTTACTTTTTGGATAAAATAAAATAAAATAAAAGCTCTACAGTTTAAAACTACAACAAATATTGTCAGTCAAATTTCAAGCAACACAGAATCATCATCACAGATTGTGTGTGTGAGAGAGAGATGAACAAATGGAAGAAGTTGCTTACTCTGCATATCCATCGGGAAACTGACAGCTACCAACAAGACCAGGTCCTCCAATTTTTGGGTGCTGGGATGAATGAACAAGCAAGTTGTGTGAGTGTGAGCTATTAAGTTATTACAAGCAAACCAAACATAAAAAAAATTGTCTGCGTTAAATATCTTCCCATCTTGTAAGATTGTCTAAGAAGCAAGAAGAGTCAACCATCCCGCAATTAGATATATAAATCCAATTTCCATTTTTATATGACAATAAGTCAGCCTTAGAGTTTTAGAAGCCTAATCAATTGAAAAAACATAAATGGTAAGTCGAGGTGGTAAAGAATTAAAATCAAACCTGTGGTGCCAATGACAGATATTTGTATTTATCCAAAGCATATCGAACTAATGCTTCATTCTCGCCGGGATTTATCGTACAACTATACAAGACAAACATCAAGAGATCAGTTTTACAGAAACATCACAAACTCCACCCATATATAGCACATCAGTTTGAGTGCAGCATTGACACGACAAACCCCAAAATAATTATTAAAAAAAATAAAATAAAAAATCATTTTATATCTTGTATGATGATGTACTACAGTTTGGCTGCAAGCCCTTAACAGATTCCAAACAATAAGCTGAGACTAAACAATAAAATATATTTCAAACCATTACAAAATAAAACAATTAGCATTTAGCAGCAGTGCTTAAACATATTTATTATAGTTACGAAACTCCATTCAGCCGGGAACAAATTCAAGTGTAACTCCTGACGGTAAAACAGGAAAAGTCAATATTACAATTATTTATCCTACATCATATGCACCAAGAAACAAGAATTTAGAAACCCAAAGAGGGCAACATGAATCCAATAAAACTACTGTTAAAGGTACATGACTGCAGATTACGATAGAAAACTTGTTATAATAAGGTTAAGCACGCATAGAGCAATGTGATCGACAAATTGAGCATACTTACGTGGAATAGACTATTACTCCACCGGGCCGTACTAATTGAACAGCCTGGTCAAACATCCTTCTCTGGTATTTTGCATGGCTTCTTAAAGATTCAATCGTGTCCTACCAAAAACAAGCCATTGCACGATCACTTACATTTTCTCAATAAAAAATGTTTTTCTTTTTGGTGTTTAAATTTTTATTTATATATCAGGAAAAAAAAAAAAAAAAACTTAGCCATCTAAACAGATATCATGACCACACAATACACATTACACTGGTCAAACTAAGTTCAAACATATTGATCCATTACTTCTTCTACATCCTATAGAATATTTCAGGTATATGTGAAGATATAAACGTCATGGAACAGGGTTTCGTTGTTGACAATTACATGTACATATATCCAAAAGTGAAAAATGAGTTGATTCCTACTTGAAATATGCAGGTCCTAATTTGCTACCTATATTTACACCAGTGCATGCAAATTGATCCAAGAGTGTGAGTATAAATTCAAGTAAATGCAGGGAAAATTTCAATGAACAGATATTCTACCTCTCCAGCAAATAACCGAGGCCTTAAACCAAGGGCAGAACAGGGAGCATCAAGAAGAACTCTATCAAAACTGTCAGGTTCAAAACCTTTGGATTTATCAACCCTGCCACCCCCACTCTGATTTCTACCAGGTCCATTTCGCGCTCTTCTCATGCTCTTTCTGATCTCAGCTTTGCTAAGATAAGCTCCTTCACGTGCCTTTTCGCCTTTACCTATTGTTCATATTATTTAAAAATAGATCCATAAATTGTTCAGAGAAAAATACCACTCGTCTATACAAGCAATTTTAAAAAAAAAAAATACTATTAACTAAAGTGGCACTAATGATCATTATACAACCAAGTCTATGCAAACATAAAACGGGAAAGAAGAAAAATAAATGATAGTTTTATGATGGTAAAGATATATGTTGACCTTCAACAAACCAACATCCAACAGGACCGATGATAGAACCCATAAAATCAATATAAAGTAACTGTATTTTATTGAATGATAAAGGTGAGCTCAAAGGCTCTAAAATGGTGGAATAGCAGAAAATAAAAGATAATCAAGAATCATAGACTATGCCCAGATCTAAAGCTCCTACCAGAGAGAACATCTCTCCTTAATAACTCAACAATAGTCCTGAATGAATATCACTGCACAACCTCACTCCTTCATATAGCAAACCTGTAACCGAATTCCCTGAATTTTAGGGATTTCAGTAACCAACTCATTCTCTCCCATATGGCCCCAATTTTTTCTAGAATATGCTAGGTGTCCTATCAAAAAATAAATTTCTCTAACATTAAAATTTAGCAAGGACTGGAAATAGAAAGAGTTTGTAGAGGAACTGGAAGTGCTTGGCAGATCAAATAATACGATATAAGAAAAACAAAAACTTAGCAATTAAAGAGTAATTCAATGTTAATTGTTAACTCAATAATTAAACACAGAAGACTAGACAAGACATGTATTAGTGATTTAATCTTCCTTATAGACCATATCCAAGTACAACACCAAAAAGGCATGGTTTTCTCCTAACAATGATACTATTCCTTCCACTAATATGACAAAATCGCAAAACAATAATCAGTATGACTTCTATACAGCACACACCATATTAATACAAACAATAACTGGCATAAGCATAACTGCCTCTTAAATAAATAAAGGGTCTTGTTAACGAGTGCCCCCGGGGCACTCTTTAAGCATGCTAAATTAAGTAATTATTCTTTTAAAATGTCAACAACAACAACAACCAAGCCTTATCCTACTAAGTGGGGTCGGCTACATGGATCAAATTACGCCATAGTGTTCTATCATAAACCAAATTTGGATCCAACTCATTAACCTCTAAGTCCTTTCTAATGGTTTCTCTAATGGTTT